>Ga0335074_10005616_pt1 | contig 17353 bp, 18 predicted proteins | sample Lox_Sample_23_FD_206715 | JGI IMG/M metagenome (GOLD analysis project Ga0335074, IMG submission 206715) | Soil microbial communities from Loxahatchee National Wildlife Refuge, Florida, United States - Lox_Sample_2.3 | ecosystem: Environmental > Terrestrial > Soil > Wetlands | place: USA... | reverse complement strand
GACGCCTGCGCCGCAGCCGAACGGGTCATGACCGGACGGGTAAACACGGGCCCGTGATCACGAGCCGCCGCCGCGGCGGGTGGAGGTGCGGGGCGCCCAGGACCTTACCGAGCACCTCGAGCCGGTAGCGCATGCCGGTTACCTGTCGTGGGACGTGGTCGCATCCGCAGGTGCACGCCATCCGCGCCTCCTGGACGCCATCACCGCGGGCGGGCCGGACGCGGAGCCCGCCCCGAAGTTTCCTGACGGGCTGACGGCGCGCGAGGCGGAAGTGCTCGGCCTGATCGCCCAGGGCCTGTCGAACGCCGAGATCGCCGACCGGCTCATGGTCAGCCAGACCACGGTGAAGAGCCACGTCAACCACGTGTTCGCCAAGATCGGCGTGCGCGCCAGGGCCCAGGCCGCCACGTACGCCTACGCCACGGGCTCACCTGACGTACGCCTTCTGGCAGGCTCACCCGATGGCTCAGCGCCGGCCCACCCCGACGAGGGCCCAGTACTGCTCCGGGTTCTCCGGCACGTCGGCGGGGGAGTCCGGGCGCCACTCCGGCAGCCAGACCAGCCCGGGCTCGACCGGGTCAAACCCGTCGAACAGGCCGGCGATCTCCTCCCTGCTGCGGATGCAGAGCTGGCCGGCGACCCTGCTGCGGTAGGCGGTTTCGGCGGGGGACGCCATGCCGGGGTTGGCGTCCCGGCACGAGTGGCAGATGACCAGGTAGCTGCCGGGGGCGAGCGCGTCGCGCAGGGTGGCGACGATCTCTGCCGGGCCGGCGGTGTCGGGGACGAAGTGCAGCACCGCGACCAGGAGCACGGCGACCGGCTGGGTGAAGTCGATCAGCTGCTGGGTGTCGGGGTCGGCCAGGATCTTCGCCGGCTCGCGCAGGTCGGCCTGGATGACGGTGGCGTCGGGGTTGTCCTGCAGCAGGAGCCTGCTGTGCGCCACGGCCACCTCGTCGTGGTCCACGTACACGACGCGCGAGCCGGGGGCGGCTTCCTGGGCGACCTCGTGGACGTTCTGCTCGGTGGGGATGCCCGAGCCGATGTCGAGGAACTGGCGGATGCCCGCCTCGCTGGCCAGGAAGCGAACGGCCCGGCCGAGAAAGGCCCGGTTGGCACGCATGATGAGCCGGGCGTTGGGCTCGACCGTGATCAGGGCGCGGGCGGCGTCCTGGTCGGCCCGGAAGTTGTGGTTCCCGCCCAGCCAGTAGTCGTACACCCGGGCGATGTTCGCCTTGCTGGTGTCGATCCCCGGCGGCACCCAGCCTGGCTCTACGGTCATCCCGCTCTCCCGTCCCCGCCCGACGCGCGGGCCTTCACGCCATCCTAACGAGACGGCGCGGCGTTCGGAGTTGGTGCACCGTTACCGCAGCTAGCCGATAGGGTGACGGTATCCGGTTCACGCCGGTCGACGGCGTGCTTGCCAGGGCGCCGCGCGCGCAGCGACGGTGCGGCTGAGGCCGAGGTATCAGTGACGGACGATCCGGACGTTCAGGCTGGCGGTGACACTAGGCCGTCGGGTGCCGCGCTTCCGGGCGCGGCGGAACTCCTGCTGGGCGCGAGCCCCGACCTGGCCGAGATCGCCAGGCTGATCCTGGGCGCCACCGTCCCCGGGTTCGCCGACGGGACCGGCGTGTTCGTCCTTGAGCAACTGCTCGGCGCGGCCGAGCCGCCCGGGCGCTCTCCCGGCGACCCCACGGCCGATCGCGTGGTGGCGCGCAGGCTGGGCACCAGGTTCGCCAGCGCGGGGGCGCAGGCCTCCGAGACGGCGTTCCCGGCCGGCGACGTGATCGCGTTCGACCCGGAATCGCCGTGTGCCCGATGCGTCCATACCGGGGCACCGGTGATCTTCGGGCGGCCCGATGACCAGAGCCTGGAGCAGGTCCGGATGGGCGGCCGGGTGGTCCTGGCGGGTTACAACTCCTTCGTCGCGGTCCCGATGGGGGCGCACGAGGAACCGGTCGGGTTCCTGGTGCTGGCCCGCGCGCGCGGCACGCGGGGGTTCTGCGACAGCGATGCCGAGGCCGCCGCCCGCCTGGCGGCCCAGGCGGGGGAGGGCATCGCCAACACCCTGACCCTGATGCGGCAGCGGTCGTTCGCCAGCGCGCTGCAGCGCGGCCTGCTGGCGGCCAAGCCGCCGGTGCCGTCCAGGCTGGAGATCGCCGGGCGGTGCGTCCCGACCTCCGGCCATCTCATCGGGGGCGACTGGTACGACGTCATCCCGCTGCCCGAGGACAGGACGGGGCTGGTGGTCGGCGACGTCATGGGCCACGGTCCCGAAGCCGCGGCGGTCATGGCGCAGCTACGCGCCGCCACCCACGCGCTGGCGGACCTGGACCTGGCCCCCGCGGACCTGCTGTGGCGGCTGAACCGGTGGTCGGGGACGCTGGACCGCATCACGCTGGCTACCTGCGCGTACGCCGTCATCGATCCCGTCGGCCAATCGTGCGTCCTGGCCGGGGCGGGCCACCTGCCCCCGGTCCTGGCCCTGCCCGACGGGACGACCAGGGTGGCCGACCTGCCGGCCGGCCAGTCGCTCGGACTGGGGTCGGCCAGCTACGGCGAGGCCCACATCAAGCTCCCGGCCGGGGCGATCCTCGCGCTGTACACCGACGGGCTGGTGGAAACCCGCACGCGCTCGTTCGAGGACGGCATTCTCGCGCTCCGGGCGCTGCTGGCCGCCGAACACGGGCCGCTGGAGTCGATGGCCGACGCCCTCATCTCCTCCCTCGCCGGGCGCTACGAAGACGACGTCACGGTGGTCCTGGCTCGCATCCCCGCAGGCCAGGAGGGCTGACCTGGTTCAGCCCGGTTTGCCGGTCAGCGTCCAGAGTGGGGCAGGCCCGGGCGGCAACGATATGATGCAGCCAGACTGAGCAGACAGTGACAGCGGTCCGCCGCCTGCCCGGGGAACGGGCAGCCGGGAGGGAGAACGGTGCCACGGGCGAACAACAAGAAGACCAACCGGCGCGGCACCACGGCGGCCCGCAGCGCCACGGCCAGGGCGCGGCGCGAGGGCGGGCAGGCCCAACCGTCCCGTGACGGCGGGCAGGCCCCGCCGGCCGGCGGGGGGCAGGACCCGCGGGCGGGAGCACCGGCCGGGTCGGCTCCGCAGCGCGCTGACGGCGCCGGCGGCCGAGCCAAGCCGGCGCCGGCCGGCACCGGCACCGGCACCGGTACGGGCACCGGCACCGTGCCGCCGGGCCTGACGCCGGGCGGCGCCGTTCCGCCCGGCCTGAAACGGGCCGGGGCGGGCAGCCCGCCGCCGGCCGAGGACGCCCGTACCGATCGCGGCCTGGGGGCCAAGCTGGCGGGCGGTACGGCCGGCCCGGCCCCGGTGCGTCTCCGCGGTAAGGCGGACGCCGATGTTCCGGGCTCCGGAGCCGCCCCGGAAACCGCGGCGGGCCCGGACCAAGAGCCGGACGACATGCCCGCCTGGGCCGCCAAGGCCGTGGAAGAGCTCCTGACGGTGACCTACTGGCTGGACCCGGGGGAGAGCGGCGAGGAATTCAGCGCCACGATCCGCTTCACAGGCCGGCGCCTCGGCGTGACGGGGAGGCCGCAGCCCGGCGACACGTTCGCGCAGGAGGAGACCGTCAACGAGCTCGTCCCCGGCAGCGGCCCCGTGGCGATCACCGCGGAAGTCCGCGGCGTCAACTCCGGTGAGTGGTCGGTGACGGCGAAGTCGGTCGCCCGGGCTTCGGGCGGCCAGTTCCGGCCCTACCCGCCGGCCGGCCAGGACGGGTCCGCGCACCGCGTGCCCTTGCCGCGGCGCGTGCCGATCCCGGCCGAACCCGCCACCACCGTCCGCACGAGGTCGCTGCTGTTCACCCGGGTGCCGGGGATCATCAGGTACGCCTACGCCAGCCTGGTTTTCCTGGGCGTGCTGGTCGGGCTCGCCGTGGAGGCCCTTCTGCTGAACGGCCACCACTACGCCGTCCTCGAGCCCCTGCTGATCTCGGCCGGAGCGGTGGCGGCGGGCATCGTCGGCGGCAAGGCCTGGTACATCGCGGTCCAGCGGGGACGGAAGTTTGACGGCTGGTGTGTCCAGGGCTTCATCACGGGCACCGGGATTGTCGTTGCCGCCGCGGCGCTCGCGGGTCCCGGCGTCCCGGCCGGGGTCTACCTCGGCGTGACCGCCTGTGCCCTGCTGTTCGGCATGGCCATCGGCCGGCCCGGATGCTTCTGGGCTGGCTGCTGCGTCGGGCGGGCTACCTCGTCACGCTGGGGCATCTGGGCGTCGGACCGCAAGGTCGGCTGCCGCAGGGAGCCCGCACAGCTGCTCGAGGCGCTGGCGTCCCTGGTCATCGGGGGCGCGGTCCTGGCCGTCGTGCTGCTCGACGGGCTCCCGCGGTCCGGCCCCATCGCCGTGGCGGGACTGGCCGCCTACACCCTGGTCAGGCAGTTCATCCTCAGCCTGCGCGCCGAGCCGCCCGAGCGGTGGCGGTACGGGCGCCAGCTGACCATAGCGGTCGCCGCCGTCGCGCTGATCGTCAGCGTGGTCCTGCTCGCGCGCGGCTAACCCCCCGGCGCGTCCTCGGTCAGCACGTCGCGCTGCAACTCCGGGAACACCTTGGACACCTTGCCGAGCAGGTACTCGCCGTAGGTGCCGGTAAACGCCTGCAGGTTCTGGCCGTCCCAGCGGGGCCGCCCGCCGCTGGTGACCGCGGCCCGTCCGGGGAGCGGAGGGATCATGGCGGTGAAATCCGGGTCGAAGAAGAACGGGTAGGAGTACCGGTCGCGGCCGCTCACGTTGCGGACCCGGTGCGGGGTGGACCGGTACCAGCCGCCGGTCAGGCGGTCCAGCATGTCGCCGATGTTGGCCACGAAGGTGCCCGCCAGCGGCGGCGCGTCGACCCACCCGGATGGCGAAGCGACCTGCAGGCCGCCGTTGTCGTCCTGGGCCAGCAGCGTCAGCAGCCCGTAGTCGGTGTGCTCGCCCACGCCCCAGCCGCGGTCGCCGGCCGGCACCGCCGGGTAGCGGAACACCCGGAGCAAGATCGTCGGGTGGGCCGTATACCTGGCGGCGAAGTAGTCCGCGTCGAGCCCGAGGCTCAGCGCCACGCCGCGCAGCACCGCCTGGCCCAGGCCGGTCAGCGCGTCGAGGTACGCGAGAACCGCGTCGCGCAGCTCGGGGACCTGCGCCGGAAACAGGTTCCGGCCGTGCAGCGGAAGCCCGGCCCGCACACGGTGGTCATCGTCGCCGAGTTCGGTGCCGAAGTAGAGCCCCTCCTTGAGGTCGGGCTCTCCCGAGGTGAGTTCGGCACCGACGGGGAAGTACCCGCGCCAGGCGCGGCCGCCGCGGGCCATCGCGATCTCCATCTTGGCCGCCTGCGGCAGCGCGAAGAACGCGGCGCTGGCCTCCGCCAGCCTGGCGAGCAGTCCCGGTTCGAGGCCGTGGCCGGTGACGTAGAAGAAGCCGTGCTCACGGCAGGCGGTCTCGATCTGCCGCGCCACGTCGGCCAGCGGCCCGGCTGGTGCCAACGTCCCGCCCGCCACGAGCGGCGCCACGTCGATGAGGGGGAGGTCGGCCACGACCTCATTCTGCCCGGCCGGCCGCGCGCGGCCCGGGGAGGGGCTATTGACAACGCCCCGGCCTGGCGGGTACATGGCGATAACGCCAGTCCGGTCCGGACCGGTGGGTCCGGCGCAGCAACAGCGGAAGGGACGATCATGGCTGAGGCGACCATCGACCCCGTCCTGGGCGACACCGGCCCCATCCGGGCGGACCTGGGCCAGATCCTGGCGCGGTCGGCCGCGCGCTTCGGAGCCAAGCCCGCCCTGGTCGCCGCGGGCCGGACCTTCACCTACCGGCAGCTGCACGACCTCTGCGACCGGGCGGCCGGCGGCCTGCGCGAGCTGGGCGTGCGGCCGGGTGACCGCGTCTCGCTGTACTCGCCCAACCGGTGGGAGTGGGTCGTCGCCTACCACGCGGCGCTGCGGGCGGGGGCCGTGGTCAACCCGATCAACGTCATGCTCACCCCGGAAGAGGTGGCCTTCGTCCTCAACGACTGCGGCGCCGCCGCGATCTTCACCTCGGGCGAGAAGGCGGAGGTGATCGCGGGCCTGACCCGGGACGTCCCCAGCCTGCGCCGGGTCATCAGCTTCGACCCCGCGGGCGGCGACGTGACCGCCTTCGATGACCTGCTCGGCCACCCCGCGGCCGGGCCGGACGTGCCCAGGCCCGCTCCGGCCAGCTTGTCGACAATCGGTTATACCTCAGGCACCACCGGGCACCCCAAGGGGGCGATGCAGTCGCACCGGGCCGTGTACCTCAACACCGCGGCGCTGTTCGCGCTCCAGGCGCGGACCGATCGTGACGTGATGCTGAACGCCCTGCCCCTGCCTCACGTCTACGGGAACATCGTGATGAACGGGACCTTCATGGTCGGGGCCACCCTGGTCATGATGGAGCGCTTCGACCCCACCCAGGCGCTGGCCGAGATCGCGCGCCATCAGGTGACCGTGTTCGACGGCGTGCCGACCATGTACGCGATGATGCTCGCCGACCCGTCCCTGTCCGGCACCGACCTGTCCTCGCTGCGGATCTGCGCGGTCGGCGGCCAGACCATGCCGGTGGCCAAGATGCAGGAGTGGGAGCAGCGCTCAGGCGCCCCGCTGCTGGAGCTGTGGGGGATGACCGAGCTGGGCGGCGCCGGCACCAGCAACTGCGTCTACGCCCCCAACGTCCACGGGTCGATCGGCTTCGCGCTGCCCGGGCTCGAGGCCAGGGTCGGCGCGCTCGACGACGCGAGCGTCACGGTCCCCGACGGCGAGCCGGGCGAGCTGATGGTGCGCGGGCCGCTGGTGATGCTCGGCTACTACGGCAACGAGGAGGCCACCAAGGCCACGATCGAGCCCGACGGCTGGATGCACACCGGGGACATCGCCACGCGCGACGACGAGGGTCACTACTTCATCGTCGACCGCAGGAAGGACCTGATCATCACCGGCGGGTTCAACGTCTACCCGGCCGAGATCGAGCGCGTGGTCGCCGCCCATCCGGCGGTCGCCATGGTCGCCGTGGGCTCGGTGCCCGACGAGACCCGGGGGGAACTGGCCCGCGCCTACGTCGTCCTCCGCCCGGGCGCCACGGCGACCGAGGCCGAGATCATCGAGCACTGCCGGCCGCACCTGGCCGCCTACAAGCTGCCGCGTTCGGTCAGTTTCGTACCCGACCTGCCCAAGACCTCCACCGGCAAGGTGATGCGCCGGGAGCTGAAGACCCTCGACTAGCAACCCGGGCAGGTGGCACCCTGGCCCCGGAAGGCGGGGCCGGTGGCACCTGCGCCCCGGGGGCCCCAGGCACTCGCCCCGCCTACCCCTCTCGCCACCTCCGACACTCCTGCGACGAAACGGAATGGGCGCTGGGGCCCCCGGGGTCAGCCGCTGGCGGCGTCCGCGGTCTCCTTCTGCTCGACGAGCTCGCCCTCGATCTGGATCTGGATTTCCTCGCTCACCGCCATCCGGCCGTCCAGGATCATGTTGAAGTGGACGCCGAAGTCCTTCCTGTTGATCATGGTCGTGGCGCTGTAGGAGATCCGGTGGCCCATCATCGGGTCGTTGAACTCCCCGTACTTCAAGACGGCGAGCGACACCGGGCGGGTGGTCTCCTTGATGGTCAGATCGCCCTGCAGGGTGAAGTGGTCCACGTCGATAACCTCGACGCCCGTGCTCTTGAACGTCATCACGGGGTACTTGTCTACTTCGAGGTAGTTTCCCGAACGGATGTCGTTGTCACGGATCGCATTGTTGGTCCGGACGCTGGCGGTCGAGATCGTCACCTCGACCGAGGCCGCCTCCGGGTGCTCGGGGTCGATATCGGCGACCGCGCTGACCTCGTCGAAATACCCGCGTACCGTCATCATCCCGAGGTGCTTGGCGGAGAACTCCACCTGCGTGTGATACGGGTCGAGCTGCCAGTTACCCATGAAGGGGCCTCCTTGGTTCACGTCATGAGCCAGAACGCGACATCCCCCCAGTGGGATCCTAGTTCGGGGCCCGGCGGAGCGCTCAACTTTCTGGAGGTTACCCTCCAGTTAACGCTGACCGCCCATCCCGGGGACGAGCCCGTGACCGGCCAGAACCTTGGCTCACGACAGGAATCAGCAGGTGGATATCGGGCCGAAACGGCGCGTCCGCTTGCCGGGGGTCGGCCGAGGCCATAGAGTCCAAGCCAAGTTTCCATGGGCATCGTCGCAGCCCTCGCCCAGGAAGGTTCAGCGCTGGTGGCAGCATCACGTAACGCAGAGCCCCAGGCCGGAGAACTGGGTCCCACCGGACGACCACTGTCAGGCTTCCCCGACCCCGAGCCGCTGGTCGTGCACGGCCCCGCGCGCACGGTCGCCGTCTGTAACCAGAAGGGCGGCGTCGGCAAGACCACCACCACGATCAACCTCGGTGCGGCCCTCGCCGAACGGGGCCGCCGCGTGCTCCTGGTCGACTTCGACCCGCAGGGCGCGCTCTCCGTCGGGCTGGGCATCCAGCCGCACGACATCGACAACACCGTCTACAACCTGCTCATGGAGCGCGACGTCAGCGCGCACGACGTGCTGCACAAGACCTGTGTCGACGGCATGGACCTGATGCCAAGCAACATCGACCTGTCCGGTGCCGAGGTCCAGCTGGTCCACGAGGTAGGCCGGGAGTACGTGCTCGGCGGGGTGCTGAAGCCGCTGGTGCCCGAATACGACGTGATCATGATCGACTGCCAGCCTTCGCTCGGCCTGCTCACGATCAACGCGCTCGCGGCCGCGGACGGGGTGCTCATCCCCCTCGAGTGCGAGTACTTCGCGATGCGCGGGGTGGCCCTGCTGATGGAAACCATCGACAAGGTCTCGCGCCGGCTGAACACCAAACTCGCCATCGACGGGCTGCTGGCCACTATGTACGACTCTCGTACGCTTCATACCCGCGAGGTTCTGGCCAGCATGGTAAATGGCTTCGGAGACCAGGTTTTTCATACTGTAATCAACCGCACGGTGAGGTTCCCGGACGCTACGGTGGCGGGAGAGCCAATTACCAGCTTCGATTCTGGGTCGATGGGGGCAAATGCCTACCGCGAGCTGGCCAAGGAGGTACTGGAGCGGTGGCGTCAGGCAGGGGTCGGTCACGGAGGGTAAGCCTTCCCGGGGTCGCCGAACTCCTGCGCCCCGCCACCCCCGGCCCGGACGGCGGCGAGCTGCGCCTGGCGAGCGGGCGTGAGAAGCACAGCCAGAAGATCACCGTCTACCTGTCCGCCGAGGAACTACTTGACCTGGAACGCGCCCGGCTCGCCCTGCTCCGCTACGGGGCCGCAGCCGACCGCGGCCGGATCGTCCGCGAGGCGATCGCCGTCCTGCTGGCCGACCTCGACGCGCGCGGCAAGGACAGCCTGCTGGCCCGGCGCATCGTCAGCGCCTATGCCAGCGCCAATGCCAGCGCGAACGGGGACAGGACCGGGGCGAACCACGTCAGCGGGGCGCTCTTCGGCGAGAACGCCGAATCCGCGGGCTAGCCGGTCACATCGGCGGCTACCCTCCGTTACGAGCCTCCCGGCCCCGACGAAGCCCACGACGAAGCCCAAGGCAACGCCCACGACGACCCTCAGCGCCGTATCGCCGCTCCCCGTCCCGGCTCGGCTACCGTCGTGACTGTGAACGTGGACGACCTGCCGGACGGCCCCGGCGCCCCGGTGCCGGCCGCCGCCGGCTCCCGGGAGTCCGGCGGCTTCGAGGTCCACCTCGACGTATTCGAGGGCCCGTTCGACCTGCTGCTGGCGCTGATCGCCAAGCACAAGCTGGACATCACCGAAGTCGCGCTCTCCCAGGTCACCGACGAGTTCATCGCCTTCCTCTCCCAGCGCTCTGACGACTGGGACCTGGACCAGGTGAGCTACTTCCTGGTCGTCGCGGCCACGCTGCTCGACCTGAAGGCGGCCAAGCTGCTGCCCTCCGGCGAGGTCGAGGACGAGGAGGACCTGGCCCTGCTCGAGGCCAGGGACCTGCTCTTCGCCCGCCTGCTGCAGTACCGCGCGTACAAGGAGGTGGCCGCCACCTTCGCCGCCCGGATGGCCGCGGCCGCCCGCCGCTTCCCCCGGCGGGTCCCGCTGGAGCCCCGGTTCGCGGAACTTCTCCCCGAGGTGCTCCTGGGCCTGGGCCCGGGCGAGTTCGCCAGGCTGGCCGCGCTCGCGCTGGCGCCCAGGCCGCTGCCCAAGGTCTCGACCGAGCACATCCACGCGCCCGTGATCAACCTCAAGGAACACGCCCGCATGATCGCGGCCAGGCTTGCTCAGCTAGGCCGGGCCAGCTTCCGGCAGCTCACGGCCGGCGCGGCCGACGGCTACGAGATCGTGGCCACGTTCCTCGTGCTGCTCGACCTGTACCGCGAAAACGTGGTGGCCTTCGATCAGATCGCCCCGCTCGGGGACCTGTTCGTCACATGGACCGGCAACGGGGACACTGATAGCGTCAATGAGCTGACGGAAAGCGATGACGAGTAGATGAGCTCCGAACAAACCGAGACCGAACCGACCGAGCACGAGGGACCTGGGCTAAGGGCCAGCCTGGAGGCGATCCTGCTCGTCGCCGACGAGCCGGTGCCGCTGGTGGTCCTGGCCCAGGTCCTCGAGCGGCCCAGGAGCGAGGTGGCCGCAGAACTGCACGACCTCGCCGCGGCCTACGCGGCCGAGGGCCGCGGCTTCGACCTGCGCGAGGTCGCGGGCGGCTGGCGGTTCTACACCCGCGAGGACTGCGCCCCGCTCGTCGAGCGGTTCGTCAGCGACGGGCAGGAGGTCCGCCTCACCCAGGCGGCGCTGGAGACCCTCGCCGTCGTCGCCTACCGGCAGCCGGTCAGCCGGGTCCGCGTGTCGGCCGTGCGCGGGGTCAACTGCGACAGCGTCATGCGCACGCTGGTGCTGCGCGGCCTGGTCGAGGAGGCCGGTGCCGACAAGGAGACCGGCGCCATCTTGTACCGGACCACCGCGTACTTCCTCGAGCGGCTGGGCCTGGCCAGCCTCGGGGACCTGCCGGATCTGGCGCCGTTCCTGCCCGAGAATATTGAGGACATCGAGGATGAGAACGCCAGGGCGTAGCCGCGCCAAAGAGGATGACACTGACGACGAAGAGTACGACGGCCAGGACGACAGGGACAGCCTGACCGACGTACCCGGCGGCGTCCGGCTGCAGAAGGTCCTGGCCGAGGCGGGCGTCGGCAGCCGCAGGTACTGCGAGGAGCTCATCGGGGCCGGCCGGGTCGAGGTCGACGGTCAGACGGTCCGCAGGTTCGGTGCGCGGGTCGACCCCGAACGCCAGGTGATCAAGGTGGATGGCAGGCGCATCCCGGCCAAGCCCGGCCTGGTCTACCTGGCGTTCAACAAGCCGCCCAAGGTACTGACCGCGATGTCGGACCCCCGCGGCAGGCGGACCGTGGCCGACTTCCTCGGCGACCGCGCCGAACGCCTGTTTCACATCGGCCGCCTGGACTACGACACCGAGGGCCTGATGCTGCTCACCAACGACGGCGAGCTCGCCCACCGGCTGGCGCACCCGAGCTTCGAGGTCGCCAAGACCTACCTGGCCGAGGTGACCGGGCCGGTCCCCAAGGATCTCGGCCGGCGCCTGGCCACGGGGATCGAGCTCGACGACGGCATAGCGACCGCCGACAAGTTCCGGGTGGTCGACCGCCAAGGTCAGCGCGCGCTGGTCGAGATCACCCTGCACGAGGGGCGCAAGCACATCGTGCGGCGGATGCTGGCCGAGACCGGCCACCCGGTCAGCCGCCTGGTCCGCACGGACGTCGGCCCGATCAGGCTCGGCAACCTGAAGCCAGGCGACTCGCGCGAGCTGACCACCAGGGAAATCGGCGAGCTCTACGCCACCGTCGGCCTGTAGCCTGTGGCGATGAGAGGAGCGGGCAGATGACGGTCAGGGCCATTCGCGGCGCGGTGCAGATCGAGTCCGACGATCGCGACGCGATACTCGAGGGCACCGCCGAACTCGTCAACGAGGTGATGGCCCGCAACGACCTCACCACCGGCGACGTGATCAGCGTGCTGTTCACCGCCACACCCGACCTGACCGCCGAGTTCCCCGCGCTGGCCGCGCGCAAGATCGGCTTCCACGACGTACCGCTGATCTGCGCCGCGGAGATCCCCGTCCCGGGCGCCCTGCCGCGCGTCGTTCGGCTGATGGCGCACGTGGAGACCGATCGCCCCCGTTCGGCGATCCAGCACGTGTACCTGCGGGGCGCCGCCGCGCTCCGGCTGGACATCGCCCAGTGACCGAGGTGCCGGGCCCGGCCACGGTGGCGATCATCGGCACCGGCCTGATCGGAACCTCCATCGCGCTGGCCCTGCGCGAGAAGGGGTCGTCGGTCTGGCTGGCCGATCAGGACGCGGCCGCCGCCCGGCTCGCCGAACACCTGGGCGCCGGGGACCCGCTCCCTGATCACGGAGTCAGGGCCGACGTGGCGGTGATCGCGGTGCCTCCCGACGCGGTAGCGGACACGCTCGCCGCCGCGCAGGAGCGCGGCCTGGCCCGCTACTACACCGACGTGGCCAGCGTGAAGCAGCTGCCCGTTGCGCAGGCCAGGGACCGCGGCTGCGACCTGGCCAGCTACGTGCCTGGGCACCCGCTGGCCGGGCGGGAGAAGCACGGCCCCGCGGCGGCCCGCGCCGACCTGTTCCTCGGCCGGTCCTGGGCGCTGTGCCCGATCCCGGAGACCTCCGACGACGCGACGAGCACGGTCACGTCCCTGGTCCGCGCCTGCGGTGCGGTGCCGGTGCGGACCGACGCGGCCGCGCACGACCGGTGGGTGGCGCTCGTCTCGCACGCCCCGCACCTGGTGGCCGCGGCCGTGGCCGCCCGCTTGGAGGAGGCCCCCGCCGAGGCGCTTGACCTGGCCGGCCAGGGCCTGCGGGACGTGACCAGGGTGGCGGCCGGCGAGGTCGGCCTGTGGACGCAGATCCTGGCCGCCAACGCTGCGCCGGTCGCCGAGGTGCTGGCCGCCGTCGCCGCCGACCTGGCCGAGGCCGCCCGGCTCCTGACTCAGGAAGCTGACGGCGGCGGCCCCAAGTCGGTGGCCGGCCTGCTGGATCGCGGTCAGGCGGGCGTGGCGAGGATCCCGGGCAAGCACGGCGGCCAGCCCAGGGAGTTCGCCCTGGTCCAGGTCGTCATCCCCGACCGGCCCGGCGAGCTGACCAGGCTGTTCGACGCGGCGGGCGCCGCCGGCGTCAACATCGAGGACGTCAGGATCGAGCACTCGCCCGGGCTGCCCGTCGGCGTGGCCGAGCTCTCCGTGCGCCCCGCCGAGGCCGACACGCTGCTCGATGCCCTCGAAGCAGGCGGCTGGCCCGTCCGCCGCTAGGAGCATTTTTCATCTGAACGGCATTGAGTGCGAGCCCGGTCCACCCCGGGCCTACCGGTCCCGCCTCCCGGTAACTGCGCGCCCCAGCTCCTTACCCGACCGGGCCTTTCGGTCCGGTCCGCCGGTAACATCGCACGGGTGAACGTTTCCGCCCACCTGGACAGCGACACCGGCGAGGAGGCCGCCACGGTCAGTGATCCCGGGCTCGTCGTTGCGGTGGACGGCCCGTCGGGCGCGGGCAAGTCGAGTGCGTCCCGCGGCGCGGCCACCGAGCTCGGCCTGCGCTACCTGGACACCGGGTCCATGTACCGCGCGCTGACCTGGTGGCTGCTCGACCGCGGCGTCGATCCCGGCGACACGGGCACCGTCGGTGCCCTGGCCGCGGAACCGCGGATCGAGGTCGGCACGGACCCCCAGGTGCCGTGGGTCCGGGTCGACGGTACCGACATCACGTCGGTGATCCGCACCCGCGAGGTCACCGACGCGGTCAGCGCGGTGGCGGCCGTCCCGCGGGTCCGCGCGCACCTGATCGCGCAGCAGCGGGACATCATCGCGATGGCCGGAGGCATCGTCGCCGAAGGCCGCGACATCGGCACCGTGGTCGCCCCCGACGCCCCGGTCAAGGTGTACCTGACCGCCGCGGGCGCCGAGCGCGCCAGCCGGCGCGCCGCGGAGACCAGCGGCTCGCCCGCCGCCACCCGCATCGACCAGGATCGCCGCGACCGGCTCGACTCCGCCCAGAGCGGCAAGGCCGACGACGCGGTCGAGATCGATTCCACCAGCCTCAGCCTGGATCAGGTGATCGCGGTCATCGTCCGGCTGGCCCGCGAGTACTCCGGCGTGCCCCACCCGCGCCACCAGAGCCGGTAGCGGGAGCTGATTGAGATGTCGAGCGTCCCCGTGGTGGCCGTCGTGGGCCGCCCCAACGTGGGCAAGTCAACGCTGGTGAACAGGATCCTCGGCAGCAGGCAGGCCGTCGTGGAAGACGTCCCCGGGGTGACGAGGGACCGGGTCACCTACGACGCCCTCTGGCGCGGCCGGGAGTTCACGCTGGTCGACACGGGCGGCTGGGATCCCTCGACCGAGCGCGGCGAGAGCCTGGCCGCGCGGGTCACGGCTCAGGCCAAGGTGGCGGTGGACGCCGCGGACGCCGTCGTATTCGTCGTGGACGCCATCGTCGGCGTGACCGACGCGGACGCGGCGGTGGCCAGCGTGCTGCGCCGGTCGGGCAAGCCGGTCGTGGTCGCGGCCAACAAGGTCGACGACGTCAAGGGGGAATCCGACGTCGCGGCGCTGTGGTCGCTCGGGCTCGGCGAGCCGGCGCCGGTCAGTGCCCTGCACGGGCGGGGCAGCGGCGACCTGCTCGACCTGATCCTCGACGCGCTGCCCGACGCGCCGAAGGAACCCGACGAGGCCGACGAGGGCCCGCGTCGCGTCGCGCTCCTCGGCCGCCCGAACGTCGGCAAGTCCAGCCTCCTGAACAAGCTGGCCGGTCACCAGCGCGCGCTGGTCGACCCCGTGGCGGGCACGACCAGGGACCCGGTGGACGAACTCGTCGACCTCGGCGGCACGACCTGGCGCTTCGTCGACACGGCCGGGATCAGGCGACGGTTCCGCGAGAACCAGGGCGCGGACTACTACGCGGCGCTGCGTACCGCGGGCGCGCTGGACCGGGCGGAGGTCGCCGTGGTCCTCGTCGACGCCAGCGAGCCCCTCACCGACCAGGACCTGCGGATCATCTCGATGGTCATCGAGGCGGGCCGGGCCCTGGTCATCGCCTACAACAAGTGGGACCGCGTGGACGAGGAGCGGCGCAGGTACCTGGACCGCGAGATCGACAGGCAGCTGAACGCCGCCCGCTGGGCCCCCCGGGTGAACATCTCCGCCCTGACCGGGCGGCACATCGACCGGCTGGTCCCCGCGCTGGAGACGGCCCTGGATGGCTGGGAGACCCGGGTGCCCACCGGCAGGCTCAACGCCTGGCTCACCGGCCTGGTCGCCGCGACCCCGCCGCCCGTACGCGGCGGCCGGCAGCCCAAGATCCTGTTCGCCACCCAGGCCGGTATCCGGCCGCCGCACTTCGTGTTCTTCGCGTCCGGTTTCCTCGAGGCGGCCTACCGCCGGTTCATCGAGCGCCGCCTGCGCGAGGAGTTCGGGTTCGAGGGCAGCCCCGTTCAGGTTTCGGTGCGGGTCAGGGCCAAACGGGAGAGCCCGGCAGGCCACCGGACCGCCGCGCGCTCCAGCCGCCGCCGCTGACCCTCCCGCCTCCCCTCAGTACGCGAATGCCTCCGGGGGCGGGGCGGGGGAAGGGCTGGCGTCCGCGTCGGTGACCACGTGCGCGCCCGACGCGAACCGGATCAGCTCGTCGCCCTCCAGCACCCGCCCCGGCATCGGGTCTGCGGCCGCCAGCCGGGTGAGCGTGTCCACCGGGAGCGGCTCGCCGCTCGCCGCCAGGACCAGGTTGCCGAACCTGCGCCCCCGCAGGACCGACGCGTCGGCGATCAGGCACGCGTGCGGGAAGACGGTCCGGACCGTCGCGACCTGCGCCCGGGCGTGCGCGAGCGGTGGCCCGTCGCCTACGTTCCCCGCGAAGACCCCTGTCCCGCGCAGGACGCGCCTGACCGCCGCCATGAACTCCGCCGAGGTCAGGTGGGCGGGCGTCCGCCCTCCCGCGAATACGTCCGTGATCACCGCGTCGTGGGAATCCGCGGGCAGCGATTCGAGCACCTCACGGGCGTCGCCGACGCGAACCCGGATCGACCGCGCGCGCCGCAGCGGCAGCCTGGCCCGGACCAGGTCCACCAGCGCGGCGTCGATATCGACCGCCACCTGGCGCGAGCCCGGTCGCGTCGCCGCGACGTAGCGCGCCAGCGTCAGTGCCCCCGCCCCGAGGTGCAAGACGCGCAGCGGCTGCCCTTCCGGTGCGGCGGTATCGACCACGTGACCCAGCCGCCTGACGTACTCGAAGTCCAGGTACTCGGGGTCGTCCAGGTCGACATGCGACTGCGGTACGCCGTCGACCAGCAGCATCCACGCCGCCCGCCGGTCCGCGTCCCGCAAGAGCTCGGCGTGGCCATGGACGCTATCCACGGTGCTGACCGAAGCCTCGCTTCGCTGCTTCCCGGACGTTCGGGTCATGGCTGCCAGTATCGGTGATCAGGACGCCGCCCCACACAGCGCCGTCCCCCAGTACTCCGTTCCCACCACGCCGTCCCCAGAGCTCTGCCCTCATCCGGGTTCGGTGATCCGAGAGTCGCCACCCGTTAATCTGATTCGAGGATCCGGTGCGCGTGTGCGAGGCTGTAGTACGTAGTTCTCACCCGCAGGAGGTTCCGCATGACGGTCGAGCAATCGGGGGCCGAGACTTCACAGGACTCTGCCTCTACCCCGCGCGCCCCAGAGGACACGCCCTCCGACGCGACCGCCGAACCCGAGGCCGCCGCAAAGCCCAGCGCCGGCGGGGATCTCGAGGACATGAAGCGTAAGTTCCGCGAGGCCCTCGATCGTAAGCGCGGCGCCCAGACCGCCGCCAACGCCGAGGGCGCCCACGACACGGGTAAGGTTCACGGTGCCCACGGCCCCGCCTCCACCCGTCGCTCCTTTCGCCGCAAAAGCGGCAGCTAGCCTCGGCCCGTCGGGTTTTTTCTTCAGCGTCTATCGAAGATCATTTGTCCTGCGCCGCAGGACCTTTCGGGGCTATCGGGGCTGAGTTTCGTGCGTCAGTTCCCTCGATAAGAGCGCGGATTACTCCGCCTGCTGGCCCCAAGAGCCGGCCGGCTGCCGGACGGTCACGTTGATCCGGTTGAACACGTTGGTCGTGGCGATCCAGAGGATGATCGCAGCCAGCTGCTTCTCGTCGTAGTGGCGGGCGGCCTCGTCGAAGATCTCGTCGGGCGCTTCAGCCGCTCGGACACCAGCGCGGTAGAGAACCTGGGCAGCTGGCTCACCACCGTGGTTTCCCGCGTGTGCCTCAACATGCTCCAGGCGCGCCGCACGCACCCCGAGACTCCTA
>Ga0335074_10005615_pt1 | contig 17353 bp, 17 predicted proteins | sample Lox_Sample_23_FD_206715 | JGI IMG/M metagenome (GOLD analysis project Ga0335074, IMG submission 206715) | Soil microbial communities from Loxahatchee National Wildlife Refuge, Florida, United States - Lox_Sample_2.3 | ecosystem: Environmental > Terrestrial > Soil > Wetlands | place: USA... | reverse complement strand
CGTCGCCCGGCTTGTCCGGGCGATCCAGTTTTCCTCTCACAATAAAATGGATCGTCCGGACAAGCCGGGCGATGACGTATAATTTCTTGACGGTCAGCTTGCGGGACGAATGCCGACGATGAAATTTCTCGACACCGCAAAGGTCTACATCGCAAGCGGCGCGGGCGGGAACGGCATCGTCTCTTTCCGACGCGAGAAGTTCATCGAATTCGGCGGACCGAATGGCGGCGATGGCGGACGCGGCGGCGATGTCTGGGCGGAAGCCGTCGATAATCTCAACACGCTGATCGACTACCGATTTCAGCAGCATGTGAAAGCCAAGAACGGCCAGCATGGCATGGGACGCGAGATGACCGGCGCAAATGGCGACGACGCCATCCTGCGCGTGCCGGCTGGAACTGCGATCTATGAAGAAGACGGCGAGACGCTCATCGCCGATCTGACGCATGCCGGCGAGCGCGTATTATTACTTGAGGGTGGCCGCGGCGGATTCGGCAATGCGCATTTCAAGAGCTCGACCAACCGCGCGCCGCGCAGGGCAAATCCCGGGCAACCCGCGCAGGAAAAAACGATCATCCTACAACTCAAGCTGATCGCGGATGCGGGCCTCGTTGGATTGCCGAACGCGGGCAAGTCCACGTTTCTTGCACGCGTTTCGCAGGCGAGGCCGAAGATCGCCGACTACCCGTTCACGACGCTTGCGCCGCAACTTGGCATGGTGCGCACGGACGGAACGGATTTCGTGCTCGCCGATCTGCCGGGGCTTATCGCAGGCGCGCATGAAGGCGCCGGCCTGGGCGACCGGTTTCTCGGCCATGCCGAACGCTGCAGCGTGATTCTGCATCTTGTCGACGGCACACAAAGGGAGATCGCCCGTACCTACAAGACCATCCGTCACGAACTAATTTCATATGGCCATGGACTCGCCGATAAGCCCGAGATCGTGGCGCTCAACAAGATGGATGCGATTCCCGGAGAACAACTCGCGCGCAAGAAAGCCTCGCTCGAAAAGGCGAGCGGCCGTCCGGTGTTTCTTTTGTCCGGCGTGAGCGGCGAAGGCGTGAACGATGTGTTGCGCGCGCTCGCCCGCGAAGTGGAAAAAACGAGGGCGCACCGAACGATATCGGAGCCCGCGCCCGTCTGGTCCCCATGACCGCCGCGCGCGCGAACTGGATCAGACCGCCCGGTCCGGTCGCGGCCGGACTGCGCATTGGACTTTTGGGCGGGTCGTTCAACCCGCCGCATGAAGGGCATTTGCATGTCAGCGATGTCGCGCTGAAGCGACTCGGCCTCGATTATGTCTGGTGGCTGGTATCGCCGCAGAATCCGTTGAAGCCCACACGCGGCATGGCTTCGCTCGAGAAGCGGCTTTCCCGGGCGCGCGGTCTCACAATCCATTCGCCGCGCATATGTGTGACCGACATCGAGCGGGAATTCGGCACACGCTACACGGTCGATACGGTCACGAGGCTGGAGCAACGCTTTCCGGCGCCGCATTTCGTCTGGCTGATGGGAAGTGACAATCTTATGACATTCGATCGCTGGCGCGACTGGCGGAAGCTTGCGCGGCTGATTCCGATTGCGGTCGTAATTCGGCCGGGTACCGCGCTTGCGCCGTTGGTCTCCAGAGCGGCGCAGCATCTTTCCGCCTTCAAAGTCTCGGACGAACGCGCAATTGCGCTGAAACGGCCGCCGGCCTTTGCCGTTCTCGATGCAAGGCGCAGCACAGCCAGCGCAACCGCGATTCGCGCGCGGGTGCTGGCCGACGCGGCTGCGATATGTTAGGGTGAGTTCGCAATTTGAGAAGTGCGCGGACATTCGGCTGGTGCTGACGGGAAAGAGATCGGCGATCCGCGCGTTCATCGTACAAATCGAAAACGGAGGATCGCATTCCCACGCGTAAGACCGGCGCCTCCAAGGTGCCGACGAAAGTCGCGGCCCATCGCGCAGCCAAGCTTGAGGAGCCCACGCTTCTCTCCCGCATCCTGGTTTCCCTCGACGACGACAAAGCGGAAGATATCGTAACGATCGACCTCGAAGGTCGTTCGTCGCTCGCTGATTCCATTGTCATCGCCAATGGCCGTTCGCAACGTCATGTGAGCGCGATTGCCGAGCATCTTGCGCGGCGATTGAAGGAAGCAGGCTACGGCACCCGACCGGTGGACGGGCTCGCGTCGGGCGATTGGGTGTTGGTCGACGCGGGCGATGTAATCGTTCACATCTTCCGCCCCGAAGTCCGGGCCTATTACGATCTCGAAGGCATGTGGTCGGTGAAGGAGCCGGCCCGCGCCGCTGCCCATTAACTTTCGCTCGGACATCTCATGCGAATAGCCATCCTGGCCGCTGGTCTTGCCCGCGGCACACCGCAGAACGCGCTGGTCGAGGAGTTTCTCGGCCGTGCCCGTTCGATCGGGCGCCAGCAGGGAATCAGCTCCGTCGTGGTTGAAGAAGTTGCGATCTCGAAGCTGCGCGAGGCACGCGCTCGCATGGCGGAGGAAGGCGAGAAGCTTGCGGGGCGTATTTCGCAAGGCGCACACGTCATTGCGCTCGATTCGCACGGCAAGGGAATGACAAGCGAGGCGTTTGCCGAAATGCTCGCCGCCATGCGCGATGCCGGGGCGCGCGATCTCGTCTTTCTGATCGGCGGCCCCGACGGGCTCGATATCGGGCCGAATGTAAAGCCCGGCAGAAGTCTCGCCTTCGGTCCCCAAACCTGGCCGCATCTGCTTGTTCGGGTGATGCTGGCAGAACAGATTTACCGCGCCCTGACGATCCTCGGAAATCACCCCTATCACCGGGGTTGAACGGCCGGGCGAACCCAAGAAATTCATTTGCTGCGACAGGATGCCGTCTGTATAACCCCGGCCGCTCGTCGAGGGGTTCACGGCCATCAGGGGTAGTATCCATGGGTATTGAGCTTCCGTCCGGCTATCGGCCGTCGGACAGTGAGCCCTTCATGAATGAGCGGCAGCGCGAATATTTTCGGCGCAAATTGCTGCGGTGGAAAGATGATATCCTTCGCGAGAGCCGCGAGACGATCCAAAACCTTCAGGCGGAAACCGTACCCAACGCCGATCTGGCTGATCGTGCGGCGACCGAAGCCGAGCGTCAGCTCGAGCTCAGAACGCGCGACCGGCAGCGCAAGCTGATCGCCAAGATCGATGCGGCGCTTCGGCGTCTCGAAGACGGCTCGTACGGATTCTGTGAGGAGACGGGCGAACCGATTTCACTCAAGCGACTCGACGCGCGCCCCATCGCCACGCTCTCCATCGAGGCGCAGGAGCGTCACGAGCGCCGCGAGCGCGTCTATCGCGACGATTAAGGCGGCCTGACGCCGTCGCCGTCAGGGCACCGCGCGATCCTGAGCCCGTCCAAGGATCATGTTTCTCCGAGATAGGCCGTCTCTCCGTGAAGCGCGAGGTCGAGGCCGCTCGTCTCTGCAGACGGGTCCACTTTCACGCGCGTGAACCGATCGATGAGCCACAACATCGCATAGGTGAAACAGAACGCCCATGCCGATGAAACCGCGATTGCGACGACCTGCTTGCCGAGGAACGCGGGGTTGCCTGCAAGCAGGCCGTCGGCGCCATGCGGATTGAAGGCCGTCGTAGCGAAAACGCCGAGAAGAACGATTCCGAGCGCGCCGCCCACGCCGTGCACGCCCCAAACATCCAGCGCGTCGTCCCATTTGAGGCGGTTTTTCAGCGCGACGGCATAGTAACAGACAACGCCGGACACGAGCCCGATGATGACCGCGGCAAGCGGCGAGACATAGCCGGCAGCCGGTGTAATTGTAGCAAGCCCGGCAACTGCGCCTGTCAGCAGCCCCACAAAGGTCGGCCGTTTCTCCTGCCACCAGCCAACCACCATCCACGCGATGGCGGCAAAAGAGGCGGCGACGTCTGTATTCAGGAAGGCAAGCGTCGTTACGGAATCGACCTGGAATTCGCTGCCCGCATTGAATCCATACCAGCCGAACCAGAGAAGTCCGGTACCGAGCGCGACGAGCGGCACGCTATGGGCGCCCGAGTCCATCACATGGCGCCGTCCGACATAAAGGACCGATGCAAGTGCGGCGAGACCGGCCGTGTTGTGCACGACGATGCCGCCGGCGAAATCGAGCACGCCCCAGCGTTGCAACAGGCCGTTGCCCCACAGCATGTGCACGAAGGGGAAGTAGACGAAGAGAAGCCACAGCGTGAGAAACGCCATATAGGCCTTGAAAGAAACACGATTGGCGAAGGCGCCGGTGATGAGCGCGGGCGTGATGATCGCAAACATCATCTGATAGGCGATGTGAACAAATAACGGGATGCCGGGTGTCGGCGAGGGTGTCGCAAGCGTCACGCCATGGAGGAACGCCATGTCGAGATTGCCGATAATGCCGCCTTCGCCGCCGGAAAAGCAAAGCGAATAACCGACGACGTACCAGATCACGGTCGTCCATCCCATCGAGACAAACGATTGCATCATGATGGCGAGAACGTTTCGCCGGCTGACGAGCCCGCCATAGAAGAAAGCGAGCCCCGGCGTCATCAGCATCACCAGGCTGCTGCAAAGCAGCATGAAACCGGTATTTCCCGTATCGATATGCGGCATGATTCCTTCCCTCACATACGGCGGTGCTTCCGCCTGTCATTTGCTGGGACCGTACAACAGTTCCTTCTGCCGTGCCACCGGCACCAAGATCGATACCGAAGCCGGAGGCCGCCCGATTGTTTTCGCGCGGCGAGTTGGTACTCTGGACCGGTTCCGCTTGAGTGGACAAATCCCATGAAAACCCTGGCCGGCTTCATCGCCGTTCTTCTGTGTCTCGCCGCACCCGCCTCCGGTAAGGATCAGCCCGCCTGGCGCGGTCACGCCAATGATCCTCAGCATACGGCGAGAGCTCCCGCTGTCGGCCAGTCGCTTACAAGGATCCATTGGAGCCTTTCGGTCGATCACGCCCCGCCGCTCGCCCCGCATCAGCCGCCTGGCGGCGGATCGCTGCTCATCCACTACGCCTCGCCCATGATCACGGCCGCGAACACGGTCCTCGTGCCGGTCAAGACGACCACCAACGGAAATTTCGAGATCGACGCGGTCAGCGGCACGAACGGCAAAAGCATCTGGAAAATGAAAACGAATTACGTGCTGCCGACCGCGGACTGGATTCCGCCGCTGCCGGCGCATCTGACCGCGCAGAATCGTCTCTATGTGGCGGGTATCGGCGGGACGGTCCTGTTCCGCGATTCGCCTGACTCAAAGACGGGCCAGACCGGCCAATATGTTTTTTACGGAATGTCGACCTACAAGCAGAACAAGAAGATCTACGACGCCGATGTGATAATTGATACGCCGATCACCGCGGATGCCAAAGGCGATATTTTTTTCGGCTATGTGGTGCTCGCCAACAATCCCGCCGGCCTGATGAGCGGAATCGCGCGGATCGATGCGAACGGAAACGGGAACTACGTCGCAGCGCAGGTGGCGGCGGACAACCCCGAAATGACACAGGTTGCGATGAACTGCGCGCCGGCCATCTCCGCCGACGGCTCGACCGTCTACATTGCGGTCAGCAACGGACAAAATGGGTATCTGCTGGCGCTCGACGCTACGACCCTCACGACCAAGGGCAAGGTGGCGTTGATCGATCCGGAAACGAACGAGAGCGCCATGATATCGGACGATTCTTCCGCGGCACCCACAATCGGCCCGGATGGCAATGTCTATTACGGGGTTCTCGAATCCAACGGTGAACACGACTGCCGCGGCTGGCTGCTGGCTTTTTCAGGAGACCTTTCGAAGGAGAATACCCCGGGGTCTTTCGGGTGGGATGATACCGTCTCGATCGTACCGACGTCGGCCGTCGGCCAAAAGGCGGGGAAGGGCTCCTATTATGTGATGTCCAAATATAATGATTACAATACTTGTGGCGGCAGCGGCAATAATGAGATCGCAATTCTCAATCCCAACGCCACGCAGAAGGACGAATACAGCAACGTCAGCGTGATGAAAGAGGTCGAAACCAAGCTAGACCCGCACTCCTCGCCGAATGGCGGGGTGTACGAATGGTGCGTCAATACGGCGGTCGTCGATGTCAAGGACAGCGCCATCGTCGTCAATGACGAAGCCGGCGATGCATATCGCTGGGACCTGACGAGCAATTCGCTCCAGCCCTCGGGCGGCCTTCCGCTCAATTCTCCGATCTTCGAAGCCTATACCTCCACGCTGATCGGTCCCGACGGCACGGATTACGCGATCAACAACGCGACGCTTTACGCGATGGGGAACTAGCGACGCGGTGTGATTCCGCTTCCATCCGGCGGAACCGCATGGCGGTCCGGCGCTTGACAAAGGCTGTGGCGCGCAGAACAGCTTCGTCCATGTCAGACCTAGAAACCGGGCCGCTTTCCTTGCGCAAGGCGGTTCTCGACAGGATGGAAGCGCCGCTTGCGGAGTTGTGCGGCGAGGCATGCCGGCTGCGCGACATTGGGCATGGGCCTCGCATCAGCTATTCGCGCAAGGTTTTCATTCCACTGACCCATCTCTGCCGCGATGTCTGCGCCTATTGCACCTTTGCAAAGCCTCCGCGCCGCGGGGAGCGCTGCTATCTTACGCGCGAAGATGTGCTTGCGATCGCGCGCGCCGGCGCCGAAACCGGTTGCGCGGAAGCGCTGTTCACATTGGGCGACAAACCGGAACTGCGCTACCGACAGGCGCGCGAGGAACTGACCGAACTCGGCCATGCAACGACGCTTTCTTATCTCGTGGAAATGTGCGGCGCCGTGATCGCGGAGACGGGACTGCTTCCGCATGCCAATCCCGGCATCATGACGGCGGACGACATCGCGCAGCTGCGCAAGGTCACCGTTTCGCAGGGCATCATGCTCGAGAATATTTCGCCGCGCCTCTTCGCGCGCGGCGGCGTTCATTTTGGCTCGCCGGACAAGGACCCTGCGGCGCGGCTCGAAACTATTCGCCTGGCCGGCGAGGCACGTGTCCCATTCACATCCGGAATCCTGATCGGTATTGGCGAAACGCGCGCGGAACGCATCGACTCCCTGCTTGCCTTGCGCGCGCTTCATGAGGAATACGGTCACATACAGGAAATCATCATTCAGAATTTCCGCGCGAAGCCCGATACGCGCATGGCGGAGGCCGACGAGCCGGAACTCGAAGATTTGATGTGGACCGTCGCGATGGCACGGCTCGTCTTCGGCTCCGAAATGAACATTCAGGCGCCTCCCAATCTCAGCGCCGACAATTACGGGCGGCTGATAGATGCAGGAATCAACGATTGGGGTGGTGTTTCCCCGGTTACGCCCGATCACGTCAATCCCGAAGCACCGTGGCCGCAGATTGCTGCCTTGCGCCGTGTCACCGAATCGCGCTGCAAAACGCTTGTTCCGCGGCTTGCCGCATACCCGGGCTATGTTCGCGGTTTTGCGCGCTGGCAGGACGCAAATCTGCACCGCCATATCCGCAACCACAGCGACGCCGAAGGCTTCGCCCGCGAAGATTCGTGGACGCCGGGCACGCTTGTTGTGCCACCGGAGTATTTTCGGTCAGTGCGGCTGCGGCAGAAAATAGCCCCCGCCGTCGAAGACGCGTTGAACCGCGCCGCGTTGGGCCGCGAACTCGATGAAACCGAGATCGTTGCGCTTTTTTCCGCGCGCGGCGCAGATTTCGAGGCAGTTTGTACGGCTGCGGATACGCTACGGCGTGCGACGGTTGGCGACACGGTCAGTTACATCGTCAACCGCAATATTAATTACACGAATGTCTGTACCTACAAATGCGGCTTCTGTGCCTTCTCGAAAGGAAAGACCTCCATCGATCTGCGCGGAATGCCGTATGATCTTGCGCAGGAGGAAGTGGCGCGCCGTACCGAAGAAGCCTGGGCGCGTGGGGCGGTTGAAATCTGCATGCAGGGCGGCATCCATCCCGACTATACGGGCGCGACCTACCTCGAATTGCTGCGTACTGCGAAAGCCGCCGTGCCGGATATTCATGTTCACGCTTTCTCGCCGCTCGAAGTGATGCATGGCGCCTCGACGCTTGGCATCTCGATTGCCGCGTTCCTGGGCAAGCTGAAAGACGCCGGCCTCGGCACGCTGCCGGGAACGGCAGCGGAAATTCTCGACGACGAAATCCGTGCAATCATCTGCCCCGACAAACTCACGACGCGGGAATGGCTCGGCGCGCTCGAAATCGCGCACTCGCTTGGCCTGCGCACCACGTCGACCATCATGTACGGCCATGTCGAGACACCCGTGGCCTGGGCGCGCCATCTCCTGCGGCTGCGCGACCTGCAACGGCGCACCGGCGGAATTACCGAATTCGTTCCGCTTCCATTCGTGCACATGGAAGCGCCGATGTATCTGCGGGGGGCAGCGCGGAAGGGCCCGACATTCCGCGAAGCGCTTCTCATGCATGCGGTGGCGCGGCTCGCGCTGCATCCCCTTGTTACAAACATCCAGGTGTCCTGGGTGAAAATGGGACCCGTAGGCGTGAAACAGTGCCTCAACGCCGGCGCAAACGATCTCGGCGGCACGCTGATGAACGAGAGTATTTCGCGCGCCGCCGGCACGCTGCACGGGCAGGAATGTCCGCCGGCGGAGATGGATGCGTTGATTCTGAGCACGGGCCGCCAGCCCCGCCAGCGCACCACGCTTTACCGGGATGTGCCCGCCGCGCAGCAACGGAAATCCTATCACGCGGCGGATCTCCTGCCGGCGATACAAACGCCCTTGCGAAAACGGCGTTCCGTAACACCGCCCGAGCTTGTTGCTTCATCGTAGTGACGTCGAGTTCTTCGGAACCTTTCATGCAGCGCACGAACAGCAGCATCGAACTCATTGCGCTCGATGGCATACCGCTTGTTCATGCAAGAGACGATCTCGCGGGAATTATTCTCGATGCGTTGGCGCGCGCGAATCTGACGTTTGCGGCGCGCGACATTCTCGTTGTGGCGCAGAAAATTGTGTCGAAGTCGGAAGGCCGGCTTGTCCGTCTCGATACGATCGAACCTTCGCAGCGCGCGATGGACATCGCGCCCGTCGTCGAGAAAGACCCGCGCCTCGTCGAAATCATTCTGCGCGAGACGCGCGAAGTGCTGCGGATGCGCGCCGGGATCATCATCGTGGAAGATGTGCGCGGCCTTGTTCTCGCCAACGCCGGCGTGGACGCATCGAACGTGAATGCAGATGGCGGCGACGGAAGCGTTCTGCTGTTGCCGGCCGATCCGGACGCCAGTGCCGCGAACCTGCGGGCCGCGCTAGAGGCGCGCACGGGTGTGAATGTCGGAATTATCATCAATGACAGCGTCGGCCGGGCATGGCGCAATGGGACGGTCGGAACGGCAATCGGCCTGAGCGGATTGCCGGGGCTTCTCGATCTGCGCGGCACACCCGATTTGTTCGGGCGCGAGCTGCGCACCACGGATCTCGGCCTTGCCGATGAAATTGCTGCGGCTGCGTCGCTGCTGATGGGGCAGGCGGGCGAAGGCCGACCGGTTGTTCTGGTGCGTGGGGTCTCTTACGAGCGCCGCGAGGGAAACGTCCGCGAATTGTTGCGGCCGAAATCGCTGGATTTCTTCCGCTGACGCACATGACGCTGCGGATCATCCTTCCGGTCAAACCCTTTGACGAAGCCAAACAGCGCCTCGCTCCGGCCATGCCGGCCGCGGCGCGCGCGCGGCTTGCGGAAGAAATGTTCCGTCATGTATTTGCGACCGTCGTTGATTTTGCGGGACCACCGGCCATCATCGTCATCAGCCGCGAAGCCGATGTACTCGATTATGTCGGGACGCGAGGGGCGACAGCGCTTGCGGAGCAATCGCCGTCCGATCTCAATGGCGCGCTCCGACAAGCATCTGCATTCGCCCAGGACGCCGGTGCATCGAAACTCCTCGTGCTCGCAAGCGATCTGCCGCTGCTCTGCGAGGCGGACCTTACCGCGCTCGCCCGTCATGACTGCGCTATTGCCCCGGACCGCCACGGCCGGGGCACGAACGCGTTGCTCTGGCCGACATCGCCGCTTCCGGATTTTCATTTTGGTGAGGACAGTTTCTCGCGGCATCGCGCGGCGGCAAGAGCGGTTGGTCTGGATCCTCAGACGGTCTTGAGCGCGGGCCTCGCTCACGATGTTGATTTGCCTTCGGATTTGATTGGACCAACCAAATAATCATTGTCATGGCCCGCATTTGCGGGCTATGACAAGTAATTAAATAAGAATTTCATTCATCCAAATCGCTTCCGCAGCAATGGCAGCACTTGCTCCGAGTACAACTTCAGGAATCGCGGCTGATCGGCGCCGGGCGCATGGAAGACGAGGTGATTGAAACCCATGTCGATATATTCCTTGAGTTTTTCGACATGTTCTTCCGCGTCATCCGAAACAATCCAGCGGCTCGCCGTGCGTTCGACAGGCAAGGCGTCCGCCAGCCGCTCCATTTCGATCGGATCTTCCACGTCATGCTTTTCCTGTTGCGACAATGCCAGTGCGCCCCAATTGCGCGTATCTTCCAGCGCGCGTTTGCGGTCGGTATCGAAGGTGACTTTCATTTCTATCATGCGATCGATCGAATCCGGCGCGCGACCGGCTTTCTCGAGACCCGCAGCGAGATTTGGCAGCAGCGTCTCCGTATAGAGGTCGCGGTTCTTGCCGCTGGTGCAGATGAACCCCTGCGCCTTTTCGCCCGCGAGTTTTGCCATCAGGGGGCCAGCGCCAGCTACATAGATCGGCACGGGGTTTTCGGGCCGGTCGTAAATCGTAGCCTTTGACGTCTTGTAGAATTGGCCCACATACGAAATACGCTCGCCGCGCCACAGGGTTTCGATGAGATCGAGTGCTTCTCGAAACCGTTGCGTGCGCTCCTTCTGCTCGGGCCACGCAAGCCCGGTCGCCGGGGTTTCGTTCATCGACTCGCCGGTGCCCATCCCCAGAACGACCCGCCGTGGGAAAAGTACGCCCAGCGTGGCGAATGCCTGTGCGACGATGGCCGGCTGATAGCGGAAGCTCGGGGCGAGCACGCTTGTGCCGAGAAGGACCCGCGACGTTTTGGCGCCGAGCGCACCGAGCCACGCCAGCGAAAACGGCGCGTGGCCGCCATTATGACGCCAGGGCTGGAAGTGATCGCTCACGAATATGGAATCGAAGCCCAGCTCTTCGGCGAGAGTGCCGAAATCCAGCAATTCTCTGGGTCCGAACTGTTCCGCAGATGCCTTGTAACCCAACCTGAGATGCATGGTGTCTCCCATCTGTTACGCGCGGACCGACGCTGGAAACGCCCGGGAAGCCGCGAGGGGAAATTTTTTCCTAAAGCCCTAGTCAAATCCGTATGCCGAATGAAGCGCGGCATTAATCCGGCGGTGACAACATTACCACCGTGACAAGGTAAGGGGCGTCACATGGTAAAGAAATTCTTTCTCGGTGCGATTTTCTGCCTGATGGCAACTTCGCAGGTTGCGGCCGGCCAATCGGATGGGCGGCCGGCACAGCGCACGGCAATTTCGGGGCTCGCGGCATCCGGCGGCCACCCCGTTCGCGCGGTGCTGCGCTATGATCTTTCGACAGCCGGCGCCTGCCGCACCTGGTCGGATCAGCCAGCGGAACTTTGCGTGCTGCTTGCGCTGCATGTGATCCATATGTCGGAACATCCGCCGAAAGTCCTCTAGACGCGCGTCTCCCCTTCGCGTTTCCGACATTGTGCTGGTTCGAGCCGGACGGCACTTATCCGCAAACACGGCAGTAATTAGTAACGAAGAACAACCCTATTTCTGCTCGCCGTCGCTTCCCAGGCTGCGCAGCTGGGGCTGCACGATGTTGCTGCCCGGCGGCACGCTGCGGGTAAGCCAGACATTGCCGCCGATCACCGAGCCGCGGCCGATGGTGATCCGGCCGAGCAATGTGGCCCCCGCATGCACGAACACATCGTCCTCGAGAATGGGGTGACGTGCGATACCCTTCAATGCCATGCCGCGGGCGCCGGCCGAACCGCGCATCGCGCCCAGCGTTACAGCCTGGGAAAGACGCACGCGCTTGCCGATGATCGTCGTCTCGCCGATCACCACGCCCGTTCCATGGTCGATAAAGAACCCGGTACCGATCTCCGCGCCCGGGTGAATCTCGATTCCCGTCCGCGAATGGGCAACCAGGGTGATGAGACGGGCCACCAGCGGCGCGCCGAGAAGATGCAGCGCACGCGCGAGCCGGTAACAGATGATCGCCACCATTCCCGGATAGCCGAGCAAAATCTCCGGCATCGAGGCCGCACCTGGATCGCCCTCATAGGCGGCGCGCAGATCCTCCACGAGTTGTATGCGAATGGCCGGAAGCTGCGTGGCAAATTCCCGGGTAATATCCTGGGCTACGCGCCCGACCGACTCGATCTCCAGGCGCGTTTCGCTTGAAGCCAGCGGAAGGGAAAGCCTGACCTGTTCGGCCAGTACGCCCAGTGAGTCTTTCAGTTTCCCGCGAACAAATTCATCGATACCGCCCGGATCGAGATCGGGCTGACCGTAATGGGTCGGGAAAAGTGCGGCCGACACGCCGTTGATGACTTCGGCAAGAGCTGTGCGCGACGGCAGGCGCCGCGCGACGCCGCCCTGGCGAATGTTTTGCGCGACCTCGCGCGAATGGCGTAAGGCGTCCACGATTTCATCGACGTCCCAGCGGTTGGAGCGGTTTTTGTCGGCGGGGCGGGATTTTTTCCCGCCACTCTGGGCATCGGCCAATAAGCGCGTTCCTTCCGTCATGGGCCGCTCCGCAATTGGAGATTAAACTCTACGGTATCAGTAGAGTATATTCGAGTCTTTTCTAGACCCACAAGGTTTTTGGTTGTACACAAAACTGTAGCGGTTATTTCCTGACCCTGCCGGCTCGCAAAGCCCGGGGAATTTTTGGCGAGTTGCTACTGCGGTTTTATTCGCTGCGAGGTAAATGCGGCGATCATGGCGCGCCACATCGGTGTCGGTTGCAGTCCGGTATCGAGCGGCAGCATGCGCGGTTCATAGCCGCCGATACGCGCACGCCATCCCGGCGATTGGAGAAAGCGGTCGGTCAGTCCCCAGGTGAGAACGGCGACGACGCCCGCGTCGACCATTACGTCCAGAAATCTGCGGCTTGTATCGGCCACGGCGCGGTCGCGCAGCGCGACATCGGAAGGGCCACCGCTGTCGTCCACGTCGTGTTCCGTCACGAGAATGCGCAGGCCCATCGCTTTGACATGGCCAAGAAAGCTCCGAAGCTTCTCCTGATCGACGGGCGTGCCGAAGGCTCGCATATGACCCTGCAATCCCAACGCATCGATCGGTACGCCGCGACCGAGTGCCTGCCCCAGAAAATCGAGGGTCGCGGCGCGGAAGCGGTCATTCGCCGGCGCGCCCAGTTCGCAGCCCCAATCGTTATAAACAAGCATTGCCCCGGGGTCGGCGGCGCGCGCCGCGCGATAGGCGATATCGATGTAATGCGGCCCGAATGTTTCGAGCCAGAATGACCTGCGCAGGTTGTCGGCGCGTCCATCCTCCGGCGCGATGGCTTCGTTGACGACGTCCCAGGAGTGCGCCTGTCCGCGAAAATGACCGGCGACCTTCTCGACAAAACCGGTAATCAATGTCTCGTCGCGCGTGCGTTCTACAGTCTCTTCGAGCCAGTCCGGATTGCGCTTGTGCCAGACGAGCGGATGACCCCGGAATTGTGCTCCGTGGCGCCGGGCAAAAGCGAGAATGCGGTCGCAGCCGGAGAAATCATAAGCGCCGCGCGAGGGCTCGACGATCGCGCGTTTCATCTCATATTCGGGAACGAGAATGGCCGCCTCGCGCGCGAGCGTCGCGCAGAAATCACTGTCGCCGAATTCCGGCGAACTCACAGCCGAGCCGTAAACAATGCCGTGCGACGAGGCTGCGCTTCGCAGCGTCGTTCTGCCGTTGTCGACAATGCTGGGCCGCAGTTCTTGCGCCCGCAATCGCAACGCGGGAAGTGCGCCCGCCGCAATTGCGCAGCTGGCCCCAACAAATTTTCGTCTGGTAAACATGTTTTTCAATGCAGTACAGGCTCTGCCGCGCATGCGCTTGCCGACCAGACCCGGCCGCGGCGCAGACCGATCAGCCAGTCCGCCAGCCTGCGATAGAAGTGGTCGGACGCAAAAATCTGGACCAGGACGACGGCGGCAAGGCGCGGCCGGTAGCAGCCACGCAGAACCGCAGTAATATAATAACCAAACGCCGTCAGTGGTCGCGTCTGCACGACGCCTTTGGCGAAGATCCAGCCTTTCGCGCCATAATAGGAGCGCGCGGGTATGCGCCTGCGCATTCTTTCGAGCCAGTCCGCAAGCTGCGCATTCTTCCGGCCGGCAGAAATGCGCGCGGGATTGCCGACATCGTTCCAGATCGCCGCTGGCTCGGGCGCCATCGCAAAGCGGCATCCCGCCAGAAACAGCCGGATTGCAAAGTCGATATCCTGCGCAAATGGCAACGTCTCCGCGTAGCGGACGCGGCGCGCCCATGGGCGCGGGACAACGAGCGTTATCGTGGGAACGAATCCGCGGTCGCTGAGCAGATAATCCGCCATATGCTCGCGCGGACCGAGCGCGCGGGGCGGTTTGATGAACGTTCGCCCGCCACCGCGGTCCACAATGATGGGAGCATATCCCGCGATGCCGTGTGTTCCTTCAAGCAGCCGCCGCATCGTCGAGAGATGGTGCGGCAGGAACCTGTCGTCCGAATCGAGAAATGCGATGAAACGCCCGCGCGCGCAGTCGATACCTGCGTTGCGCGCCGCGCTGCCGCCGCGATTTTCCTGACGAACATAAAAGACGCGCGGATCGCCGAACGCATCGATCACGCTTTCCGGCGAATCGACCGAGCCGTCATCGACCACGATGACCTCGAAATTACGTTCCGTCTGGCTGGCCACCGAGCGAAGCGCTGCCTCGAGCTCCTGCGCGCGATTGTAGACGGGAATGACAACCGAAAAGAACGGCGTCATCGGGGGCTTCTCGTCGCGCGACCTCGCCATAATCGCGTCCGATCGAGGTCGCGCAGCATGGCGAGCATAAGCAGGAACGAGACCCAGGCGGGGTCATCGCCCTCGAGGAAATCGGATTCGAGGAAATTATGGAGTACCATGAAAACAAATATCGCGGCGAGCACGCCTTTCATGCCGGCCTGCGCGGGATCGAAGCGCCAAAGCGCGCATGCCGGGGCCAGAACAAAAACAAGCATCGCAAGCGCAAAGCCTGGTTCACCGATCGTAACAAGCATCTGCAGATAGGCATTATGCCCGTGACTGATGTTCTGCACCCATTTGTCGGCGACATAGGCGTGCAGCAGCGACGCCGCACCGGTATCGGCGAAAGAACCGAATCCTGCGCCAAGCAGTGGATGGTCTCGGATGAAACCGATTTCGCCGATCCAGATGGCCGTTCGGCCCGTCAGTTCGGTCGGATCGTTCAGCGCGTGCAGGATGGCATGCTGATGGGTAGCCAGTACGATTCCGACTGCGAGTGCCATGAGCAGCAACACGACGAAGGCAATCGCGCGGTCGATGCCGCGCCTCCAGATCCAGGCGTAGAGAGTGCCCGCTCCAATCGCGACCGGAAGGAGCCCGATTGAGGATTTTGAAACGGTCATCATCGTGAAACCGATGGCGCCCAGGCAAAATGCGCCGTTGAGGAGAGGCCGGCTCTTGAGCGCCTGGAAAAAGAACAGGATCGCGGTAATCGCGCTGACCGACCCGGCGATATTCTTGTGGAAGTACAATCCGCGCCAGTCGCCGACGAGGCCGGGATCGGTTTCACCCGGCAGATGAATGGCATTGTGGACGAGTGGAATGGAGAGCCAATTTATGATCAGCACAGTGCCGAGCACGAATCGTAGAAGCGCAAGGCTGCGTTCAGTGCCGACCGTCGCCACGCCCATCATGGCCGACACCACGATGACGATTTCAAGCACCGCGCGGCGGAATACGACATCGGGCGCCGCCGACCAGGTAGCGCTCAGCGCGCACCAGGCAAGCAGTGCAGCCAGGAGTGGCGGAACGCAGAGAAGAGCGCGGAACCCGTTCTGCCGTGCCGCGGCGAAAGCGACGAAAAGGAACGAGCCCAGATAGGCCGCCTGGCGAAGCGCATCGCCAGCCCCACTGAAGCCGCTTTCTCCGCCTGCGAGTGTCAGCGCATCGCGAGTTGCGAAGGGCTCCAGGGTCACGAAGATGAGAAACAGAAAACAGATGAACGCGCAGTCGGCCAGATTCCAGGTCAGTCGGACCGGCGCGGATAGTTGCGCGGTCGCGGCCTCAACGACCATGGGTCACCGCATACTCGTCGTACCTGGCGCCAAACAGCGCAGCGAGTTTTCCAGCGGCGCGGGCAAATTTGCACAGCGGCGCCATGCGGCGGGAGGCCAGCGGCGCGACGAAAAGCGCTGCTACTGGTGAAAGAACCAGCGCGGCTGCGATCTTCGCGCTTTCCCGCGCCCGCCCGATAAGGCCGCGTTCGTATTTGATGAAGACGCGCATGTCCGAATTGCCGATGCGAAATGCGCGCTGCAGCGCCCATCGCGGATTGCTGCGGGAAGCCGGCACATGGGCGTGCACCACTGCCCTGTCGGCCCAGGCGAATCTCGCGCCGCCATTTGCAAGCCGCGTGAAGAAATCTTTGTCCTCACCGCCGGTGAGCGCGAACCGGGAATCGAAATATGGCCGGTCGAGCGGGGTGAGCGCGTCGTGCCGGACGAGTACGTTCGACGTGCTGTGAATCATCGCCACCGGACCGGTCTTCCCGCGCCAGGAAGAAAGCCCGCGGCAGGCGCCGGCCCATTTGCCCGGCTTTATCTCGAAATCCGGGACGACGGCGCCATGCAGGGCGTCGGCTTTCGTATTTCGAGCTACGTCGAGGAATGCCTCCAGCCAGTCCGCTTCCGGCCACTCGTCATCGTCGAGCATTGCGAGGAAGTCGAAATCATAATTATCAAGCGCGTATATCAGGAGCGCGTTGCGCGCCTGGGCGATGCCGCGCTCGGGAACTCCGATCACGTCGAGCGGCCAGGGATAGAACTGCGATTTCAGATGCGAGACGGTCGCGCATCCCTCGGCGCGCTCGCTATCGTTGTCTGCCACAAGAACGCGAAGTTCGGACACCGTCCGGAGCTCTGCCAGCGCGCGGAGCAGTCGTTCGAGTCCTCGCGGCCGCCGGTAGGTCGGGATCGCGACAACTACGCGGGACATGAAACGCGCACCCAGTTGCGCGAAAGAGTCAGCACGCGTGCGGTCACTACGAGCTCTCCGGCCAGCACGCCGAGAAGCGAGTAAACGGGCCCGGCGAGGAGCAGCAGCACAAAGGTCGCGCCCAGCGATACGAGGGAAGCCGCGAGAC
>Ga0335074_10005613_pt1 | contig 17357 bp, 12 predicted proteins | sample Lox_Sample_23_FD_206715 | JGI IMG/M metagenome (GOLD analysis project Ga0335074, IMG submission 206715) | Soil microbial communities from Loxahatchee National Wildlife Refuge, Florida, United States - Lox_Sample_2.3 | ecosystem: Environmental > Terrestrial > Soil > Wetlands | place: USA... | reverse complement strand
ACAAGACCATGCCGTGGGTGCGTTTCTTCGAAGTACCCGGGATGAACCACTGCGGAGGCGGCCCGGCGCTCGACGATTTCGATCCGCTGACCGCGCTGGTGGAATGGACGGAGAAAGATCAGGCGCCCGATCAAATGGTGGCGAAGGGAAAATCATTTCCGGGCGTGAGCCGGCCGGTCTGCGCATATCCTACGTATCCGCATTATCGAGGAACAGGTTCGCAAGACGACGCGGCCAATTTCGAGTGTAAATAAGAATACCAGGACTGTGCCTTGAGGAGCAGACGATGAACGAACGTGCACCAATTCTCGCCATCGCGGTACTTGCCATCACGTGTCCCGCCTGGGGTCAGCGAACCTGCGAGGTTCTCGCATCGTTGCCGGTCCATGGCATGACGATCACTTCGGCTGCCTCCGTGCCGGCGGGTTCCTTCACCTTGCCTCAAAGCGGCGCGCCGGGCGTGACGTCCGCGGCAACCGTTCAAGTACCGCGGTTCTGCCGCGTCATGGCGGTCGTCGGCAAGGAAGTCCGCGTGGAGTTGTGGATGCCGCAGCAGTGGAATCACAAACTGCTGGCTGTTGGAAATGGCGGCCTCGCTGGGTCCATCAGTTACTTGCCCATGGTCAAGCCTTTGCAGCAGGGCTACGCCACCAGCAGCACGGACACTGGGCATCAAGGTAGCTCCACCGATGGCGAGTGGGCGCTCGGAAACTACGAACGCATCGTGAATTTCGCGGATCGCGCAACCCATCTCATGGCCGAAGCCGACAAGGTGATTCTCATAGCGTTCTACGGAGCGCAACCGGTTCACTCTTACTTCAGCGGATGCTCGCAAGGCGGCCATGAAGCAATGATCGAAGCGCAGAGATATCCGGCTGATTTTGACGGCATCATCGCGGGCGATCCGGCTAACAACTGGACTCACCACTACATTGGGGGCCATCTTTGGATCGCGTTGGCGATGGATGGCGACGGTTACATCCCTGCAAACAAAGTGCACATTCTGGCCGACGCCGTAAACAACCAATGCGACGCGCTTGATGGGATCAAGGATGGCGTTTTGAATGATCCGCGCCGCTGCAATTTTAATCCTCAAACACTGCTCTGCAAAGGCTCGGATACTTCAGAGTGCTTCACGCGCGAGCAGGTGGCTGCTGTCAAGAAGATCTGGGCCGGTCTTACCACGCCAGAGGGACAAGTGATCTATCCGGGGCTGGTGCCCGGCGGCGAATCTGGTCCCGGAGGCTGGGCCGCATATCTCACAGGCAGCGCGCAAGGCAAAGGCCGCCATGCCAGTCTGAGCCTTCCATTTTTCAAATACATGGTCTTTGACGATCCCAATTGGGACTACAAGACATTCAAATTCACTGCGGCCGATGGTTTTGACAGCGACATTGATTACACCGACGCCAAACTTGCAGCCTTGTTCAATGCGGTGAATCCTGATCTGAGCGGGTTCAAAGCCCGGGGCGGAAGGCTAATTCAGTATCACGGCTGGAGCGACCCCGACATTACGCCACTCAACAGCATCAACTACTATGAGAGCGTTACAAGGGCGCAGGGCGGCGATGTACACGGATTACAAAACACGCTGGAGTTTTACCGGCTCTTCATGGTGCCGGGGATGCAGCATTGTCAGGGTGGACCGGGAGCAACGAACTTCGACATGATCGAACCGCTGGACCTCTGGGTGGCCCAGGGCACCGCGCCGGCCAAAGTTATCGCTTCGCACCGAACCAACGGCGCCGTAGACCGCACGCGGCCCTTGTGCCCATACCCGCAGGAAGCGCAGTGGAAAGGCATCGGAAGCACCGACGATGCCGCAAACTTCATCTGCGCTTTGCCGAGGCAGTAGCCGATTGACTCCCGCAGTCCGGAAACAAGATCGGCGCCGCTTGAAACCAGGATCGCCTCAGACCGACAGAAGTTGGATCCCTTCGTTCGCCGCCACCATCATCGCGATGATGGCGATTCAAATGTCGAGCTTGGGCTTTTCCCCGCTGCTGCCGGCGATCCAAAAAGATTTCGGACTCAGTTATTCACAGATCGGATTGTTCACCGGCCTCTATGGTCTGGTGGCGATGGCGGTGAGCGTGCCCGCCGGTATTCTGGCGAAGCGCGTAGGCGAGAAGCTTGCGCTTTCCGCCGGACTCTTGGGCGTTGCGCTCGGGCTCTTGCTGCTGAGCCAGGCATCCTCTTACCGGGGTGCGCTCGGGGCTCGCGTAGTTTGGCTAATCGGATATCGAGTGGCGTTCGTTTGCGTAATGACGTCCATCGCTTTGGTTGCGCCTGCCGCGTTTCGCAGCACGGCTATGGGGATTCTCGGCGCGATGGCGTCACTCGCGTCGGTAATCGGCGCGCCATTCGGCACCATCATCGCGGAGCCTTATGGATGGCGCGGGGGTATTGTCGGGTTCGCCAGCATGGCGCTGCTGGGCGCCGCTGTTTTCTGGTTCGTCTACAAAGGCGGCGTGGGCAGCGGCCAGGGCTCATTCCACGCGCACGGCCCATTGATGCCAACCAGGAGCGCATTCCGCACGCCCGTGGTCTGGAGCATGGTCCTGCTCGGGCTGATAAACATGGGCGGCTTTAGCGCGACGTTCTTTGTGCCGTCGGCGGTCAGGTCGACCTTCCACCTGGGCGCGTTGCAGAGCGCCTATCTCATCAGCGCCAGCTATGTTGTCGCAATCTTCGCCAATCTTTTGTTCGGCTACCTCTGCGATCGGTTCGACCGTTGGAACATGATGATCGTGCTCGCCGCGGTCTTGATCCCGGCGTGCTTTGCGATGATGATCCCGAATCTGACGGCCTTCCGCGTAGCTACAGCGCTGGTAATCTCGCTCGGCCTCTGTGCGACGAATCAAATCTTCGCTCTAGCCGGCGATGTCGTGGGACGAAGCGAACTCGGGCCGGTGATGGGCGTGGTGGGCCTGGGCGGAGGGGTCTTCGGATATGTTGGGCCGCAGGTCCTGGGCTTGTTGCGCGATCGCACAGGCGGGTTCACCGCGGGCTGGTATTTTGTAGCGGCCGGAGTGATCGTATCGCTAATTGAAATTGTGTTTCTCAGGCGCTATAGCCGTTCCAAAAAGTTGGCCACCGTTTGACGCATGGCGGGGCCGTTCCATCCGCGTGCATCCACCATGTCGGCGGAAATCGGGAGAACCGGAATGCCGTTGCTTTCGAGCGCTCGCTCAATGAAACGATTGCCCGTGGCTGACGGCCGGGTGCCCAGGGGCTCCAGCACCAGCGCTGCATCGATGCGATGTTTCTTGGCCTGATCGACGATCCACTCGTTGGCCCAGGGTGGATTGTGGAGTTGCTCATTGAAGCTCACGGTGCGGCTGGCGAGCGCACGCAACGGATCGTCCAGGCCATAGCGAATGTAGCCGTCCGGCCCAAACGCCAGATACATGGACCAAACGAAGACGGCGCCGTATTGTTCTTCGAACGCTGTGTAGAAATCCGTATCGTGCCATAGGCCGGCGCCTACCCACATCAGCCGCAGGCGTTCGGACGGACACGCCGCGATGCCCGCTTCAACGCGCTGCCGCACTTCATCGCGGAAGGCGCGCGCGTGCGCGATGGCCCATTCACTGCCGCGCAACCATTGCGCCGCCATCACGTTGCTCACTTGCTCGTGCATGCGGACCGGTGTCTTAGGCGCGTTGCAAATCATGTCGCGCACCTGTTCGAAATATTCCTCTTGCCGGTTGACGCCTTCCATCAGAGTGCGCAGGCGTTCGACATCGAAGCCTCTTTCCGCGATTGCTTCCAGAGTCGCGATGAGCGAATGGAATTCGGCGACCATGAAATCCAGGCGGTGGCTTTCGAAGAGTTCGTTCCAGCGGTAACGGCTCAGCTCCCACCACCGTGGCGGCAGTTCGGACGCGCCCGGAGCATCTAGGGGAACAAACGGAGCGCCAAGCTTAGCGGCCCAGGTTTCGAAGACGCGCTGGATGCAATCGCACGTCAGCCTGGCGGAAAGCAGAGCAGGCTTTGGCAGGCCGCCCCACGGGGCTTGCGAGGGATCGCCGGCGATAGTGGATGCCAGCGAAAGGCTGCAGTAGCGGCACAGGCCATCATGAAAGCCCATGGCGTTGAGCTGGTCGAGATAGTAAGGGGCCAGGCGCTTTGCCGAGATCATTGCGGCCCACCATTGATTGCTCACCACGGGAACGTCCATCGCCTGAAACAGTTCGAGCGGCATGTCCGCCTGCACGACGGCGTACGGCGTCTTATTGTCGAACACGTCCGACCGCAGTTTCGCAAACCACTCCTTCTGATACGCGGCCGCGCGAACCGTGCACTGCAATTGTTTCTCAGCCATGCGGCAGCCTCTCAACGAATGCTGCAATTTCATCCGAAGATTCGTGACGCAGGGTCAAGTACGGAATGGACCGCTCGTCGAGAAATCCTCGCAGGCGGGGATAATCCCAACCGAAGACGTCATCTTCGTGCGGTAGATAAAAGATGACGCCGTCCACTTCGGCGGCTTTGCGAAGAAACCAGGCATCGGCGGCTGCGGAGGGAAAAACGCGTGGGCTCGGCGCGTCGAAATAGTATTTCTCGAAAATGGCGCGGACGGGATCAATCGAAGTATCGATCTCGAGGCCGGCGGCACGCGAGCCCCACCAATCGTCTTCGGCGACGACGGTCGCACCATGGGATTCGACGACCGCGCAAAAATCTGGACGATCAAGTCCAGGGCTCTTAATCAGAATCCGCGGGCCCGCAAGCGGCGGCCGAGTCTGGATTTCACGGAGCGCCTGTTGGGCCAGCAGCGCATATTCGGTGCGATCCATAAAGTACCAGGCCCCGATCAGCGCCAGCGCTTCGGAACCCGGGAGCCGTGGAGCGTCGCCCTCTCGTTCCCGCAATAACCCGCGGATGGCGTGGCGCGCGGCATTTCCTTCAGCGATGGCGGCCGATAGAGCTTCGGGTTTGATTGGCTGTCCGGCGAGCTGCTCCAGAGTGATTTTCAGTGCATGGGTTCGGTCCAGTCCATACGCTTCGGCTTCCGGCGTCCGGGCGTGCAGCAGGTTGTACAGAATCGGCTGAGGTGAACGTTCCAGTTTTTGACGCATCACTTCGCGCAAATAGAGATAGAGCTTGTGCTCTTGTTCGGAGGTTCGCGGGATAACTGCGGCGTTCAACTCAGCGCCGGCGTCGGAGATGAGAAACTCGAGCACGTTTTTCATGCGCGCGCTGAAAACGTCTTCCATGTAGCGATCGGCGAGGGGGGTCCGCGGCCGGTGAGGGCTCAAAAGCAGGGGCTGGAACCCGGCGGCTCGCACAAGTTCCCAAGGCACCGTGTTGGACGTCACGCCTATGACCGGCATCGGACTTCGCGACGGGACCGCGCGTTCGCGATAGATCTTGGAAAGCGTCGAGATCAGATCACCTGCCTCGTTTTCAGCTCTTCCAGGCGTTCCACCGAATATCCGAGCCAATCGCAATACACTTCTCGATTGTGTTCTCCCAACTCTGGCGGAGGCGAGTCAAAGCCAGCTTGTGCGCGGGAGAATTTGATCGGCATGCCCATTCCGTAGACATCCTCAACGCCGCCGTATTTCGGATGAGCCAGCGGCACCGTCTCACCGCGCGAAACGACACGTGGGTCACGCACGGCATCCTGAGGGTCGCGTACTTCAGCGGCGGGCACGCCCCATTTGTCCAGCGCCGCGATTACCTCTGCTTTGGTTCTGGAACAAGTGAATCCTTCCACAATCGCGTCCAATTCCGCGACATTCGCCACGCGATCGTCACGTTTGCCGAAGCGGGCGTCGGTGATGAGGTCTGGGCGGCCGATCGCCTGAAACAGCGAATGAGCGAATGCTTCCGTCGGTGCGCAGATGGAAACGTATCCGTCTTTGGTCCGATACATTCCGAACGGAGCTAGCCGCGGCACTGTCAGGCCGGTTCGTTGCGGGACCCCGCACCGATCGAGAAGATCGAAAGGTTCGCCGGAGACCAGCATGGTCATGACGCCGAGCATAGAGACATCCACATGCTGGCCCAGGCCGGTGCGTTGCGCCTGATGGATCGCCGCAAGCACGCCGATCACACCAAACAATGGCGCGGTGAGATCCGCGAACGGCACGCCGATGCGGACCGGGGGATCGCCTGGCCCGCCGGAAGTCATCATCACTCCACTGAGCGCTTGAATGATGGCATCCATTGCTTTGCCGGTTCCCGGGTCGCCTTCACTTCCGAACCCGGTGATGGAGCAATAGACGATGCGCGGATTCACTTCCTGGGCAAATGTGTAGCCTGCGCCCAGGCGCTCCAGCGTCCCTCGGCTGAAGTTTTCCACGATCACGTCGGAGCGTTTTACTAAGTCGGCATATATGCTGCGCGCCTCGGGATGCTTCAGGTTTAAAGTGACGCCCATCTTGTTGCGAAGCCGATTGAGAGCGGAGACGGAGACATCATCGGCATGTTGGCGCGCCAGCGTTCCTCCTTCGGAGCCGAGATAAGGCGCATTGGAGCGGCAGCTATCACCGCCGCCGATTGGGTTTTCGATCTTGATGACCTTGGCCCCGAGTCCGGCCAGCAGCAGTGTGGCGAACGGTCCGGCTAGCGCCGTGGTCAAATCGAGCACCGTCACGTCTTCCAGCGGAGTATTTTTCATGTCGAAATCATCCGGATGATATCATTCGGCGCCTGGGGCCAGTGGGCTATGGTTGTCCCTTTCCGGGCCGATACTCTCCTCCCACTCATGCCCGCCGTCGTTCGGGGACCGGACGGGCTGATCAATATGAAGGGCGCCCGGTCCTCTCAAGCTGGAGCGTTAGTGAATAGCGCGAGCGTCATCGCAGTGACGAGCAACCCGGCTTCGACGACTTTCACTTCTCGATGCAGAATTTGGTAAGGCCTCGTAACCATGACGGCGATTTTACCGAATCATTTGAGTATCGATTTGTCCGAACTCCAGTAAATAGCCTTCCTGTGCTAGAGCGCGATACTCCGGCGTGGCCCATTCATGGACATTATCGACGCCGGACCTGCCGGCGGAGGTACTTGGTTCCTTGGGCAGAACCTTCGGCAAGCGCGCTACGTTCGACCCCCGGCGCGATCAGGCTCTCTCGCAGCCGCCCACATCCCGCGGCATGAGGATTCAAAATGGAGTTCGTGGGATGACAAGAGAATTTGAGCGCCCAAAAAAGGAGGGCCAAGACGGGTGCAGGAGCATCGGATCACGATGCTAGCTTCGACGACACAGGCCATTCCGTTAATTCGCCGTGGCGATTTTGTGCGGGTGTCACAAACGTGCGGATGGTGTAAGCTATGGCGATGGCGGAATCACTGCTGCACGCAGATTGCGGCCTGTATCGGGGTCAAGTCCGTTCCTGACATCGAGTCACCGAAGCGCATTTCGGTCCGTCCGGCGATCATCGTCTGGCCGGATTTCCCAATGGTCTAAGATGGGCCTGGAACCTCAATAAATTGACACTTCATCGATCGAACCAGAGCACCAAGGCTATCCCGTGTGAATAAACCGGGAATTGCGCGGGCTTGCCGGACATTATGGGCAATAATCTGATCCAATTCATCCCGAAGGAAGGCGCCCAGATCGTCTTAGTGCTTTTCCTTTCGTTCTTAATCGGTCTGGAGCGCGAAGAACAAAAAGGGATCTCTGAGCAGTACCGATTCGGCGGAGTTCGAACCTTTCCGCTGTTGGGCCTGCTCGGCTACGCACTCTGTCTGTTTTCAGCAGGTAATCTTGTTCTGCCCGCCGTGGGTTTCGCGGTCGTCGGAGCGTTTCTTTGGCAATCCTATCGGCACAAGCTTGAAGGAGTAGCGCTCGCTGGAATGACAACGGAACTCTCGGGTTTAGTGACCTACGTGGTGGGAGCGTTGGTGTCGCACGAGCAATATTGGGTCGCGATCACGCTCACGGTGCTCGGCGTTGCGTTGCTTGAACTGAAGGCAGCGCTCGAGAGCCTTGCCAGGCGAATGCCGGGCGACGAAATCCTGACGATCGCGAAGTTCCTGTTGCTTACCGCGGTAATCCTTCCCATTGTGCCGAACCAGACGTTCGGCACGTTTGGCTTTAATCCTTTCAAGACCTGGCTCGTGGTTGTCGCGGTAAGTGCAATTTCTTACGGCAGCTATCTTTTGCAGATATGGACGGGAGGGCGCGGGGGCGTTCTGCTCGCGGCATTACTGGGGGGCGCGTATTCCTCCACCCTCACAACCGTGGTGCTGGCCAAACGATCCCGCATGCAGGCACGCCCGCATTTATACGCCGGCTCCATGCTTGTGGCCTCCGGGGTCATGTACCTGCGCCTGCTTGCGCTTCTTGGCATTTTCAATCGAGAACTGCTCTACCGGCTCGGATTGCCATTTCTGCTTCTTGCCGTCGTAGGCCTTCTTGGTGGCTGGCTTTGGACGCGTCTCGTGGATCAGGGCGGAGCGAAGGCTGAGCAAAGCTTTCAACCCAAAAATCCGCTGGAGTTGGGCGCGGCGTTCTTATTCGCGGCAGTCTTTGTAGGATTGCTGTTCATCACTCATCTTGCGCTGCTCTACCTGGGCCGTGCCGGGCTCTTCGCGCTCGCTGGATTGATGGGAGTCACCGATGTTGACCCCTTTATCTTGAGCCTCGCGGACTCTGCCTCCGTGCTGACGCCGGTTGCGCTTGCCGGAAGCGCGATCGTTATCGCCGCAGCGAGCAACAACTTGATTAAGGGCATATATGCGTACGGGTTCGGTGACCGCCGTACCGGCAAGCAGGGGTTCGCGCTTCTCACGGTGCTGGCGCTGGCCGGATTGTTACCTCTGCTCCTGTGAACCGCAGATGCCACCGATCCATGCTGTACCCTATCAAAACCTTGGTTTTCGGCCCAATGGAGTTGTCAGCGGAACGCAGGTGAAAGGTTAGTGCGCCTCTTTCCCGCTCCCGGCGGTAAACGCGAGCACCACGTTGCCCGGCATTCCGCTTCGAACTCCGACACAACCCGACGGCACGAACAGCATTCCATCCGCGACCACGGGCCCCGCGGAGCCGATCGATCCGCCCTTCGCCGGCACACCGTTGACAGTTTGGAACTCGTGCGCGGTATCGAACTGCCACACCACTTTCCCATCGGTTGCCGACAAGGCGCGCACCACGCCGTCCCACCCGCCCGAGAAAACAATGCCGGAGATCGCGGTGAGCGGACCGTCCTGCCCCGGATGCTTCGCGCGTTCCTCGGCGGGAGTAAACGGCGTGAACCATTTTCGTTCGCCGTTGCGAAGTTCCACCGCGGCGATCCCACCCGTGCCAAGGCCAAAGTAAGCAGTGTCGTGGTCGGCTGCGCCGCCCCAAATAATCTTGCCGCCGAATTCCTTGGTGTTGTTCACGAGCGCAGTGCGCCACACCACGGCTCCATGCTGATCGGGATCATAGGCCCACACGTTGCCGCTCTTCTGTCCCGCGATGAGCAAAGTACGGCCGCCCGGCAGTTCGCGTAGAATCGGCGGTGAACCAAAGTCCTGATCCGGGCCGAAATCCTTGGGACAATTTTCAAGCGGCGTCTTACTCATGCAGCCGACCACCCACGCGTCGTTCTGCGTGGCCTGCGCCGACCACAAAATCTTGCCCGAGTCCAGATCGAGCGCCAGGATCGAGTCGGTATTCTTCGGCGCGGGGCTGGTGTAGGCGTCACCGGTGCCGACGTAAAGCGCGTGGCGTTTGGGATCGATGGTCGGCGCACTCCAGATGCCTCCGCCCGCCGGAGCCCAACGGTTGACGCCATTCGCGTTCTTGGAGACGATCTTCGGGATTTCGGCGATGGTATAGGTTTTCCAGATCTCGCGGCCGTTTGCCCGATCCAGAGCTACCACGCTGCCGCGAAAGCTACAGCACGGATATTTCGGATTCGAACTCGTGCCTTCCTCTCCGGATGCGACCGGTACGTAGATTCGGTCTTCAAAGACCTGCGGAGCGCCGGTAATGTGAGCTGCAGGGTGCTCGTCTACGTGGGCTTTCCAGATCAGCGTCCCCTTCTGCGCATCCAGCGCGTAGACATTCGCCTTGAGATCGCCGAAATACGCGATTGGCGAAGGTTTGGCTGCGCTGATGGAGACAGCTGTGCGAACCCCGGCTTCGGCTTGGTAGTTCCAATAGACACATCCGGTGGCCGCGTCGAGAGAATAGACCATTCCCGTGTCAGCGCTGAAGAAGACTCGCCCGCCGGCAACCACCGGCTCTCCAAACACCTGCTTTGCGCCGACTAGTCCAAAGGCCCATTTCAATTTGAAATGAGGAACGTCAGGCGCCGTCAATTGCGCTCCGGTCGCCGGCTGGAAGCGTGAATTGGAGATATCGGCGCCCCAACCATTCCACGCAGGCCCGGATGCCGGATCCGCCAAAGGTGGATTCGCAGCGCATTGGCCGGAAAGGCTTTCAGCAGCGAGCGGGATCAGACAGAAGACTGAAAGCAATGCGCGCAACGCCAGAGTTGAAGAATGCATTTCTCGTACAGTCTATCGCGAAAAATCGCCGAAGTGACTGCGCCTTCCGGCGGCGCGGCGGCGGCTGGATGCGGCGCGGCTCAAAGATGCCGCTTCACCCAGGCGCGAAAATCGGGCAAGAACTCCGGCAGAAGATTGGCGAAGCCCGACCCGGCCAAGCTGGTGACCCAATTCACGGACGCCGCGTGCACGTTCCGGCTGGCCGGCGGATAATACGCGTTCGAGAGCGCGGCGCTCATGGCTGTTCCGCCCACATCGGCCCAATTGAACGTGGTATCGCCCGTGTCGGTCCGGGTGATCACCGAGCGGCTGATCGCGTAAAAGATGCGGGGAAAAAGGCGGTGCGCCGGGCCGCGCCGGAAGTATCGGGTATCCTCATGAAATGCCGATGCGAGCACAAAATCGCCGAAGAAGTTTTGGCTGATGATATCGCCCACGGCGGAACCGAAGCGCTCGGGATAGGCGGGGAAAAACTCGCGGCCGTACAACGGTGTGGAGTCGGTCAGCTGAGAAACAGCGGCGTTGAACGCACCCGCGCCCAGGGTCAGCGGCGCAAATGTTTCGGTTTCAAAGTGCTGCCATTTCTCGGAAACAGAGGGCGCCGGGAGCGTGCCAGGGGCGAGCGATCCCTCGGCGGTTTGGGCGAACGCACTGGGAGCCAGAACGACAAGAAAAACGAAAACGAACCGAGACCACCCCATGCTCCTCAGTTTAGACGCGTTTGCCTCGGAATAGTGTCTTTGCGAAGGAAAGCCGCCGGGCCGGGGTTCAGCCCAAAGGCCGCTGCGAAAACTCAATTCCGCACTCGGTAAGGAATTTCTTGGGGTTTTCGCCACCCACCATCACGAACACGAAGTCGTTCTCGATCTCCTCCACGCCGGCGGCAGTTTGGACGAGTATCGATTTTTCACGAATCTCGTTCACGCCGGAGGTGAAGAACGCCTTGATCCGCCCCTCGTCCATCGCTTTCTTGATTTTCTTCTGATTGCGCGGCTTGGCACGGCTGAAGTCTTCGGTGCGGTGAACCACCCAGACCTTGTTTTGCAGATCCGCGCGGCCCAATCCGCAGGCGGCCTCGATTCCACTGTCGCCGCCGCCCACGATGCAGATCGCCTTGCCGCGATAGGCGTCGGCGTCCATCAGGTTATAGGCGACCTTTGAGGAATCCTCTCCCGGGACTCCCAGCTTGCGCGGGCTGCCACGCTTGCCGATGGAAAGCACCACGCGCGCTCCCTGGTATTCGCCTTTCGAGGATTGCACGGCGAAGTGATCCGGATGATGCACTACGCGCAACACCTTTTCCTCTTCCTGGATCACCAGATCGGTTTTCGAGATGATCTCCTGCCACCGCTCGAGCAACGCCTCTTTCGAAGTGTCTTCCATCCACAACGGCCCGTACAGAGGAATCATTACCGGTTCGGCCATCACAAACTTCTGCCGCGGATAATTCCGAATCGTGTTGCCTTGATTGCCTTGCTCGAGCACCAGCACGTTGAGACCTTCGGCTTTGGCCGCCAAGGCCGCGCTGGTGCCGGCGGGTCCCGCTCCCACGACAATAACGTCATACGGGAGCTTTCCGCGCTCCAATGGGCTTTGGAGGATGGACTCCACCACCTTTTTCCCCTGATTGATGGCAACCTTGATCAGCGCCTTCCCCGTCACTTCGCCCGCCAGGTACATTCCGGGGACGTTGGTTTCCAGGCCATCGCCATAGACCGGCAATTCCACGGTTTGCATGGCGCCGCCCGCCACCAGCACGATGGCTTCGGTGGGGCATTCGGCGGCACACGCCGCGAAACCCGTGCAATCCTCCAGGCGCGCGGCGATGGCCTTTTCGTTGACGATCTCGAGCACGTTGAAGGGGCACACGTGCACGCAGGTGCCGCAGCCCACGCACAAATCGATGTTGATGCGCGGGCGCAGATTGCCGCCGGGCGCCTGATTATCGGTCGGCTTGGGGGCGGCAGCGTCGGCAACGGTTGTGGCCGCTGCGACAGACTCCGTAGGCGCAGCCGCAACCGGCGGTTTCACCGGGGGCGAAGAGCGGACCCGCTTCTCGATTTCCGCACGGAATTTTCCGTAACTGACCCGCAGATTGCCGGCCGTAGCAGTAACGAAGAATAACGGCACGGCGACCACGGCGCCGAAGAAAATCAGCAGGCCACTGGACCCCAGGCTCGCGAGGCGCGGGCGAGCGGGCGGTGCAGGCGGAAAACGGCGCGGCGTAAGAATCTGCGTAACGGCCGCCTTATCGCTCGGGTGCTCCAGATGACAGCTATAACAACGCTGGCGCAGCGTGGCTTGCGGCCCGAAGCCGTGGCATCCAAGACATCGCATGCGGATATCCTTCAGCTCCTTGGTGCGCACCGCGGCCTGGTCCGACACCGCAAGTGTCGGATCGCCGCCGGTGTGGCAAGCCGCACACGCCGCTGCCAGATTGGCGTGCTTGTCATGCATCGCGTCGCCTGCTTCAAATGGGACGGCCAGAGCAACCGCGGCAGGAACAACGAGGCCCGGCTGGGGCGGCCCTTGTTTGGCGAGAATCTGTTTTTCCGCAGCGTGAACCGTAACGTGGCAGCCTGCCGATTGGCAGCCGGCGCCGACATTACGGGCGATGTCGAATTTAGCGCCGCGATGCTCGGAATGGCAATTCACGCATGTTACGTTGTGCTGTTGATGAATGGCCGTGGCGACCGTGTCGGCGTGACAACCTTGGCAACTGGACGCCGGAACACGGGCAAAGCTCGAATGGCAGGAGTCGCATCCAAACGCCGCGTGATTTTCCGTCAACGGACCGGGGCTATAGGCGGTGTTCCACTTTTTCGCGAACGCCATCCCGGCCCAACCGAGCACCCCCAGGACGAAGATGGAGAGCATGACCGTCCGGAAGCGGTTCGGCAGAATATCGGACGTGGGAACCCAGATGGGCGCTTTGGCCTGCATCCAGCGCGGCAGTGCGGCGATGGCCGCGGATGGTTTCGCCTGTCCCGCTTCGGCGTGTTGCGGTGCGACCACAACCTCGCGATACTGCCCGGGAACCTGCATCGGCGCTTCCTGCAATTCCGCCATGCTGTCGTGGATCGCGAGGAAACACATCTCCTCGGTGAGGGAAACGGCGATCTCAAACGGCCGGATGGTAACGACGTCGCCCTGCTGAAGCTGCTGATGCACCACCCGTTGGCCGTTGACGTAAATTCCTGCGCCGCTCGATTCATCGGTGATCCAAAGGCCGCCGTCGCGATATTCGATTTGCGCATGCACCGCGGCAACGGCCGGATCGTTCAATTGAATGGCGCAGATGCTTTTGCGCCCCAGCAGAATCGTTGATTGTTCCACGACCTGCGAAGCGGTTTCTCCGGCGTGCTGCGCGACAAAGCGGAAGGATTCGGTGGAACTCGCGGAGATTTCCCGTACCTGGATCCGGTTCGTTCCAGCCTGGATGTCATCGCCCGGCCGGAGGGTCGCCAGTTCGGTCCGCAAGCCATTGACGAAGGTTCCGTTGGTCGACCGGTTGTCGACCAGGACGAAATCCTCACCGCGCCGCTCGATACAAAAATGTACCCGGCTGATGCCGCCGCCCTGCAGCACGAAGTCGCAGGTTGGTTGCCGCCCGAACCAGGCGCGATCAAAGTTCAAACGAATGGACTGTCCGGTCTGGCCGCCTTCCAAGAATATGAGTTCGAGCATGTAAGTTAACCTGGCGCCAATCTCCGCTTTCGCTTCAATAATACAGAGCGGTAAAAATATGCACCGCCGCGAGTCCAAACATAGTTCCGGTGGTCACGATGTGAAACGTCAGCCATCCGCGCATCGCGCGCTGCAGCAGCAACTCCGCGTTCATTTTGTTCACCCGAAGCGCGTATTCGGTGACGCGCTGGTAGGCCGGCCGTTCGCCCGGCTTCAAACGCCCGAGAGCGGCCGCGCGCTCCTTCTGAAACGCCGGCAGCTCCTGAGCCAAGGTCGAACGCCGGCGGTAGAACCGCAGCATTCGCTTCCAGGATCCCGCGTCCTTCATGAGGTGCTGGTGCACCAGTTCGCGGAACTCGGGCGATCCGGCGCTGGCCAGTTCCAGCATCCCTTGCAGGCACTGTGCGCGCACGGCCAGTAAGTCTTCCATGATCGCGGGACTCTCCTCCATGGCGGTGAGCAGCCGCGGTAATTTGCGCGAGAAGAACCAGCCCATCAGTCCGCTCGCGATGGTGAGCGAAAAAAACGCCAGCAACCAGGCGGAAAGCGGCCCACCGGCGCGAAACGCGGAGTGATAGAGAATGGCGAAAGCCGCGACGATGCCCAGGTAGATATGGCCCGTCAGCCAGACCGACATTTTCCCCACGCCTTGATAGGCCAGGCGTTTGCGGGCGCTCAGCCCGGCCACCAGCACCGAGAGCGAAATTCCAATCCAGCCCAGCGCCAGCACGAGCCCACGATAGCGATTCGGCGACGGCTGCCGGTGCGCCGCGATGTACCACCAGGAGAGCGCTACTACGGCGAGCAGCGCGATAACCTGCCATATCCGCTCGGCGGCCTTGGCCTGCCGGCGGCTGCTGGATACGCGCGCGCCGGTGACGAGGCTTTTCGCGGGACTCATTCGGCGCCTCGCACCTCATACAAATAAGCGCTCGCGTCCATGCGCTCGATCGCCCCGTACGGACAGTTGTGCACGCACCCGTGATTGTAGTGATAATCCTGGCAAAGGTCGCACTTCACTGCGATGCGTCGCACCACGGCTTTCTGGTTGTTGGTTTCAATCTCATTCATCATCGGTTCATTTTCCGGGGTCTTCCAGAGTTTGAGATAGCCTCCGATGATGGGCGCGCCGGTGCGCTGTTTCGCCAACTCCTCCCGGCTGCGCGCGTCGGCCATGGAGATGTTGCCGTAGGGACAGCGCCGCGCGCAATTCCCGCATCCGATGCAGGAGTCCTGGACGATGACTTCGCCGTTTACGTCGCGCGTAATCGCTCCGGTAGGACAGCCGATCATGCATTCCGGGTCCAGACAGTGCATGCACGAAGTGGTTACGAGCAGCGGCTCCAGCAGATTGACGGCTTGCCGCTGGGGCGCTTCGAACAGCATTCCATGGCGCGTCAGGCGGGAGATTCCGTCGTGCAGCTCCGCGCAGGCTTTCACGCAGTTGCCGCAGCGCGTGCACACGTTCAGATGAATCACCAAGGCCGAGGTCGCCTTGATCAGGCCGCGCTCCACCACTTCCCCTACAAAGCCCAAAGGCGAGGCGGCAGGGGATGGTTTCTCGACCTTCCGCCGGCGCTCTTCCTCCTCCAGGCTGTCGGCGAATTTCTCGTCGCGGTTCACCAGGGCGAAAAAATCCTCCTTCATTACCTGGATCACTTCCACTTTCCCCATGGCGACGATGGAGGCGTTGCGATGCTGATCGCTGAGCAGCGCCGTCTCGCCGAAATACGCTCCGTCCTTGAGATATGCGACGGTGCGCTGCTCGCCGCCGGCCATCTTCTTCACCACCCGCACGAAGCCCTCGCGAATCAGGTAAAAGCTGTCCGCCGCCTCGCCTTCCTCGACCACCACTTCGTCCTTGGAGAAGATCCGCAGCCTTACCTTCTTCACCAACTCCTGCAGGACCTTGGTATCGATGCCCGCGAATTCGGGAATGGTGCGCAAATGATTCGCCAGACCGCGCTCGATATAGGTCTGATCCATGAGCGTGCGAAAGGGCCCGGGCTTCTTCATCAAATACTCGAAGGCGCGCCGGGGAACCTCGATCGCCTCGCAAGGCTCCAGTGCGGTCACGCTGGCATTGCGCGGAAGGCCGCTGATCAGCGTCATTTCGCCAAAGAAGCTGCCTTGGCCGAGCGTCGCCAATGGCTGCGCCTCCGAGCCCAGGGTCACGCGGACGGTGCCGCGAATCAGGATGAAAAACGTGTTCCCGAAATTGCCTTCTGTGGTGATCCGCTCTCCCGTTGCGAATTGACGTAGAGCGCACTCGGCGCCCCCTTCGAAAGGGGCTTTTCCCAGCCACTCCGTCAACTCGTCCGGGTCCTTGCCCTTGAATAGGTCCATGGACCGTAATACGCCGAGGATTTCCGACGTTACTTCTTGCTCAGTCATCGCTTTGTATCACTTAGGAACGTGCATCCGGCTGACTCGTTCGGTCGCGTCGTGTGCTCCCCCAGCACACAGGAGATCATTCTAGCGCAGTCTCCGCTCGGAGTATCGCTAAAGTTCCATGACTTAGAGAAAAACCTTAGCCCGCACCCACGAGCGCGCGCCCCACCCGCGGAGGCGGTTGCTTTTTTCAAACGATTTCGAACATCATAAGGCGTGGAAAAACTATTCGTAGTGCCCATTCTTTTCATTTTGACGGCAGCGGGAGCCGTGGCCGCCAATGTAAAAGCTGGACAGACCGCGTACGATAAAGCCTGCAAATCCTGCCACGGAGCAGACGGAGCGCCGAACCCTGCCATCGCGAAGGCGTTCAAAGTCGACATGCGGGATCTCAAATCGCCCGAAGTGCAGGGCAAATCCGACGACCAGCTCAAGAAGGACATCACCGACGGAACCGGCAAGATGCGGCCGGTGAAGTCTCTTTCCAGCGAATCGGTCGACGACGTTGTGGCGTACATGCGCAGCTTGAAAAAATAGACTGACGCCAGCATCTCCCGAAGCGGTGTCATTGGACCGCGACCGTGGCCGCCTGGCTCGTCTGCCCGGCGACATTTATCAGCACCGGCACGGCATCGCCGGGAGCCACACCCTTGGGTACTGAAGCGTCGATCTGATACAGTCCGGCAAATCCGGGCGATAGGCCGGCGAAACTCACCGCCGCCGCTTGTCCGCCGATTGTCACCGACGGTTTCGCTACGGTGTTTGCCAACGGCGAGACCGGTGCGGCTGCGCCATCCGGCACGGGCTGATCCACCGCCCCGAGT
>Ga0335074_10005610_pt1 | contig 17371 bp, 16 predicted proteins | sample Lox_Sample_23_FD_206715 | JGI IMG/M metagenome (GOLD analysis project Ga0335074, IMG submission 206715) | Soil microbial communities from Loxahatchee National Wildlife Refuge, Florida, United States - Lox_Sample_2.3 | ecosystem: Environmental > Terrestrial > Soil > Wetlands | place: USA... | reverse complement strand
CGGCGTGCGCCTCTAGATGACGATATTATCCAACCCCGAGACAGAATTGAGGCACATTTTCATGAAACCCACCGTCGGCTTCTTGGGTTTGGGCACCATGGGATCGCTCATGGCCGCCAACCTTGCGCGCGCAGGTTTTCCCCTCTGGATCTACAATCGCACCTGGTCGAAAGCCGATCAGCTAGCGTCGCAAATCGGTGCTCGTGCCGCCGCTTCACCATCTGAACTTGCGCGCAACGTTGAGGTGCTTTTCACGATGGTCTCAGATGCTCAAGCGCTCCATGACCTCTATTTCGAATTGCACGGTCTGGCGGAGAGTCTGCAACAAGCGACAGTTTGTGTCGAAATGAGCACAGTCGGTCCAAGTGCCGTTATGGAGTTGGATGGGAAGCTGCGCATGAGAGGCTGCCGCCTCCTGGACGCGCCAGTCTCAGGAAGTGTGGCCCTCGCTCGCGATGCAGCTTTGACCATCATGGTCGGCGGCAATGCTGAGGATCTTGCCCGCGCCCGACCGATGCTCGACGCAATGTCGACGTCCGTCATCCACGTCGGACCACTGGGATCCGGAGCTGTAATGAAACTCTCCATCAACACAATCATTTTCGGCCTCAATCAGGCCCTTGCCGAAGGCCTCGTCTTGGCTGAGTGCGCTGGGATCTCTCGATCACTCGCGTACCAGGTCATCGAAAGCAGCGCGGTCGCCGCTCCTTTTGTCCATTACCGCCGCGACGCATTTTTGCAGGAGCGGGATGTGCCCGTCGGCTTTTCGCTCCATCTGGCCGAGAAAGATCTCCAGATCATCGAGAAGGCGGGCCGCCAAAGTGGAGCGTTCCTCCCGCAGACAGTCCTCAACCACCAGATCATCTCCGAAGCCATTGCTGAGGGTCACGACGCTGAAGACGTTTCCGCCATCGCCAGCCACCTACGGAAAGTCTGCCTCCAGAAGAAATCTCAATGAGTCTACGGGACTTTGCAAACAATTCGTCCATCGGATTTAACTGCAGTTCGATCACATACCGGCGGAGCTTGGGTATAGTTGAACCTTATGCCCGTTCCATCCAGAGGACACCGGCGAGTCGCGCTTCGACGGGATTACTCCTGCTCGTTCGCCTCTTCCTTCGCTACGTACTTGTTCTTGCCGAGGCCTCTTTTGTCGTTCTTGAGCGCGCTTTTCTCAGCAGCCGTCTTACCTTCTTTGGCGAAATCGACAATTGAGCCGAAACCCGGCTGACGTTGCGGCCAAGGTTCTCCCAAACTCTTGGGATAACCATCTCCGCAAACTCCTCCTGCACCTGCTGAAAGGTTTTAGATCCAATTTGTCCCTCGGACCAGCGCCTCAACGTGTCCTCGACTCCAACCGATCTCAGAATCCTCTCTTTGAGTTCTTCAAGTTCCTTGAACAAATGGTCTCGATCGCCCTCGCGAAGAAGGGTTGCCGCCTCAGATGCGCATTGGCGCGCCGTCTGCAGGTCGCAGTTCTGTTCGTCGAGCGCCGCAAAGCCTCTGGCAATCAACGCTTCGGCAAGCACACGTCGATTCTCCGTTTTTTGGGCTATGCCGATGGCTTCCTCCGCAAGTTCGATCGCGAGTTTTGCATTGACAAATGTGTCTTCATCGCCGTCAAGCTGTTCTTCACTTTTGGCACGATTCACTGCACTTTGAAGAGTTCTGGCGCGCGTCATCAGAATTAGATCCTTCTTTTCCCTGCCCAGCGTGAAGGCCCGATCAGCTTCAATGGAGGCCTTGTCGATGTCGCCGCTGTCCAAATGTAGAAATCCGGAGTTTAAGAGCACCGCACCGGTGCCGCCTTGGTGGTGATGATCGGTGTAGATTTCGCCGGCTTGCTTGAGAAGTTCAAGCGCTTCCCGCGTGAGCTTGAGATACTTCGAATTTACTGAACCGCGCGCCTGCTGGTGGTTCGCCCTGAGCTCCAATGCCATCAATCGCTTGACATAGGCTGCGTTTACCATTGCTCTCGCGAGATTGGGGTGATGCGAGAAGTCCTTTTGGTAAATCTCGATCGCTCTCTCAAAATGCTCCAGAGCTTCCCCGTATCTTCCTGACCGCCTGATGAATCGCCCCCTAGCGGACTCAATATTCCCTAGAGAGAGGTCATGCCCGATCGGTTTGAGTTCTCTCTCGGCATCGTCGAGAAGTCGCAATGCGCGCTTCAAATCGCCATTTTGGAAAATGAGCCAACTCTCATGAATCTTGGTCACTGCCACGAGCTTTGGATTCTGAAGACGCTCTGCCGAATCCCTCGCCGCCTGAATATGGCTGGCGGCGTTTTTGTAATCGCCCCTTTTCCGGTGGGCCCTTCCCTTCCAGAAATGCGTCAGGAATACGAGATATTCGGGCAACAATTCTGTTCCCGCAATGGCTGTCCGATCGAGGAGCGCGATCGCTCTGTCAAGATCCTCGGCTGAGAGACAGGAATAGGCCTCAATCAGGTTAAGGCCCATTATGTCCATAAACGGCATCTCGGGATGGCGTCTCGGGATCCTGTCCATAACTGTCTTGAGCATCGTGTGGTCGCGGTACCCGAGATCCATCCATTGCGCCAGGCACAGGGCGAGTGGAATGGGGTTGGCGCCATTCAAATCGAGTCCGGTCTTCAATTTCCTGCGTAATTCATCGAGCAACGAGAATCCTTCGCGAATGTTGCGCAACTGAACGAGTATTTCGAGCTGCGATATCAGCTCGGGGATTGGAAGGATGCGGGATTTCATCAGCGAGATCATAGTCCATCCATCTATGGTCCGTCACGTCAAAACGTCCGAATCGGACGGATTCGCTTGCGCGAGCCGTTTTGAATTCCTAAATTAGGTTTGTTCGAAGCGAATTTCCTCAGTGCGGTACAGGACCATATGGAACTAACAGCGGCAAGAGATCAGGTGGAGGACCTTGCGCCCCGATTGACCAAATCGATCGATCGTTTAGATTCCCTGAACCACGGGTCGATTCAGATCCCAGCGCGGATTCCCGGACCGGGCCCACTCCTCATGCTTGGTGCTCCAGGTGTCGGCAAGGGTACTCAGGCTGACAGCCTTAAGAAGCTTTGGGGAGTTCCCAAGATTTCAACCGGCGATATACTCCGCGCCAACGTGGCCAATGGCACTGGACCTGGTGTCCGGGCCAAGCGGATCATGGAGCGCGGCGGCCTGGTGCCTGATGAGATCATGACCGAAATGGTCGCTGACCGGCTTGGCCTTACGGATACCGTGCCCGGTTTTATCCTCGATGGCTTTCCTCGCACGATCCTGCAAGCCACGTGGCTCGACGGATATCTGATCGATCACCGGCCGGGAGATGTTCTTGGAATTATCAACCTGTGCATGGATTTCGAGGAAATTGTCGAGAGAATCGTCCATCGCAGGGTTTGCCCTCTTTGCAAAGCCGTATACAACATTCAATTCAAGCCGCCGAAACGGACGGGGAAATGTGATAAGGACGATACTGAGCTCATCCAAAGAAGCGATGACAGCCTTGACGTGCTTCGAACACGCCTCGATGTCTTCAGGAAAGAGACGGAGCCGTTGCTCCAGTACTACCGAAGCCACTCTCCTTTCATTCAGATTGAAGCAGCGAAACCGCCATCGATCGTTACAGAAGCTATTGTCGCCGCCTTGACGTGTTTTCGCACGCCGACGAATTGATCGCAGGGGTTAGCCGCCTCCGCGGAACCGTCCACGTCGAATACTCGCTAGCCGCGGCGCGCGCCGAGAGGCTTTGGCGCCTCTTGCACTCAGAGGGCTGTATTCGCGACCGACAATCACGCCGTGATTAACCTCTCGATGTTTGAGTTGGCGCGCACCCATAGAGGCACGGGGATACTTGCTGACTCAGAATTGCTGGAACGCAAGTTCGAGCTGGCGGAGACGTCTAATTTTGCCGCGGTAAAGCACCAGCGCCTTGTCAGGAGCGCTTACTTCGACCAGGTGGCGACGATTATCGCCTCGGGCAATTTTTCCACGCGCGCGCTCTTGAGGGTCGATCAAAGAGAAGCAGTTCGAAAGCTCCTGCCATCGTGCGCAGGATCGACCCCACGCCAGCGCTTGATCAAAGCACCCTGTTCAGCGAGGAGACCCATGAGTTCGCCGTGGATGAACTCCATTGTGAAATAGGGCTGCGGCCCCAAGTCCGTCTCGGCGCTACCGGCAGCATAGATTTGCGCGATTCCAGGATGCCGCGAGCGGCCTAGGACCAGCGTCTCCCCTTCGAACCGCCGCAGCGTTTCCGGGCTGGCAAAACCTGGCTTATGCACTTTCAAGGCGACCGTGCGACGTGGCCGGTCCTGTTCGACTTCACAGACAGCGCTCATGCCATGCTATTGCCATTTGCACTAGAATCCGCTCCAACATTAAGGGAGGACAAGCTCATGGCTCGACGGACATTCTACAGCTTTCACTATAAGCCGGATAACCAACGTGCCTCGCAAGTAAGAAACATGGGCGTGGTTGAAGGCAATAAGCTCGCCTCGGACAACGATTGGGATTCCATCACGAAGAAAGGCGATCAGGCGATTAAGGATTGGATGAATGGCCAGCTTGACGGCAAATCCCGCACGATCGTTCTCATCGGAGCTGCGACTCCCGGTCGCAAGTGGGTTAACTACGAAATCGAAAGCTCATAGAACAGCAAAAAAAGGTCTCCTCGGGATTTATATTCACAATCTTAAGAACCTCGATGGCGACCAATCTAGCAAGGGCGACAACCCCTTCGGGACATTTACCCTCTGCGCTGGGGGAAAAAAGACTGACATCGTTCGTGAAGACTTACGACCCGCCCTACACTGACAGCAAGAAGGTGTATGCCTACATCAACGAGAATCTCGCAGCTTGGATTGAGGATGCAATTTCCATTCGTGAGAACTTTTCCTGCTAAGGCTTGACACGCGCGAGTGAGTACGAAGTACTCCGTCCCCCTGCCGCATCCTTCACCAGCACCTTCTTCCCGATTAGGTCCTCGATGTCGCGCAGCGCCGTGTCGTGTGAGCACTTGGCAAGCTTCGCCCATTTGGATGATGTCAGTTTGCCTTCGAAACCGTTGAGCAGCCGGTTGACGATCTTGCGCTGCCGGCCATTAAAGATTGTGGCGGCGTGCTTTTCCCAGAAACGCGCCTTTTTGAGAACCGCTTCCAGTGTAGTTTCGGCGTGCGTGAAGGCACGCCCGAGACAATCCAGAAACCATTCGAGCCACGGCGTGATGTCCAGCTCGCCCCTCTGCGTCGCTTCGAGGATTTCGTAATAGGCCTTCCGCTCCTGTCGGATTTGCGCTGACACGCTGTAAAAGCGTTGTGGGCTGCGCTCGGAACGGGCGAGCAGCATATCGGCAACGGCGCGCGCGATGCGCCCGTTGCCGTCGTCGAATGGATGGATGGTGACGAACCACAGATGCGCGACACCCGCTTTAAGAACAAGATCGGTCGAGCAATCCTCTTCGAACCAGTCCAGGAATTTCCTCATCTCATATCTGAGCCGGTGGGCCGTAGGCGCTTCGTAATGGACACGTTCCTCGCCGATCGGTCCCGACACCACCTGCATGGGTCCTGTTTTGTCGTCGCGCCAGGCGCCCACATTGATTTTCGACATTCCGCTGCGGCCGGTAGGGAACAAGGCGGCGTGCCAGTCGTAGAGGCGCCGGGCCGTTAAGGGCTCATCATAGTGCTGCGTCGCATCGAGCATCATCTCGACCACGCCCTCGACATTTCGGTCTGCCGGCGTCAGCCCGCCGATGTCGATCCCGAGGCGGCGCGCGATCGACGAACGCACCTGGTCCCGGTCGAGCTTCTCGCCCTCAATTTCGCTTGATTTGAGGACATCCTCGGTCAGGGTGTCGAGGACGGCCTCCGTCCGGAGCCGGAAGCCGAGGCCTTCCATGCGGCCGATCAGCCGTCCCTGCCGGTGCCGGACATCGACGAGGCGCGCGGAAAGCCGTTCGTGGTCCCAGCCAAAGCCGGGCCAGCCCTTCAGCTCGTGGATATAGGTCTGCGGTTTTATTCGACGCGTCATCTGCGTCGAATCTACGCTTTACTCGCAGCAAAGGCAAGGAGATTCGACGCATAAATTGCGTAGAATAATGCCCCTATTCTACGCACGTTTTCGGCGCGCGCCACCGGCTATCCCCGGGCGTGCCCGACGCGCGAGTAACGTCCGTTACCTTCAAGGTGGTAATCTTCGGCTGCGGCATACAGCGCCGCCTGCTATGGTTTCGGTTGCCTCTGCGCGATGCTGACGGGCAGGCCCGGTTTAGCGGGTCAGGCGAGGGCGTCGCGGAGAGCTTCGGCCACCTGCAGCTGCTGACCTGCGGTGATGCGGCTGAAGAAAGGAAGTGCGAGCGAGCGCCGCGCTATGGACTCCGTCAAGGCCAGGTGCGGCTCGCCGCCCTCGCGTGGGTTCGACTCCTGTTGCGACCAGGCCGGCTGCCAGTGGATGGGCGCAAAGTAGCGGCCGGTGGCAATGCCCTGGCGAGCGAGAACGGACTGTATGTGAGCGCAGTCCACGCCCTGCGGCAAACGGACGGCATAGACAAACCAACTGAGCTCGCGCCGTGGAAGCGAGAGCGGCGGGTGCTCGAGCCCCGGGATCGCCTGAAAGAGGCGGTGGTAGCGTTCCGCGGCTTGCCTGCGCAGCGCCAGCATCGCATTGAGCCGCCGCAATTGTACGCGGCCGAGTGCGCAGGCCAGCTCCGAGAGCCTGTAGTTGTATCCAGCCTCGAGATGGTCGAGCCAGCCGGCATTCGCATCGCGGCCCTGGTTTCTCAGCCGGCGAAGGCGCGCCGCGAGTGCCGTATCAGAGACCAGCAACGCGCCTCCTTCGCCGGTGGTCATCTGTTTATTGGGATAAAAACCGAGGACCGCCAGATCGCCGAAGCTGCCGGCAGAGCGGCCGTCGAAACGCGCGCCTATGGCTTCTGAAGCGTCTTCCACGAGACACAGGCGATGGCGGCGAGCGAGATCCGTGAGTGCATCCATTTGTGCGGGAATTCCGAACGTGTGGATAGCGAGAATGGCGCGCGTGCGCGGGCCAATCGCCTGTTCCACAGCTTGTGGATCGATATTGAGGGTGACTGAATCGATCTCGACGAGGATGGGGACCGCGCGCACCTGGTAAAGCGCGTTGGCCAGCGCCGCGAAGGAAAATGAAGGGAGAATGACTTCGTCGCCGGGGGAGATTCCCAACGCAAGCAATGCCAGATGGAGACCGGCGGTGCCGGAGCTGAGGGCTACGACGTGCTCCACGCCATGATAAGCGGCAAGTTCCGCCTCGAAGCCCGCAAGCTCATCGCCCTGGCTGAGGCGTGGCGTACGCAGGACGGAGGTTACGGCGGCAATCTCCGCCTCCGTAATGTCGGGCATGGAGAGAGGAATGAGCGCAGTCACGGGCTCGGTCATGGGCGGCGCTCCGGCGGGGCCGAGTCGAATGTCACCGGCAAGGGCGCGGGGCGCTTGATGAGGAGGCCTTCGAGCGGAACGGAAGCGAGGACGCGGGCGATGGTTTGGGCCGCGACGCCGTCGCCGTAGGGGTTGGTCATGCCGGCGAGGCTCATTCGGAACGCAGGATTGAGGGCGCGGTCGAGGGCGGTGCGGATCGCGGCGGTCTGAGCGGGAGCGTCGATGATGTTGCGCGCTCGCTCGCGCCCCTGCTGACGCATGCCAATGTTGACCGCAGGCAAAGCGAAGGAAGCAGCTTCCATGATGCCGCTGGAGGAGTTGCCGACAAGGGTATCCGCGTGGCTGAGGAGGCTCCAGTAAGCGACGGGTTCGAGATTGACAAAGACGTGCGTATGCGGACGAGCCGCGGCGAGCGCCCTGGTGCGTTCGATGAGCTGGTGAGAGCCCGCGTCGGCGTTGGGATAGACGAAGAGGATCTGCCCCGGTGCCTGGCTGATGGCGGCAAAGAAGGCATCCGCTTCAGCATTCGTATCGCGCAGGATGGTGACCGGATGCCACGCGGCGACGATGGTTGGCCGGATAAGCGAAAGATTCAGCCGTTTCTCAAGCGACGTGAGGTCAAGAAGTTGGGAGCGGCGCAGGTGATCGAGGGAAGGTGCGCCGGCGCAGTGAACACGCCACGGCTCCTCGCCCATGCCGATGACACGCTGACGCGCGGCTTCTGTGGAGGTGAAGTGGATGTGCGCCAGCTTGGTGAGAGCGTTGCGCACCTGATCGTCAATGGCGCCCTGGCTTACCTCGCCGCCCTCGATGTGAGCAACGGGAATGCGCAGAGCGAGCGCCGCGCACGCCGGCGCGAGCATTTCGTAGCGGTCGGCGATGAGCAGGAGCAGATCGGGCCTCCAGGCCGTGAGGGCGTCGGCCAGGCCGAGCAGGGCCACGCCGATGGTCTTGGCCATTCCCGTGTCTGTGTCGGAGCTGAGGAGGCACTCGATGCGGGCCTGAACAGCAAAGCCGTCCTGCTCGATTTCCTCAAGAGTGTGGCCGAATTGCGGAGACAGATGGGGTCCGTGGGCGAAGATTCCCAGTTCCACCTGAGGAGAATCGGCGAGTTCCCGGAGCGGCCAATAGAGGTGGCTATAGTCCGCGCGCGAGGTGGTGACGACGCCGATGCGGCGCCGCTTGCCGGGCGAGGTTGCCGCGCTCAAGCACATACTCCCTGGCTGTGTTCGCCCGCAAGCGCACGCGTTGCCGGAGAGGGTTGAAAGCCGGGTACGAGTGCGCACAGAGCGCGAAGAGCGGCGGGCACGTCGCGCCCGTAAAGTGCTGTGCGCAGCCGAGCGAGCTGGGCTTCGAATTGCGCCGGCACGGGGAGATCGGACTGGATGGAAAGCAAGCTGCTACAGGGCGAGGCGCAAGGGCGCTCGGGATCGTCCCACAGGCGCTCGGCGAGCTTTTCGCCGGGGCGCAGGCCCGTATAGCGGATGGAAATTTCACGGCCGGGAGCCAGGGTTCGGGCCATAAAATCCGCCAGCGACGCAATGCTGTACTCGGCATGCTGCGCCGGCGCCAGCAAGGCGCCGCGGACAGGATCGAGGGCGGCAAGAAGGAGCAGATCGACGGCCTCTTCCATTGCGAAGAAGAAGCGGCGAGCCGACGGATCAGTCACCGTCAGCGGGCCGCCTATTGCGACCTGCTGCGCGAACACCTCGGACACACTTCCGCTTGAGCCCAGAACATTGCCCAGACGCAGTACCGTTCCGCCGCGCATCCGGACAATCTTTTCCGCCACGTGCTTGGTGGCACCCATCACCGAGGCCGGCTTTACGGCCTTGTCTGTCGAGAGGAGCAGGACGCGGGCGCCGGATTCGGCTGCAACCGAGGCGACCGCTTCCGCGGCAAAGATGTTGTTGGCGATGGCGGCGAGCGGCTGCTCCTCCAACATGGGCACGTGCTTGTATGCGGCCGCATGAAAGACCAGGCGCGGTCTGTGCGCGGAAAAAATCTCTGCCAATGCGGCGCGGTCTCCGGCGTCGCAGAGAAAGAACGCCGCCTTGGGCGCGTTGCCTGGCAAGGCATTCGTTTGGCTTTCAAAGGCCTGCTGGAGCCGGCAGAAATTGCTCTCGCAGCGCTCAACGACCACCAGATGATCGGGGGTCCGTCGATGAACGGTCTGCGCGAGGCGCAGAGTGAGCGCGGAGCCAATGGATCCGCCAGCGCCGGTGATCAGAAGCGGAGCGGCTGCGAGCGCGTCTAAAAGCTCCATTTGCGGCGACGACACAGGAGGCCGCGCGAGAAATTCGCGCCAATCGATTCGCGCTCGGGGTAGAACCACAAGTGAAGTATAAATTGCATATGGAGACGGAACGCGAAGCGCCATGTTTGCCGGGTTCTGTCGCATACACTAGAGGGTTCCGCGACTAGAGAAGAACCGAAGAGGGTGCGCGTGCGAACGATGAGAATGGGCTTGCACTGGCAGCTCGCGATTGCGGTGGGAACGGCTGCATTTTGCGTGGCGCAGAAGCCCTCCGATACCGAGTCAATCCAGGCTCAGGCAATTCAGGCTGAGGCAATCCAGCTCAACAATCGCGGCGTGGCCTTGATGAGTCAGCAGTTCACGCAGCGGGCGGCGGATGCGTTCACCGAGGCTTTCGGGAAAGACCCCCATCTGGCCCAGGCCGCCACCAATGAAGGCATCGCGCTGCTGACGCTCCAGAAGCTCGACGAGGCCAAAGCGTGGTTGCGGAAGGCCATTGTCATCGACCCCAAGAGCGCGCAAGCGTGGTACAACCTGGGCCTGGCGCAGCGCGCAGGCAACGAAATGGATGCCGCGCTGGCAAGCTTTCAGCAGGCCGCCAAGCTCGACCCCAAGGACGCCGATTCGCTTTACTTCGAGGGCCTGGTCTACCAGAGCATGAAGCAAGATGACAAGGCGATCGAGGCGCTTGAAAAAGCGCTCGCCATCGACCCGCTGCATGCCTCGGCCGAGTTTGTGCTGGCGCGCTCACTGCAGCGCACCGGGCACATCGACGAGGCGCGCAAGCACTTCCGGCGCTTCCAGCATTTGACTGAGACAAAGATTGCAACAGCCATCGGCCTGAGCTACGGCGAGCAAGGCCATTACTCGGTGGCGGGCACGGTGCGGGAACCGGAGGTTGCGTGGCGGGCGATGATCCCGGTGCGCTTCCGAGCGCAGCCGCTTGGGACCCAGGGGACGGCCGGAAGCTACACAACGACGGGCGGCGCGTGCATGATCGATGCAACCGGCTCGGGTCGGATGGATCTGGTACTGATGCAAACGGGCGCGCAGGCAATTCGCGTTTTGCTGAATCGCGGCGGCGGAAACTTTGTGGAATGGGATGCGGCGGGCGCGGGACTCAAAGCCGGCGGCCATGGCGTTGCCTGTGCGGTGGGCGACTTCGACGGGGACGGGCTGAACGACCTGGCTGTGGCGCTCGAAGACAGGGTGCTGCTCTTCCGCAACCTGGGTCACGGGCAATTCAGCGACGTCACGTCGAAATCCGGCATCGTGCCGCGCAATCACCCCTCGGGAATCACGTTCGTCGATTATGACCACGACGGCGACCTCGACCTGCTGCTGACCGGCTCGGGTCTGAGACCCGGCGATGCACCCAATGTTTTGTGGCGCAACAACGGCGACGGGACTTTTACGGAGCAGACGGAGGCTACGGGACTGGGCGGCAGCGGGAGCACGGCAGCGGCGATCCTCACCGACTACAACAACGACCGCGCCATCGATCTGGCCGTGACCGGCGATGGTCCAGCACCCTTGATCTACGTAAATCCGCGCGAGGGCAAATTCCCCACCGTCCCTCTTTATGAGGACGCCAGCCTGCCGCCCACGACGGGCATCGCCGTGCTCGACTACAACAAGGACGGCTGGATGGACATAGCCCTGACTCATGCGGGTTCGCCCGGGCTGACACTCTGGCGCAATGTGCCGGCTGCGGACCGCGTGAGCCGGCGCTTTGTGCGCGTTCAGCTTCCGCAGGGCAATTCCGGTTTGGGCGCATTGCGCGGCTGGGGGCTTACGCCCATCGACATAGACAATGACGGATGGGTCGACCTGGCGGCGATTGTGGAGACGCGCGCCGGCCCGCGGGTGCGCGTCCTGCGCAATCGCGGCGATGGCACGTTTGAGGACGTAAGCCACGCTCTGGGGCTCGACGCCGTTCGACTGCAAACGCCGCGCGGTCTGATTGCCGCGGACGTGGACGGCGACGGCGCCGCCGATCTGATCGTGACGCAAGTCAATGCTCCGCCGATTCTGCTGCGCAATATCGGCGCGAACAAGAATCACTTTGTGCGGCTCGATCTGACCGGGAACGCCGACAACAAGACGGCGCTCGGCGTGAAGGTGGAGGTTTTCGCGGATGGATTGTGGCAGAAGTGGGAACTGCCGGGCTCTTCGGGCTACCAGACGCAGGCTGCACCGCAAATCCTGGTGGGACTGGGCCAGGCTTCGCGCATCGACCTGCTGCGCATTCTCTGGCCAACGGGCGTTTTGCAGGACGAGATCGATCTGCCGCACGGGTCCGTGATCGCGATGAAAGAGGCGGACCGGCGGGGCAGCTCCTGCCCGGTGCTGTTCGTCTGGGATGGGCACAGATTCAAATTTGTGACGGATGTGATCGGCGCGGCCGTGGTCGGTCACTGGTTCACGCCCGCGCGGCGGAACATACCCAATCCCAGCGAGTGGGTGAAGATCGATGGCGCAGTCGCTGCTCCCGTAGAGGGCAAGGTGAGCGTGCGTTTAATGGAGCCGATGGAGGAGGTCAATTACATCGACCAACTGCGCCTCGTCGCGGTCGACCATCCCGCAGACGTGGAAGTGAATCCGGATGAGCGGTTTCTGGACGAGCCGCCGTTTGCTTCGGGCCGCGTGGTGGCCAGCACCGCTGTGCGCCTGCCCGCGGGCGCGTGGGATGGCGAGGGCCGCGGCGTGCTCGATCTGCTGAGCCGGCGCGATCACCGGTTCGCAAGCGGATTTACTGCGCTGCCTTACGACGGCTTTGCGAATCTGCACGCGCTCACGCTGGACCTGGGCGAAGTAAAGCCCGGCGCACCGCTGCGGCTGCTCATGACGGGGTACGTGAACTACTTCAGCGCGACCTCGCTCTATGCCGCGTGGCAGGCGGGCCTGAAGGAGATTCCTCCCTATGTGGAGGCGCAGCGCCCCGATGGCTCATGGCTGCGGATTCCGGGGGATGCGGGATTCCCGGCCGGTCTCGAGCGGACCATCGTCGTCGATCTGACCGGTAAGCTGCCCGCGGGCACGCGACGCATCCGGCTGATGACGGATCTTCAGATTTTCTGGGACCAGGTGCTCATCGATCAGAGCGCGAATGCCCCGTTCCGGACCACCGAAGCGCCGCTCTCGTCGGCAACGCTGCGCTTCCGCGGCTACCCCAAAGAGATTGATCTGCCCAGCCCCGGCGACATTGAGTATAACTACAATCTCGTCAGCCTGACGGGGCCGTATCAGCGCGAGCGCGGCAGCTACACGCACATGGGCGACGTGACTCCGCTGCTCAAGAGTATCGATAATCGCTTTGCCGTCTTCGGCAGCGGCGAGGAGATTGCGGCGGAGTTCGACATTTCCAAGCTGCCGGCTTTGCCTCGCGGGTGGAAACGCGACTACTTCTTCTACGCCAACGGTTATGAAAAGGATATGGACTGGTGGGATGCGTCGCCTTTCACGGTGGCGCAGATGCCGTTCCACGGAATGACCGCATATCCCTATGCGGAGCCGGAAATATTCCCGGATGATCTGGATTCTCTCGCTTACCAATTGAACTGGAACGATCGCTTCGACTCCGGCAAACCGGTACACTCCTACCATTTCAGTTTTCAGGCGCTGCCTTCCACACCGCTTGACGATCTGTCAGCCACGCCGGCTGCCGGGGGGCGGCGATGACAGAAATCGTTCTCGACTCGGCAACGCGACAAGTGGAGCTTCTGCGAAGCGGCAAAATCTCGGCGACGGAGTTGGCCGAAGCGCACATTCGCCAGATCGAGCGGCTCAATCCGGTGCTGAACGCGCTGGTGGATTTCGACGCCGGCCGCGTACGCGCGCAGGCCAAGCGTCTCGACGCGGCCGCCGGACCACGCGGTGCTCTGCATGGCCTTCCCGTCACCATCAAGTCGTCGATCTCCACTGCGGGCTATCGCTGCGAGATCGGGAGCTATCTGCACAAGGGCGAGATGGCGAAGGAGGATGCTGAGGTTGTGTCCCGGCTGCGTGCGGCCGGCGCATTGATTTTGGGCACGACGAACTGCCCTGAGTTGCTGATGGCGTACGAAACCGCGAACCTGCTGCATGGGCAAACGCGCAACCCGTGGGACTTGGAGCGCTCACCCGGTGGGTCGAGCGGCGGCGAATCGGCGGCGATTGCGGCGGGGCTTTCGGCGGCGGGATTGGGAAGCGACAGCGGTGGCTCGGTGCGTGTGCCCGCGCATTTTACCGGCATCTGCTCGCTCAAGCCCACACCCGGACGCATACCCGGCCGCGGCCACCTGCCGCCCTGCGTGGGCCCGTTCTCGATTCTTGGCGTCATTGGGCCGATGGCGCGCACCATCGCCGATGTCGCGTTGCTGTTTCGAGTGCTCAGCGGGCAGGACACGCTCGATCCCGTCAGCCCTCCACTGGTGTTGCGCCGGCCTACGCTCGACGATTTGCGAAAAAGCGCGATCGGCTTTTTCGAAGACGACGGTCTGGCGCCTGTCACTTTGGAAACGCGTGCGGCCGTAAATGCCGCCGCGGAGGCGCTGCGCGATGCGGGATTTCGCGTCGGTCCGTTCCGTCCACGCACGCTTGAGCAACTGCGCAAGCTGTGGTGGAAGTTCTTCGTCCAATGTGGAGCCATGTTTTACGCGCCTTCGATTGCAGGCAAGGAGCAACAGCTCAGCCCCATCTTCAAGGAGTTTCTTGCGATTGCACGGGCGCAGCCGGCGCTTGACGCGACCGAACTGCTGAACGCGTGGGCGGAGTTGGACCTTCTGCGCGGAAAGACGCTCGAAGAGATGCGCGACTTTCCGGTGCTGCTCTGCCCGGTCGCCAGTGTTCCCGCGTTCCGGCACGGCGAGCGCGCGTGGATGGTTGAGGGCAAGCGGGTCGAGTACCTCGATGCCGTACGGCCTACGCAATGGTTCAACGCGCTGGCCGCGCCGGCAGCCGTGGTTCCGGTGGGGCAATCGGCTGAAGGGATGCCAATCGGCGTGCAGATCGTTGCCCGCCCATTCGAGGACGAAACAGCGCTTGGCGTGGCAGCGGTTGTGGATGAGGCGTTCGGGTATCGGCCGCCGCCGATGGCGGTTGCGTGAAGAGCCCGGCCCCAGAAAGTCTTTGATTCAGTTCTCTTCGATTCGAGCGTGGAGGGGGTCGCCGGTTCGATCCCCACCAAGAAAATGCCTCGGCCGCGAGAATTTGCCGTAACATTTCTCTGGGGAATTCCGCGGAATTTCCATCGCAACCCGGGATTGTCCAGGAAGAGCGATCCTCTCTTCTATGCCCGGAAAAGCCGGCGATCTGCGTATCTGTCGTGCCGCGTAGCGAAGGTCCTGCCACAAACGCTCTAACGGTGTCCATCCCCACGCTTCATGTGTCTGCTCCCGGATCAGAGTCGCGTTGCCCAAGGCCCGCCTTGCGGCGTAGCGCGCTTCCTCTGCTCGCACGCCGTTCTCGCGCTGTTCCTCCTCCTCCATTTCGAGATCGGAGCGCAGTTCCCACTCCAAATCCGCATCTCGCTTTCCAATTTGCCACCATTTCATCTTTACCCTCCTGGGGGCCAGATAGCGCATGGCGCAGCGCTATCGTGTCATTCGCTTCGTAACGCCTGCATGGGATCGACTGAGGCGGCCTTGCGCAGCGGGGGCAAAGACGCCAATAAGGCAGCTACAAGTAGAACCAAGAGACTCAACCCAATCGCCCAGGGATCGAGCGCGCTGGTCTGATATAACAAGCTGCCCACCCATCGTGACGCCACTGCAGCACCGAGCAAGCCTAGCAGAATCCCGCCGAGCAAAGAATAGGAAGCGTCAACCAGCACAAGGCGGGCGAGCCCTGACCGGTCAGAGCCAAGGGCGATGCGGATGCCGAACTCCTGAGTTCGTTGGGAGACGGAATAGGCGAGTACTCCGTAGATGCCAAGCACTGCAAGCAGCAAGGCGGCTGCGCCGAAGCTCGATAGAATGACGGCTTGAAATCTCTCCGTGGCCACGGATTCGTCCAGTTCGTCGTTCATTGAAGTAATCGTCGGAATCGAGATTTGAGGATCGACGCTCCAAATCGTCTGGCGCATTTCCGGCCCAAGAGCCTGAATCGTCTGCGAGCTGCGCAGAAGGAAGACCGGAGTTTCAGGGGGAAAGTCCCAGTCGGCCGACGCGCTGAAGGATGTTTCGGCCGAGCTCGTCAAAACCGCAGATAGCCTAATCGAAAAACACGGTGAAAAGACCGACGACGACTTAACGCTCCATCAGCAGCAGATTGATGCGGAGCATTCGGGCGACGGCTTTCGCCAAACGTCTAAACGCCCGGCTGCCGGGTCGGGTGCAGGCGAAGCGAACGAGTTTCGTCGGCGGGGAAAGCGATACGTTTCGCCAGGGTTGGACAGCCGCACTAGCCGGCATCTCGTCAGTTTTCGCGGACAACAACTCTGGCACACCGACCGCACACCAGCATCGGTCCAATCATGCGTCTGGCGTGCTTTTCCATACCGGGCCTACTGATGGCCAGTCAATGCCCCCGCACTTTCACTTCTTCAATGGACAGACGGCCAGCAGATTTCTCAGTCACGTGTCCGAGATGCCGACAATACAGACAATTGGACTCGCCTCGATAGTCAATGAGCGCATCGGCGACTTTTCACCAACTGGCCGTAACAATGCCTGCCAGAATTCCGTGTTGCCCATTCGGGAGTTGACGCGGACGAATCCGAGAACGTGCTTCAAAATGGCAAGGTCTTGCGTTTTTGGATCCGCTAACGGTCAAGCAGGTCAAACAGGACCATTGGCGTTGGAACGGACGCAAAAGATCGAGAGCGGGGACAACGGGGTTATATTGGTTCGTAGCCGTAAGCCGAAATGGAATTCTTGGCTTCGGTGCGTGAGCCGACGGCGGATTGTCGGCTTTGGGGCACATTGACACATATGATGCCTCCGCGATGGTCGAATGTTCTGCATCGAGTCACGACCGCCGGCCCGTACGTCAATGAGAGGCTGAGCATCGTTGTGCTCACCTCCGTGATAGCGGCGGGCATCGCCGCGGTCGCATATGCAGACAGGTCCGTGACTTCGCTTTCTCTCGCACCGCTGTATTTCTTGCCCCTGGCCTTGAGCGCTCTGGTACATCCGCTGCGCATTAGCATTGCGCTTTCGATTGTTTGTCTGGCGCTGCATGATCTTCTCAGCCCTGTGCGGGATACGGGCATCAGGCACTTCACCGGAGATACCGCGACTCTGCTTGGATATGTCTTCGTTGTCATCGTCGTGAATCGGCTTGGCGCGCAGCGGCGGCGGCTGGCGGATCTGACCGCAAAACAACGCGACGAGCTTGCGGCTGAAATTAAACTGGCTGCGGAAGTGCAACAGAGCATCCTGCCTCGTTCCATACCCAGGACGCCTGGATTTGAGTTCGCGGCGCGAATGTATCCAGCGAAGATAGTGGCGGGCGATTACTATGGGTTCATTGAATTGGCCAACGGAGAAGTTGCGGTAGTCATTGCTGATGTTGCCGGCAAGGGAGTCGCTGCCGGTCTGTTGATGCCGTCCATTGAAGTTACCCTTCGCATGGATGCGCCAAGATTTCCTGGCACAAATGACCTGGTACATGCGTTCAACAACGTGGTTCATCAGGTCACAGGCGGACACCGTTTCATTTCCCTCTTCTATGGGAAACTCTGCGCTCGATCGCGTTCCCTCGAATACACGAACGCAGGACATAATCCGCCACTCCTGGTT
>Ga0335074_10005609_pt1 | contig 17371 bp, 14 predicted proteins | sample Lox_Sample_23_FD_206715 | JGI IMG/M metagenome (GOLD analysis project Ga0335074, IMG submission 206715) | Soil microbial communities from Loxahatchee National Wildlife Refuge, Florida, United States - Lox_Sample_2.3 | ecosystem: Environmental > Terrestrial > Soil > Wetlands | place: USA... | reverse complement strand
CCGTCCTCGAAGCGCACCAGCCGCACCTCGCGTTCGAGCGCGCTCTTGATGCCGAGGTCGCGCTTGTCCGCGGCGAGCGCCACCAGATCCGCGAAGCTTTGCAGCGTCCGCGCCATGGTGTTGGGCACGTCGCTGCGCGCGAGCGGCTGATGCGCCTGCAGTTCGGCCGCGGCCGGCGCCGTTGCCAGCGCAGCACGCGTAGCGCCGCGCGGACCCTCGCCGCGCGGCGTTTCGGTCCGCGCCGCATAGTCGGCGCGCTGCGGCGGTTGGCCGCCGGACACCGGCGCGCCGCCATTGCCGCGCGCCGACCCTTCGCCGAGCGAACGGATCACCTCGTCGGGCGTCGGCAGATCGGCGGCGTAGGCGATGCGCACCAGCGCCATCTCGGCGGCGGCGAGTGGCCGGCCGGCGTTTGCCACTTCCTCGATGCCCTTGAGCAGCATCTGCCAGGCGCGCGCCAGAACGCGCATCGAGAGCTTGGCGGCAAAGGCGCGGCCGCGCGCGCGTTCGCCTTCGCTGAGCGACACGTCGTCGGCGAGCGCCGGCACGATCTTCACCCGGGTGACGAAATGCGTGAACTCGGCGAGGTCGCCGAGCACCATGGCCGGATCGGCGCCGGCATCGTATTGGTCGCGCAGTTCGGCTAACGCGCGAGGCAGCTCGGCGCGCATCAGCGCTTCGAACAGATCGACGATCTTGGTGCGATCGGCGAGCCCGAGCATCTGCCGCACGTCCTCGCCGCGCACCGGACCCGCGGTGACTTTGACATCGCCGGCGCTCGCGCCGGCGACTTTGACATTGCCGGCGCTTGCACCGGCGTGCGCGATCGCCTGATCGAACAGCGAGAGCGCATCGCGCACCGAGCCTTCGGCGGCGCGCGCGATCAAACCCAAAGCTTCAACGTCGGCCGCGATCGCCTCCTTGTCGGCGATGGCTTGCAGATGCTTGACCAGCACCGCCGCATCGACCCGGCGCAGATCGAAGCGCTGGCAGCGCGACAGCACGGTGACCGGCACCTTGCGGATTTCGGTGGTCGCGAACACGAACTTGGCGTGCGGCGGCGGCTCTTCCAGCGTCTTGAGCAGCGCATTGAACGCGGCGCCCGAAAGCATGTGCACTTCGTCGAGGATATAGACCTTGTAGCGGGCCGAGACCGGCGCGTAACGAACGGCCTCGTTGATGGCGCGCACGTCCTCGACGCCGTTGTGCGAGGCTGCGTCCATCTCGATCACGTCGAGGTGGCGGCTTTCCATGATCGCCCGGCAATGCACGCCGAGGACCGGCATGGCGATGGTCGGCGCGGTGACCGAGCCGTCCGGCAGCTCGTAATTGAGCGCGCGCGCCAAGATGCGCGCCGTGGTGGTCTTGCCGACGCCGCGCACGCCGGTGAGGATCCAGGCCTGCGGGATGCGGCCGGTCTCGAACGCGTTCGAGATGGTGCGCACCATGGCGTCCTGGCCGATCAGATCGGCGAAGCTCGACGGCCGGTATTTGCGCGCCAGCACGCGGTAGGCGGAGGTCGTGGTCGTGTCGTTCATTTCTTGTGTGTAGCCCGGATGAGCACAGCGAAATCCGGGATGGTCTGCCCGCATTTCGCTGCGCTCATGACGGGCTACATCCGTTAGGAGAAGGTGGGAGGCTGACGAGCGACCCGAACCGCGCTCGTTAGGGCTGCTTCCTTCCGGACCTGACCCGGTTGGCGAGTGGCTCGTCCACCGCCAACCTCCCGTGCGGTATATTGGCCGCATGGGGCGGGAAAGCAAGCTGGCCGCTTTGTCTCTGCCTTTTTGTGGGAAAGGAAGGCGGGCGAGGGGCGGTTTTCTCTCCTACGCACGCCGCAAAAACGCACGCCGCAAAAACCCCTCACCCGGGGCGCATGTCGCTGTGCTTCCTCTTCGCCACCCTCTCCCGCCGGGAGGGAGGGGAAGGTAAGCTCTACCGGGGCCGCACGAGCAGATCCACACGAGTAGCCTATGAACATCCGCACCATCGTCTTCGGCGTCGTCATCGTCGTCATCGCCTTCGTCGGCGCGACGCTGCTGATGAACGTGCTGTGGCCGACGCCGCCGGCCTCGCAAGGCGCGCTGCAGCAAGGCCGGCCGGCGCTAGTTTCGGTGCCGCCGCTGCAACCGCTCGCCGGAACGTCGACGGTGCTGGCGCCCGCCGCCATCGCCATGACGGCGATCCGCGCCGCGCTCGAGGCGCAAACCCCGCGCGATCTTTCCGGCAAGCCGCGCAATCCGGTGTCGCGACTGCTCTCCAACGCGCAACTGAGCTTCACCATTGCGCGCGGGCCGCTCACCGTGTCTGGGCGGCCGGACGCGCTGGTGATCGGCACGCCCTTGACCGGCACGTTCGAGGCGCTCGGCACGCTGACCGGCGGCGTCAGCAGCGCGCTCGGCGGCATCGGCGGCGCGCTCGGCAATCTCGTCGGCGGCAATATCGGCCAACAGGTGGAGACGCTCGCCGGCAAAGCGTTCGACGAGCACACCAATATCGGCGGCACGGTGACGGCGGTGTCGCGCCCGACCATCGCGCCGAACTGGCGTTTGTCGCCCAATCTGTCTGCGCAGGCCAACGTCGTCGACGTCGTGCTGCCGGTCGCCGGCATCAAGCTCAGCGTCGCGAACGAGGTCAAGCCGGTGCTCGACGATTTGGTGCGCGAGCAGGCCAATGCGCTGGAAGCGCGGGTCCGCAATGATCCGTTCATCGAGATCGCCGCGCGCAACGAGTGGCAAAAACTCTGCCGCTCGGTGCCGCTTGGCGCGGCGGCCGGCATGCCCAATCTCTGGCTCGAAATCCACCCGACGCGCGCCATCGCGGCGCAGCCGAAGATCGGCGCAAATGCGGTTACGCTCTTGGTCGGCGTGCAGGCGCAGACCCGCATCGTGCCGAACCAAACCAAGCCCGATTGTCCGTTCCCGGCGGCGCTCGATCTGGTGCCGCAGGCCAACGACGGCACGCTCGACATCGCCGTGCCGATCGATATGCCGTTTACTGAAGTCAGCCGCCTGATCGAGGCGCAGTTCAAGGGCAAGACCCTGCCCGAGGACGGCTCCGGCTCGTTCGCCACCACCGTCAAGCAGGCCGCCGTCGCCGCCTCCGGCGACCGGCTCCTGATTTCGCTTTTGGTCCACGTCAAGAAGCGCGGCTTCTTTGCGGTCGGCGCCGACGCCACCGTCCATGTCTGGGGCCGGCCGGTGCTCGATGCCGAGCGGCAAATCCTGCGCTTCACCGACGTCGCGCTCGACGTGCAATCGAAGGCGGCGTTCGGGCTGTTGGGCGAGGCGGCGAAAGCGGCGGCACCCTATCTGCAAAGGACGCTCGCCGAGCAGGCGGTGATCGACTTAAAGCCGTTCGCCGCCGACGCCAAGAAACGCATCGGCGCCGCAGTCAACAATTTTGCGAGCCAGGCGGCCGGGCTCTCCGCCACCGTCGCCATCAACGACCTGCGCCTGACCGGCATCGCCTACGACGACAAGACCTTGCGCATCATCGCCGACGCCAAAGGCAACGTGACCGTGGCGATCTCGTCTCTCTCGGGGCTGTAGTAGGCCGCCGGGGCGTGGTGAAAATTTCGGTATTGGGGCGCGAGGGCGAAGGGGCGCGGCTGCGATAGGATTCGCTTGCGACCGGTCTGCAATGCGGTGACGCACGCATCGTCACTCTCACCGTGACATTATCTAATGACTCTGATGACGACGGCCCGCAATGCTTGACCTCGATAGCCGGCACCGCTTTGATCGACGCAAAATGTCAAAACCGCCCGGTCTCAGCGCGCCGTCGCGCCAAGCCTATTCCGGCAGCCGCATTGCGCGCGCCGCCGCACAACGCGGCGACGAAGCCGCGCTTGCGGCTTTGGCCGACAGCAATCGCGCCGGCTTCTACGTCATCGGCGGCGATTTCGTGGTGCTCAAGGCGCAGGGCGACGCGCTCGATCCGCTGTTTTCGTCCGGCGAGGCGCGCGGCTTCGGCGCCGCGCGCGAGACCGTCTTCCTCGGCCTTCTGGGCGAGGCGCCGCGCTTCGGCGCGGGCCTCGAGCCGGCCGCAATTGAACCGTTGAAAGCGCGCGGCGATCTCAAGCTCCTCGACCTGCGCAGCATTGCGGTGGAGGGCGCCGTCGCCGCCGAACATCTGCCGCCGTTGGCCGAGGCGAAGGCGGTCCTGAGCTGGCACGCCCGCCATCGCTTCTGTCCCAATTGCGGCGCGCCGACAAGACTCACCCAAGGCGGCTGGCGGCGCGACTGTCCGTCCTGCCGGGCCGAGCATTTTCCGCGTACCGATCCGGTCGTCATCATGCTGGTGATCGCCGGCGAGCGTTGCGTGCTTGGCCGCTCGCCGCGCTTTCCGCAAACCATGTGGTCGTGTCTGGCGGGCTTCGCCGAGCCCGGCGAATCGATCGAGGAAGCGGTGCGGCGCGAAGTCGCCGAGGAAGTCGGTCTCGCTTGCGCGCGGGTAAAATATTTCGCCTCGCAGCCCTGGCCGTTTCCGTCGTCGCTGATGATCGGCTGCCATGCCGAAGCGCTCGACGAAACCATCGTCATCGACAAGAGCGAGATCGAAGAGGCGCGCTGGTTCGACGGCGCGGAGCTTGCGCTGATGCTGTCGCGCAGCCACCCGCAGGGGCTGACCGCGCCGCCGCCGATCGCGATCGCGCACCACATCATCCGCGCCTTCGTCGAACGCGGCGGCGACGTTCTGGTGGATTGAAATGGCAGCGGGAAGCGAAGCGCCGCCGCGCATCCTGTGTACCGGCATCATCGTGCTCGACGAGGTGTTTCGCGTCGAGCACGTTCCGGCGCCCGACACCAAAGTCGATGCCAGGGATTTTTTTGTCGTCAACGGCGGTTGCGCGGCGAACGCCGCGGTCGCCATCGCGCGGCTCGGCGGTCGCGCGATGCTGGCCGGTCCGCTGGGCGGGCCGGCCGGCGAAGACGATAACGGCGACCGCGTGCTGGCGGCGCTCAAGCGCGAGCACGTCGACACCAGCGCCTGTCCGCGCATCGACGGCTTGGCGACGGCGCTGTCGGCGATCTTCATCGACGCGCGCGGCGACCGTACGATCGTGACGTATCGCGACGAACGCATCGCCACGGCCACGCTGCACGATCCGGACGCGTTGGTCGCGACGGTCGACTTGGTGCTCGCCGACAACCGCTTTCCGCAGTTCGTTCGCCCGATCTGCGAAGCGGCACGGCGGCGCAAGTTGCGTGTCGTGCTCGACGCCGACAAGCCGACCGTCGAAGACGATCCGCTGTTCCGCATCGCTTCCCACGTGGTGTTTTCCTCCGAGTGCCTGTGCGCCACGACCGGCCGCAACGATCTTGCCGCAGGGCTTGAGGCGATCGCGCGGCACACCGGTTCGTTCCTCGCCGTCAGCAACGGACCGCACGACATTGTCTTTCGCCAAAACTTCCGCGACGGGCCCTCGCTCCGCCGCGTCCCGGTGTTCGCGATCGACGCCGTGGACACGCTCGGCGCCGGCGATGCGCTGCACGGCGGCTTTGCCCTGGCGCTCGCCGAGGGCCGCAGCGAGGCGGCGGCGTTGCGCTTCGGTGCCGCCGCCGCCGGTATCAAGTGCAGCCGCATGGGCGGTTCCGCCGGCGCACCAAAGCGGGTCGAAGTCGAGGCGTTTTTGGCGGCCCATCCGGCGTGAGCCGCTTGCTGCCGCGTCAGCCGGGACTCCATCTGGGTCCCCGTAGGTCCCAGTTCCCGGGGGGAAACGGTTGAACGGCGCATTCGATTGCGCTTGCGTTAGAATATTATTCTAATATAATCGCATTATAGGCGTCAAAGTGGAAGAATTTTTCAATGGATGCGATCGATCGCAAGATTTTGGCCGTGCTGCAAACCGACGCGTCGCTGTCGGTCGCCGAGATCGGCTCTCGCGTCGGCTTGTCGTCAACACCGTGCTGGAAACGCATCCAGCGTCTGGAGGCCGACGGCGTCATCCAAAAGCGGGTGGCGCTGGTCGATCAGGACCGCGTCGGGCTCGGCATCACGGTGTTCGTCTCGGTCGAGACCGGCGACCATTCGCAGGACTGGCTCGTGCGCTTCGCCAAACTGGTCGGCGCCATGCCGGAAGTGATGGAATTCTACCGCATGGCCGGCGATGTCGATTACATGTTGCGCGTCGTCGTGCCCGACATGGCCGGCTATGACGGTTTTTATAAGCGGTTGATTGCAGCGGTGCCGTTGAAGAACGTCACCTCGCGCTTCGCCATGGAGAAGATCAAGTCGACCACGGCGCTGCCGATTCCGTGACGATTGTGAACCGCCATTGCGAGCGACGCGAAGCAATCCGGCGAGCGGGAAACCCGGATTGTGTCGTCGCTTCGCTTCTCGCAATGAGGTGTCGACGCCCCGACGCGTCAACGCCCCGATGTGCCGGCGTCGATGGCAGCCCGGTTGCGGTTGGTGATCTGCGTCGTGGTCTTGTCGAACATCTCCGGATCGTCGCCGAGCATCAGGCGACGCGAGCAATCGGGCGTGCAGCTATAGGTTTGGCGCTCGATGCCGTGGTCGGTGCCGCGATAGACCAGTACGGCGGTTTCGTCGTCCGGGATGGTGACCTCGACCGTCTTCTCCGCCAGCACGGTGCCGCTCTTGTCGAGCACGATGAAGTTGGTCGTGCCGTAGCCTTTGCCGGTGACGACGGCGAGGCCGCTGGGCTGGATCGAAAGGTCGGCGACTAGCGGATTGCCGACGATGACGGTCGCGGCGCGGGCGGGAAATCGCAGAAGCAGGGCCTGGTCGAGCACGACCTTGATCGGTTCGGACATCGGCGCTGCGGCTGCCGGCGCGCCAAGGGTGATCGAAATCAGCGCGGCGGACAGCAAGTGCAGCGGGCTCAATTTGATCCGGGCTCGCGCGTACGACGCCGCCATCGACACTCTCCGAAACGCTACGCGGACTAAACAACCGACAAGGCCGCACGTCCAAGCCAGTTGAGCGCAAATTGATGAAAGAAAAGCAAATTTGCCGGGCAATCAAAGCAGTGGCGGCAGCGCGTCGTTACGCTCGATAGCGGCGGCGGAAGCGCGCCGGCGGCCGGGCGGCTGCTATCGCGTGAACGGGTGCAGCAGCTGCGCCCCGAAGGTCGTCGGAAATTCACGATCGTCGACGCCATAGCGGTCGGGCAATTCGCCGGCCGGCATGTAGAAGGTGCCGAAGATGAGATCGAGCACCGGAAAGGTCGCGGCGAAATTCTTCTCGCCGCCGCGATCGGCCGCGGTGTGGTGCCAGCGGTGGAATACCGGCGTGGCGATCACGTATTTGAACGGGCCGAGCGTCCAATCGAGATTGGCGTGCACGAAGGCCGAATGGGCGATGGTGATCGGCCCGAGCACGACGAACACGTTCGGCGAGATGCCGACCAACAGCAGAACGACGTCGGCAATCACCGAACCGAAGAACAGGTTGATCGGATGAAAGCGCGCCGCCGAGATCCATTCCAGCTCTTCCGAGGAATGATGCACGGCGTGGTATTTCCAGAGCCTGGCGCCGTGAAACATCCGATGCGTCCAATAGGTGATGATATCTTCGCCGACGAGAAAGACGAGCATCTGCGCGACAAGCGGCAGGGCGGCGAGCGGCCCATGGCCGTTCTCGTAGAAGGCGATCAGGCCGTCGGCGGTGGTGATGCGGAAGAACAGCGCGGCGCCGGCGACTAGCAGGCCGATGCGGAAGTAGCGCGCCAGCACCGGGATGAAGAACCAGTAGCAGAGGTCGGTGACAAGGTCTTTCTTGCGCCACCAGGGACGGCCGGGATTGCAGGCGAAGAACCACGCCAGCACCGAGAATACGGCGGCCAGCGCCAGCGAGATCGGAACGGCTTTCATCAGAGTCTCGCCGACGCTGACGACGAAGGCGAGCAATTCCTGGTTCATATCGCGAGCTTGCTTTTTCGTTCCGCCGGTTGTGATGCCGCGCCCGGCAGCGCCGCGTTGATGCGATTGGTATCGGATAAGCACATTAATACGTCATGAATGGCAATGCGCACCAGGCGCGCGGCGTGGGCTCTACCAAGTTCCGATAATTTGCGCGCCGCATGTTCATCCGCTCGAAATGTCTTTATGGCTATTTGCGGTCGGCAAAAGGTCGGCAAAAGTGTGAGACGAAGGTTGGCGCCGTGCCGCGGTGTTTGCCACTGTATCTACGGTGCCCCGATCCGCAACAGCGCGGCGCAAATCCGAGCAAACAAAGCTGCGAAACCATTGCCGCGGCGAAACGCGCCGTTAACTACATTATGGATCGGCCCGTGGCTTCGATGTTTCCGCGATTGATTTAACCGCATCGCAATTTGTCGTTGTTAGGGTCGCGGCGATCCAAATGGCCCGGGAAACGGGCGTTGGGTCGAGCTCAGACAGCCAGGTGTGTGGACCTTAAGGAGCCAACCAATGAAGACCCTCGTTTCGCGCTTCGTGAAGGACGAGTCGGGCGCTACGGCCATTGAATATGGCCTTATCGCCGCCGGCATCTCCGTCGCCATCATCGCCGTCGTGAACGGCCTCGGCACCAAGCTGAACACCACGTTCAGCAGCATCTCGACGCAGCTTAAGTAAGCGTCCGGAGCAGTCGAATTAGAAAGGGCTCCGGCGTAAGCCGGAGCCCTTTGTTTTTATCGCATTCGCTAACTCGCTCTCAACCCGTGCCGGTCTAAGCCATCGCCCAAAGGATGTCGGCGTTGTCAGCAGTCGTGACCATCTTGACTGAAGCGATCGAGTTGACGCTGTTTCCGGCCATGATGGCGTTTGCCGCGTCGAGCGATCTGTTCACCATGACGATCGCCAATCGCGTTTCGCTCACGCTTGTCGCGGGCTTCGGCCTACTCGCCGCTTTGATCGGCATGAACCTTGCCGATATCTTGTCGCATGCGGGCGCCGCCGCTGCGGTGCTGGCGGTCGTTTTTCTCTTCTTCACGCGCGGCTGGATCGGCGGCGGCGACGCCAAGCTCGCGGCGGCTACCGCGCTGTGGCTCGGTTTCGCTCATCTCGCCGATTACCTGGTTTACGCTTCGTTGTTCGGTGGGGCGCTGACGCTGCTGATCATCCAGTTTCGCGCCGTGCCGCTGCCGCAGCTGTTCGTCGGCCGCGAATGGGCCGAGCGGCTTCATCGCAGCGACGGCGGCGTGCCCTACGGCATCGCGCTCGCGGCGGCGGCGCTGTTGGTTTATCCGCAGACCGAGTGGATGGTGGCAATAGTTCGTTAACGTGTCGCCGCCTAAGCCAATTCGCTGGCTCAGGATGCGGCCCGGTATCGCCCGCAAAGCCCCGGCGTAACGCGTAATTAACGCGATTTGGATACGCCTTATTAACCATGCCTTGACGTTTAGCTGGTGAAATCCGCAAGCCGACGGCCGAGCCCACCGTTGCGTCGTTTTTGGGAAGTGAAGGTTCATGAGACCTGCGCGCCTCATCGTCTTGGTTGTTGCTCTCGCCGCCGGCGGCGTTGCCGCCATGCTGGTGAACGGCAGCCGCAAGCATGAAGCGCCCAAGGCACCGCCGCCGCCGCCGCTTGCTACCGTCGACGTGCTGGTTGCCAAATCCAATCTCGACACCGGCCAAGTGGTCCGCGCCTCCGACATCGGTTGGCAGACTTGGCCCGCCGCCTCGGCCGGGTCGAACTTCATCCGCAAACCCGACCGGCCAGACGCCGTCAAAGATTTTGTCGGCGCCATCGTGCGCACGCCGATCATGGCCGGCGAGCCCATTCGCGACTCCAAGGTCGTCGCCGGCAACGGCGGCGGCTTCATGGCTGCCATCCTGCCGCACGGTATGCGTGCGATCTCGCTTGACGTATCGCCGGAAAGCGGCGCCGGTGGCTTCATCCTGCCGAACGACCACGTCGATGTCCTGCTGACGCGCCGCGACAAGGCTGCTGAGAAGGTCACCGGGATCGAAAGGTATGTCACCGACACGATCCTGAGAAATGTACGGGTGCTGGCGGTCGATCAGCACGTCGGCGAAAAGGACGGCCAAAAAGTCGTGATCGGCAAGACCGCGACGATCGAGCTCGATCCGCGCCAAGCCGAAACGCTTGCGCTCTCGCGTCAGCTCGGGACGATTTCACTCACCCTGCGCAGCCTGCTCGATTCGCAGTCGCCGACCCCCGAAGGCAGCGACGACAGCGACGGCAGCAGGCGAGGTATCAACACGGTGCGGTATGGCGTGAGCACGCAAGCGACGGCGCGCTGACGGACACGGAGGGAAACTCATATGGCACCAGGGACACCGATCCGTGTAGCCGCTCTCACGGGGCTGCTGTTGTGCCTTGCGGCTTGCATCGTTTCGGGCGTCACGCCCTGGGTGGCCGGTGCGGCCGAGTTGTCGGCCTCGCAGCAGATAATCGCGGTTCCCGCAAGCGGTCTCGGCTCGCGCTCCATCACGCTCGACAAAGGCATGTCGGTCGTCGTCGACTTTCCGCGTGATATCAAGGACGTCCTGGTTGGCGATCCAAAAACCGCCAACGCCGTCGTCCGCTCCTCACGCCGGGCCTACATCGTCGGCATGACCGACGGCGCGACCAGCATCGTGTTTTTCGACGCTGCTGGCATACGGATGGCCGGCTTCAACATCAAAGTCGGCATCGCCCCCAAGGAACGCGACGTTAGGCCCATTCAAAATGCCATTCAGCGGTTTGTCCCGGGCTCCCAAGTCGAAGTTCACAGCGTCGGCGACGGTATCATTCTGACCGGCACCGTGGCGAGCCAGCTTGAGGCGCAGGAGGCTTACGACATTGCCTCCCATTTTGTCGCTCCCAGTGATGCCTACGGCGGCAGCAGCAGCGGCGGCAACGGCGGCGGTGGCAGCGGCGGCAGCAGCGCGTCGGTGAGCGTAACGCCCGGCCTGCCTTCGCAGCAGGCTTTGAGTGGTGCCAGCTCAAGCAAGATCGTCAACTTGATCGTCGTCCGCGGCCGCGATCAGGTCATGCTTAAAGTCACGGTCGCGGAGGTCGATCGCCAGATCATCAAGCAGCTCGGCATCAATCTCTCCGGCAGCCTTGGCTATGGCACCGCCGTGGTCAATTTCAACAACCCCAGCTCCTTCCCGATCAACGGCACGCCGACAGCCTCTGTTGCCGGGGTGTTCAAAAACGGGCTGACGGCGACCTTGCAGGCCATGGAGCAAGCCGGCGTGGTCCGCACCCTCGCCGAGCCGACGCTAACCGCGATTTCCGGCGAATCTGCGCATTTCCTCGCCGGCGGCATGTTCCCTTATCCAAGCGTAACCAGCTGCACGACGACGCCTTGTCCGCCCACCATTCAGTTTCAGAACTTCGGTGTCAGTCTGACCTTTAGCCCAGTCGTGCTTTCGGAAGGCCGCATCAGCCTGCACATGCTGACGGAAGTCTCGCAACTTGACACGCAAAATTCCGTGACCGTGGCGGGCACGACCGTTCCCGGGCTGACCGTGCGACGAGCGGATACGACGGTCGAAATTCCCTCAGGCGGCTCGCTCGCCATCGCCGGCATGATGGAAAATCAAACCAAACAGGACATTACCGGCCTTCCGGGGCTGATGGAGGTGCCCATTCTCGGGCCATTGTTCAAGAGTCGCGACTACCTGAACAACCTGACCGAGCTGGTGATTTTGGTGACGCCGTATGTCGTGCGCGCGGTCGCGGAGAAGGACCTGTCGCGGCCCGACGACGGTTTCGCCGATTCGAGCGACCCGGCGGCCGTGCTGCTCGGCCGGCTCAATCGCATCTATGGCGTCGGTGGGATCACCGATCCGCCGGATAATTACCGCGGCAAGTATGGCTTCATCTTGGACTGACACGGGCCGCGAGGAGACGACGATGCAGATTGTCCGGACAATGATCATTGAGTGCCGCGGCATCGCGCGGCTGGTGATGCGCGCCGCATTCGTCGGCGGCTGCGCAGTCTTGGTCTGCGCGTGCAACACCGACCAGCAAGTCGCCGCCGGGCCCGACGTTCCCAGCGATTATCGGCTGCGCCATCCGATCACGCTCAGCGAAGCGGACCGCACGCTCGAAATTTTCATCGGCTCCGATCGCGGCGCACTCAACGCGACGCAGCGTGCGCAAGTGCAGGCCTTTGCCCACACGTGGAGGCACGAAGCCACCGGAGGCGTCGTAGTCGATCTGCCGGTCGGCAGCAGCAATGCGCGGGCAGCGGCGTCGGCAATGCATACGATCGGTTCGATCCTGGTCGCTAACGGCGTGCCGCCACGCGGCGTATTCGTGCGCCGCTACCATCCGCCGGCGTTTAATCTTGCAACGATCCGCATCAGCTATCCGCGGATCGCTGCCCAGGTCGGGCCTTGCGGCATGTGGCCCCAGGATATCGGGGCGAGCGCCAACCGCGGCTTCTTCGAAAATGAGCCCTACTGGAACTTCGGCTGCGCGACCCAGCGCAACCTCGCCGCCATGGTCGACAATCCCGCCGACCTGGTGCAGCCGCGCGCCGAGACGCCAGCCTACGAGATGCGCCGAACGACGGTCATGGGACACTATACGAAGGGCGAGGACACCACGACCCAATACCCCAACCCCAATGCGGGCGCGATCAGCACCGTCGGTCAAGGTCAATAACGCCGGTCCATGACGCCACAACATGAACGAAGCTAGCCAAGCCATCCGGCAAGAAAGCCCGCCCGCCGAAGTTGCCGGCCGCGACGAGCGGATTGCGCCGGCGCCGCGCGTCTCGGTGCAAGCGTTTTGCGAGACCGTGGAGACGGCTGCGGCGATCCAGGCCGCCGGCGAAGATCGCCGCATGGCCAAGGCGCATCTGCGCATCCAAATGGGCGGTCTGATCGCCGCCATCGAGGCGTACCAGAATTCGCCGACGCCGAACGTCATCATCCTCGAATCCGAAAGCCGCGCCGAAGATATTCTCGCCGGTCTCGATCAGCTCGCCCCGGTATGCGACGCCGCCACGCGGGTCATCATCGTCGGACGCATGAACGACGTCGCGCTCTATCGTGAACTGATCCGGCGCGGGATCAGCGATTACTTGATCGCGCCGCTAGGCGCCCTGCAAGTTGTGCGCTCGGTCTGCGGCTTGTTCTCGGCGCCGGATGCTAAGCCGGTCGGCCGGGTCGTCGCCGTGGTCGGCGCCAAAGGCGGCGTCGGCGCTTCCACCATCGCCCACAATATCGCCTTCTCCATCGCGCGCGACCTCATGCTCGATTCGGTCGTAACTGATCTCGATTTGGCGTTCGGCACGGCCGGGCTCGATTTCAACCAGGACCCGCCGCAGGGCATTGCCGAGGCGGTGTTCTCGCCCGACCGCATCGACAACGCCTTCGTCGACCGGCTGTTGTCAAAGTGCACCGATCATTTGAGCTTGCTGGCGGCGCCGGCGACGCTGGACCACGTTTACGATTTCGGCGCCGATGCGTTCGAGGCGATCTTCGATTCGCTGCGCGTCACCGTGCCCTGCGTCATTCTCGACGTGCCGCATCAGTGGACCGGCTGGACCAAGCAGACGCTCGTCAGCGCCGACGATATCTTGATCGTTGCCGCGCCCGATCTCGCCAATCTGCGCAACACCAAGAACCTGTATGACTTTCTTAAGACGTCGCGGCCCAACGATCATCGCCCGCTCTACTGCCTCAATCAAGTCGGCGTGCCCAAGCGACCCGAGATCAAGGCCGCCGATTTCGCCAAGGCGCTCGACGACGAGCCGGTCGCCGCTATCCCGTTCGAGCCGCAGTTGTTCGGCGCTGCGGCAAACAATGGACAAATGATCGCCGAGATTTCCGCCGGTCACCGCACCACCGAATTGCTTCGGCAGCTGGCGCAGAAATTGACCGGCCGCGCCGAGCCGAAGAAGCAACGTTCAAGCTTGCTATCGCCGCTGTTGGAGAAACTGCTGCAACGGCAATCGTAACCGTAAACGTCAGTTGGAGTAGCGTTAGTGTTTGGCAAGCGCCCCATTTCCGGCGGTTCCGGCTCCGCTCCCGTAGGACAGTCGCCGGCCGCGCCGGTCCCGAACCCGCTGCCGTCGCGGCCGGCCGGGCCGTCGCCGGCTGCGCCGCAGCCGCCGTCCGCCGCCGCTTCTGCGGTGTTGCAGGACGGGCGCACGCCGTTTCCGTCCGCCGGTCTTGCGGCGCCGATACTCGACGCGCCGGCGCCGACCAGGAACGCAGCAAGCGCGCCAAATCCGCAGCCGCAAGCGCCACCCGTGGTCGATACGCGCCGCTCGGAATCCTATTACGAAACCAAGGGCACGATTTTCGGCGCCTTGATCGAGGCGATCGATCTCGGACAGCTTGGCAAGCTCGACACTGATTCCGCGCGTGAAGAAATCCGCGACATCGTTAACGAGATCATCGCGATCAAGAACATCGTGATGTCGATCTCCGAGCAGGAGGAGCTGCTCGACGACATCTGCAACGATGTGCTCGGCTACGGACCGCTCGAACCGTTGCTTGCGCGCGACGAGATCGCCGACATCATGGTGAACGGCTCGGGCACGGTCTACATCGAAGTCGGCGGCAAGATTCAAAAGACCGGCATCCGTTTCCGCGATAACCAGCAATTGCTCAACATCTGCCAGCGCATCGTCAGTCAGGTCGGCCGCCGGGTCGATGAATCCTCGCCGATCTGCGACGCGCGGCTGCCAGACGGCTCGCGCGTCAACGCCATCGTGCCGCCGCTGGCGATTGACGGACCGGTGCTTACCATCCGCAAGTTCAGGAGGGACAAGCTCACGCTCGAGCAGCTGGTCAAATACGGCACGATATCGAACGAAGGCGCGGAAATTCTCAAGGTGATCGGCCGCTGCCGCGTCAACACGCTAGTCTCCGGCAGCACCGGCTCGGGCAAGACGACGCTGCTCAATTGCTTGACCCGCTACATTGACCACGACGAGCGCATCGTCACCTGCGAAGACGCAGCCGAATTGCAACTTCAGCAGCCCCATGTGGTGCGCCTGGAAACCCGGCCGCCGAACCTGGAAGGTGAGGGTCAGATCACCATGCGCGATCTGGTGCGCAACTGTCTGCGCATGCGGCCGGAACGGATCATCGTCGGCGAGGTGCGCGGTCCGGAAGCCTTCGACCTGTTGCAGGCGATGAACACCGGCCACGACGGCTCTATGGGCACGGTGCACGCTAATAGTCCGCGCGAGGCGCTCTCGCGTCTGGAATCCATGATCATGATGGGCGGATATGCGCTGCCTTCCCGCACCATCCGCGAGATGATCGTCTCTTCCATCGACGTCGTCGTTCACGGACAACGCTTGCGCGACGGGTCGCGCCGTATCACCCACGTCACCGAAATCATGGGTATGGAAGGCGACGTCATCATCACCCAGGATCTGTTCTTGTTCGATATTCTCGGTGAGGACGCCAACGGCAGCATCATCGGGCAACATAAATCGACCGGCATCGGCCGTCCGCGATTCTGGGATCGCGCCCGTTACTACGGTGAAGAGCAACGGCTCGCGGCCGCGCTCGATGCGGCGGAGGTCAGAGATGAGCGGGAGCGGATCAGAGGTTAGAACATGATGCGCGGGGAACGGGCGCCGATTTTTCGCGCCATCATGCGGCAACGTGTGACCGGCAAGCAACCATGAACGCGTATGTCCTTTTCATTCTGGTAGCGTTCGCGATTGGCGGTCTTGCCTGGGTATTCATTTATCCAATCCTCTCGGGCGAGCGCAAGACAGAGCAGCGCATGGCCAGCGTCGCCCGCTCGGAGCCGATGGCGGCCCGCCGCCCGGCGCGCTCGGCGCAAAGGTCGCGGCGCGAGCAGGTGGAGGGGACGCTCAGGGAGATCGAAGAACGGCAAAGGAAGGCCAGGCGCGTGCCGCTCGCCGTGCGCATCGCGCGGGCGGGACTCACGTGGTCAAAGCGGCAATTCATGCTGATCGCGGGCGCGGTCGGCGTGGGTGCGTTTTTGCTCGTGCTGGCGATTGGCGCCGGCGTGCTGCCGGCGCTGGGCGCCGGTTTTGCCGCCGGCGTCGGGGCTCCGTTGTGGGCGCTGTCGTTTCTCAAGAAACGGCGCGAAGCTCGCTTCCTTGACGCCTTACCCGACGCGGTTGACGTGATTGTACGCGGCATCAAGTCTGGCCTGCCGCTGCTCGACAGCCTCAAACTGATCGCCGGCGATGCACACGAGCCGATCCGCAGCGAGTTCCGCGCTATCATCGAAACGCAGGCGATCGGGATGCCGCTCGGCGAAGCCTGCCTCAAGCTGTATGAACGGATGCCGCTGCCGGAGACGAACTTTTTCGGCATCGTTATTTCCATTCAACAGCGTGCCGGTGGCAATCTTTCCGAAGCGCTCGGCAATCTGTCGCGCGTTTTGCGTGACCGTAAGCGGATGAAGGCCAAGATTCAGGCCATGTCGATGGAGGCCAAATCCTCGGCAGCAATTATCGGCGCCTTGCCGATCGCGGTGATGACGCTCGTTTATATAACGAGCCCGCAATACATCGAGCTGTTGTGGACCACGCCGCTCGGCCGCCTGATGCTGGCGGCGTCTGCCGTTTGGATGACCGCCGGCGTGCTCGTCATGCGCAAGATGATCAACTTCGATTTCTAAAGCGGCATCATGGTTCAGCAGCTCACGCAATATATCGATCCGCGGTTTCTCGCCATGGTTTTTGCGGCCATCGCCGCCGGCGCTACGGTGCTGACCCTGGCGATGCCGTTCTTGGCGACCGACACGTTGTCGAAACGCATGAAGGCGGTTGCTCTCGAACGCGAGAAAATTCGCCAGCGCGAGCGCGAACGGTTGGCGGCGGGAGCAAACAAAGTTGCGCTGCGGAAATCGCCGCGAGCGTACATGAAAACCGTCGTGGAGAACTTCAACCTCAGCAAATGGGTCGGTCAGGAAACGGCGCGCGCCATGCTCGTTCAGGCCGGCTATCGCGGGCAAGCCCCTTACGTCACCTTCCTTTTCTTCCGCATGGTGATGCCGGTGGCTATGCTGCTGGTGTCGTTGTTCTATATCTTCATCGTGCTCAAGCTCAACCAACCGACCTCGGTCAAGATCGGAATTTCCATCGGTGCCACCTATTTCGGCATATTGAGCCCGAACATATTCCTCAAAAACAGGATTCAACGGCGCCAACTTTCGATCAAGCGCGCATTTCCCGATGCGCTCGATCTGCTGCTGATTTGCGTCGAATCTGGCATGTCGATTGAGGCTGCTTTCCGCAAAGTCAGCGAGGAGATCGGAACGCAATCGATCGCGCTGGCCGAAGAGCTGACGTTGACGACGGCGGAATTGTCCTATCTGCCGGATCGCCGCCAGGCTTATGAGAACCTAGCGCAGCGCGTCGGCCTCGAAGGCGTGAAGGCGGTGTGCCTCGCCTTGCAGCAAGCGGAGCGTTACGGCACGCCGCTTGCCACTACCATGCGGGTGCTGGCGCAGGAAAACCGCGACATGCGCATGT
>Ga0335074_10005608_pt1 | contig 17372 bp, 10 predicted proteins | sample Lox_Sample_23_FD_206715 | JGI IMG/M metagenome (GOLD analysis project Ga0335074, IMG submission 206715) | Soil microbial communities from Loxahatchee National Wildlife Refuge, Florida, United States - Lox_Sample_2.3 | ecosystem: Environmental > Terrestrial > Soil > Wetlands | place: USA... | reverse complement strand
CTCTGCACCCACCCGGAATTGTGCACGCCGGGAATGGGTGGATGCTGCAGGCCGAGATGCGGCAGCGGATCCCAGCAGGAGTCAAAGAGCACGAAAACCGGCCGGATGTGATGGCGCGAGGCGATCGTCAAGAACTGGTCGATCCGCTTCTGGAAGCCGGGCGCGTCCTGCTGCCATAGCAGGTCGTGCAGAAAAACGCGCATCGTATTCATGCCCAGATCCTCGGCCCAGCCCAGTTCTTTATCGATCTCGCCGGGATCGAACGTATCCTGCTGCCACATTTCCAGTTGGTTAATGGCGTCTTTGGGAATGAAATTGCTCCCCACGAGCCATGGCTGGCGCGCGTACCACTCATTGGCCTTTTGCTCGGTCCAGCGTGAGGTTTGGGAGAAAGCAGGCGAGCAAAAAAGAACTGCCCAGCACAGAAAAAATGCCAGAACTATGCGTTTTAAATTTTTCATCGATGTGCCAGACCACAGGTCGGAATTGAGCAACGAGAGATTGTACGCGATGTTGCTTCGAGACGTCGTAATATTCGCGGTGCGGATTACTCCACCCCTAAACTTGAGAGCGCCTCTTCGAGCAGATTTTCGTCGATCCTCAAACGCCGTCCCTCTGTCACGACGTTTTCAAGTTCGTCAAAGGCTCGGAACAACCGCAATTTTACGGCTGCGTACTGTTCGGCTTCATTCAGCGGACGTCCGTGAACCTGGTTCCAATTGGCGAGGGGACGTTCTGGAAGAAACACGCTTATCGAATAAGTCAGCTTTCGATCGGATGTGACATCGAAAATAAATTCGGTTGCCGGTGCATCCGCGTCATCCGCGAGCGCGGCTCGTTTGCCGACGAAATAGTACTGGTACACATAACCCTGCGCGCCAGCATAGGTCTTGAGGCGGCGGACGGTCATCGAGCTATTATGAGCGCAACTTCACCGTTTGTCTTAGCGGACGTCGGATTGTCATAGCGGACGTCGGATTTCATGTTTCGTGGAAAACGTTCGCCAAGAGCGTTGTCAGGCAAGCGCGCGCACAGTTACCCCGGCCGACATCAATCGACTCCTTACCTCGCGCGCGATTGCCGCGGCGCCCGGAGTATCGGAATGAATGCAGAGCGTCTCGGCATCGATCGCGAGATCGTTCCCATCGTGGGTAGTGGCGCGGTGACGTAAGACGATGTCCAGTGCTTGTTGCGCGGCGCGAACCGGCGATTCCAGCAACGCGCCGGGGAGATTTCGGCGGCGCAGCTTACCATCTTTTTCATAAGCGCGATCGGCAAATGCCTCTCCGGCACACCGCAAACCCATTTCACGCCAATATGTCAGCATGGCCGAGCCGGACTGCCCCACCATCACAAGCGTAGGGTCGATGCTTATCGCGGCGCGTCCGATCGCCTGGGCAACGCTCCTTTCTCGGGCAGCGTGGTAGAGCGCGCCATGCGGCTTCACGTGCGCGATCCGCATGGCGAGTTTTTCCGCCTCACGGATCAGCGAAAGAATCTGCTCGCATATCGTGGCTTCGATTTCTTGCGGCGAAAGCGGCATCTCAACGCGGCCAAAGTTGGTACGATCCGGATAGCCGGGATGCGCTCCGACCTCGACGTTGAGCTCGCGCGCCGCGGCGAGTGTTTGTTTCATCGTAGATTCGTCGCCGGCATGTCCGCCGCAAGCGATGTTCGCGGAAGTGATGAAGCGCATTAGTTCAAAATCGCAGCCGTTCGCCAATGCTTCCGGCGATTCACCAAGATCGGAATTGATGTCAATCGAGATATTGGCCATGGTTGCAAACTCAGTCAGCAAAAATCTCTTTCAGCCACATTTCCTGCTCGCGCAGCAGTTCAATCGCATGCTGAATTCGAACTTCCGCGAACCGCACTGTATTCCGCGCGCGCAATTGTCCCACAAGGTGCAGGTCGGCGGCGATCACGTTAGCGATTTTCGGATAGCCTCCGGTGGTTTGCTGATCGACGAAAAGAATAATCGGCTGCCCATCGGGCGGAATCTGAATGGCGCCGAGAGGAACTCCGTCAGTCAACAGCTGCGCCGTATTTTGAGGATGGATTGTGCTGCCGGTGAGGCGCAGCCCGGTTCGTCCCGACTGAGCACTTACGCAGAACGGGCTCGAAAGTAACGTCGCAAGTGCATCCGAGTCGAACCAATCTTGCTGCGAGCCGCGCGTGATGCGTAGAGCCGTATGGGTCCGAACGCCAACGAGCGGTAGAGCTCCGTCTCTCACCACACGCGAATGCAGGCCGCTGTTTTGGCGAACCTGCAGGCGGTCGCCTCTGCGCAGCGACCGCCCCTCCAACCCGCCAAATCTCGCGCTCAGATGTGTCGAGGCGCTCCCCATCACAAGCGGAACGTCGATTCCTCCCTGCACCGCAAGATAAGCGCGGGCGCCAAGCGCGATGTGCCCGATTTTCACCAGCGAGCCCGCCTCTAATTGGATTGACTGCGCGCGATCCTCGCGACGCCCGTCAGCCTCAACGCTGCATTCCGCTCCCGTAATAGCAATGATCGCAGGTTCCTCAAACTGCAAAGTCGCTCCAGTCAGCGTCATCTCCAGCGCGGGAGCATTCTCATCATTGCCGACCACGAGATTCGCGATCCGGAACGACAACGAATCTGCCGCTCCCGCAGGCGAGATGCCCAGGTGAGAGTAACCGTACCGGCCAAGGTCCTGCACCGTCGTCGCAAAGCCCGGGTCTTTGACGAGGATGGACATTTTTTCTAGGCCGACTGCGCCTTCAGCGTTTGTTCGAAGGATGCCCGAGAAATGGGCGCGAATCGCACGACATCTCCGGGCAGCAAAAGCGTTGGCGGATTCGCCGATGCGTCGAACACTCGCACCGGAGTGCGCCCGATGAGCCGCCATCCCCCGGGAGAATCGACCGGGTATATGCCAGTCTGCTCGCCCGCGACACCGACCGATCCCGCCGCGACGCGAATTCTCGGCGTGGCCAGCCGCGGTGTGCGCAGCTTCTCGGGCAACCCACCCATGTAGGCAAAGCCGGGCGAGAATCCGAGAAAGTAGACGAGATATGTAGCTGACGCGTGCAGGTGAATGACTTCCTCGATGCTGATGTTGTTATGCGCCGCCACATCTCCCAGATCAGGGCCAAACTCAGCGTCATAGCAAACCGGGATTTCAATCGTCCGGGAGGCAGCGTTCTTGATACTAGTTTCGGCACCGATCAGTTTCCTCACGTGGGCGGTCAAATGCTCATGAGAGACGCGGAGAGGATCGAAATCAATCAGCAAAGATGCATAGCCGGGATGAAGATTGCGGATTCGCGGATCGCGCTCGGAAAGCAGAGCACGAAATAAGGAGAGAACCCGGGCATACAGTTGCTCGGAGACGCTGTTGCCGAATTCGACCAGTAATGACGAGTCACTTGCAGCGACAATCTTCATTCCGTGAGTTGCCTACCGAGACCATATCGCAACTGTGCAATCATGATGCGGATCGACTCCAATAACGCTATCGCGCTCGCTCTACGACCTTGAGAACCCGGTCGCCTGCGACATTGCGCAGTGTCTGCACGATGCCCGACGGCCAGCGAATCTCGATCAGCGCGGCACGAGTATCCGGACCAAGTCCGAAATGCACCGGTCCATCGCTTGATGAAGCATATCCCACGCTAGTAGTCATGTGATTGTACTGCGCCCCACTCTTCGTCACGACCTTGATGCGCGCGCCGATTCCGTCGCGATTGCTCTTGGTTCCTTCGAGAGCTAGATCAAGCCAGTGGCCGGATTTCGGGCTGCGATTCATCCAAATCTCGGCCTCCCGGCCGATTGCGCTGACCACGACATCGACTTTTCCATCTCCATCCAAGTCGCCGAATGCGCAACCACGATGGCGAGCGGCCGGTGCGGCAGTGAGCCCAGCCTGTTCCGTTAGCGCGACCCACTTCCCTGTCCGCCCCGGATTGTGAAATACCGCGTTGTATTGATCAATCGGCTGACCGGGCAGGGGCACGGATTGCACATGGCCACCGCTGACGAACAGGTCCTTCCATCCATCATTGTCGAAATCATATAAGCCAACGCCATATCCCGACATTTGGATGCTCGCCTCCCGCATCCCGCTCTCCGTCGTGACCTCGCGGAAGTTTCCCTCGCCTGTGTTCTGAAACATCGGAAACGTCTGGGTAATCAAGGCGGCAAACGCGATATCGGGATAGCCGTCGTTATTGAAGTCGCGAAAATCCGTCCCCATGCCGGAGATGAAACTGCCATCTTCCGTTAGAGCGACGCCGGCCTCGAAAGACGCCTCCTCAAATCTGTTTCCGAGATTGTGAAAGAGAAAATTGTACGAGGCATCGTTCGTGACAAACAGGTCAGGACGGCCGTCGTGGTCGTAGTCCGCCATCGCCGCGCCCATGCCTTTGCCGATATGATCGCGCAAGCCCCATTCTTTCGAAACATTTTGAAACGTCCCATCGCCCTTGTTGAGGAAAAGCTGGTTTGGCTGGCCCTTGAAGAATTTGGGATGGCAGTAATCCCCGACGCGATCGAATTCGCAGCGGCGTTGCGGATAGTACGTCCACTGCAAGTAATCGACGACAAACAGATCGAGCAAGCCATCGTTATTCACATCAACCCAAACGGCCGTAATCGGCCACCACGGGCCGAATTCTGGGTCGGGATGATTGAGGGCTGCGTCCAGTCCGGATTTCACCGTCACGTCGGTGAACGTTCCATCCCCGTTGTTGTGATAGAGGCTGCTGTGATGCACTCCGGCTACGAACAGATCGGGATGACCGTCGTTGTCGTAGTCGCCGACTGCGACTCCGTTGTCATATCCGCTGCCAGCCAGGCCGGCCGCATCGGTCACGTCGGTGAAAACACCATTGCCGTCGTTGCGGAAAAGGCGGTTGCGAAACTTGGGCGAATCTTTTTTCAGTGTCTCGACATTCGCGCCGTTGGTGAAGAAAATGTCCGGACGTCCGTCCCCGTTGTAGTCGAAAATCGCAACCCCGCCGAGCATAGTCTCCGGCACATTCTTGGCGGGAGTGACGCCATTTTCCAACTGAAACGGAATCTTCCGGAGTTCAAAGGCGATGGGAGATCCGGGCGAACTCTGCCCGGAAAAAGAGCGCGGAGCGGAGAATGAGCCCAGGAGAAAAACGAAACCGAAGCATAGGCTGAACTTTGCGAAGGACATGCCTCTCATGTGGCGGAAATCGCTATTGCTCCGGTTCGGAAACCTGGAGTATCTGGTTGGCGGGAATATCGTGCAGCGTCTGCACAATTCCCGAGCGCCAGTGAATCTCGATCAGATCGGCGCGGTTGTCGGGTCCAAGACCAAAATGGACGGGACCATCGCTCGACGACGCATATCCCACGCTTGTGGTCATGTGATTGTACTGGGCTCCCACGGTCTTGCTGATCACCTTGATGCGAGCGCCAATGCCCTCGCGATTGCTTTTCTTGCCACGCAGAGCGATGTCGAGCCAATGACCCGCATTCGGGCTTCGGTTCATCCAGATCTCGGCCGGCTCGTCCAGGGCTGACACGACCGCGTCGATGCGGCCGTCTCCATCGAGATCGCCGAAGGCACAGCCGCGATGACGCGCTTTCGGAGAAGCGTCAAAGCCGGCCGCCGCAGTCAGCGCCTCCCACTTCCCTTCCGCGCCGAGATTGCGAAAAACCGTATTGTAGTGGTTGACCGGCTGCCCGGGCATGTCATGCGATTCCACATGGCCGCCGCTGACGAACAGATCTTTCCATCCATCGTTGTCGAAATCGTAGAGTGCTGGCCCGAATCCGGACATGGTACGGCTCAGGTCGCGCATTCCGCTCGGGCTGGTGACCTCCTTGAAATCACCTTTACCGGTATTTTGAAAAATGGGGAAAGTCTGGCTGGGCAGAGCGACAAAAACAATATCCGGGTAGCCGTCATTGTTGTAATCGCGAAAATCAACGCCCATCCCCGAGATGAACACGCCATCCTCCGCGATCGCCACTCCCGCCTCGAACGCAACCTCCTCAAACTTGTTGCCCAGATTGTGGAACAAAGAATTGTAAGAGGCGTCGTTGGTCACGAAGAGATCCGGACGGCCGTCGAGATCATAGTCGGCCATTCCGACGCCCATCGCCTTGCCAACATGGTCGCGAATTCCCCATTCTTTGGAAACGTCACGGAAAGTGCCGTCGCCGTTGTTCAGGAAAAGCTGGTTCGGCTGCCCCTTGTAATAGCGGGGATGACAGTAGTCGGCAATGCCATCGACCTCGCAGAGGGCTTTGCTGGAGTAATCCCACTGCATGTAGTTGGCGACGAAGAGGTCCAGCAGTCCATCGTTGTTGACATCGACCCAGACGGCTGTGATCTCCCAGAATGGCCCGTATCGCGGATCCGGATGGTTGATGGCTGCGTCCAGACCTGACTTCACCGTGACATCGGTGAAGGTGCCGTCGCCATTGTTGTGATAGAGCGTGCCGTGATGCAATCCGGCCACAAACAGATCAGGGTGGCCGTCATTGTCGTAATCTCCAACTGCGACGCCCATATCGTAGCCTGTGCCGGCAAGACCAGCGGCATCGGTCACATCCGTGAACACTCCATTCCCGTCATTACGGAAAAGCCGGTTTCGATATTTAGGATCGTCTTTCTTGAGCGTGGCGATGTTGGCGCCGTTGGTGAAGAAAATATCTGGACGCCCATCCCCGTTGTAATCGAACACGGCGACGCCGCCAGGCATGGTTTCCGGCGCATTACGGGCTGGGGTTTCGTCGTTCTGCAGCACGAACGGAATACGCTTGAGTTCGAAGCGGATCGGGCTTTTCGCCGATGGGGTAGCGGCCAGCAGCCACCAGCACACCACAGAGGCAACGGCGCAAACGGAGAAACGAAAACTTCCGGTCATCTGGAAAGAGTCACCTGGAAAAAAGAAGGGTGGCCGAAGCCACCCTTGTGATTCTAATGCACCGTTGCTTAGAAGTAGAACTTCGCCGAGAACAGCATCGAGCGCTGGCCAGTCTTAAATGCAGGTTTACCGGTCGTGGTTGCGTTGGTGTTGGTCGGCGCAATCGAGTTGTAGGTGTAAGTGCACACGCCGTTACTCGGAGTGGCTCCAAGGGCCGTGCAAATGTTCTGCCCCGACCCGTTCGTTGCGGTGGCCGGTATCTGCTCTGTCGTCTCCTGTTGCAAGTTGATCATTTCGTCGCCGGTTCCGGCCAGACCGAACTGGTACAACGGGTGATTCAGCCAGTTCGTGGCGGTCATCCGGAATTCGATTCGCTTACTCTCACTGATGGCGAAGCTCTTGTACAATCCCAAGTCCCAGTCGAAGTAAGCTGGAGCGTGCAAGTAGGGCCACTGCAGGGTGCCGAGTTGTCCCAGCGGCGGGGTGGAGAAACAGTTTGGGTTGAAGTATTGATGAGCCGAGCGTCCCGAACGTGGATCGCAGGTAATTATTGGGTTCATGGTTGCTTCGTAGCCGCCACCGTTCTGATCGGTGCCATAATATGTTCCGGAATTCACTGCATTGGATCGCAAGCCATTCGGCAGTGGAATGGTATTATCCGGAACCTGATAGGCTGATCCAGCCAGCGCCGCGATTGGGGCGCTGAGCCCACTGGCCCACGTGAAGTTCAAGATGCTGTTGGGTTGCAGCGGCTGGCCAGCCTGGTATGTCGTATAGCCCGAGAGTTGCCAGCCATTCACGCCGCCCTCCAGCACCCGATTTCCGTGGACAAACTTGGGCAGATTCCACACGTAGCTTGCATTCACAATCTGCGAGTGGTCGTAAGCCAGCGGTCCGTAATTCGATCGCAAGCTAAACGGATCGACCGTAGTACCGTTGGTGGGACCGTTGTCGCTCTGCCCATCCCAAATGCCCATCACCTTGCCGTACGTGTAATTCAGGATGTAGTTGATCGGTCCGGACTGCTTCTTCCACGAGGCCTGCAGCGAGTTGTAATTGGCGTAGCTGCCATGAGTTATCAGGTAAATGTTCTGATAATTGGTCAGTGGCATGTAGTCCGTTGACGTGAAACTCGCAGTATAGTTGGTCTTCAACGGAACACCATTCGGTCCTATCGCGCCACAGTTGATGTAGTTCAGGCCCGGGGTGCCAGAGTTGTTGCACGTCAAATTACCCGGGGAGACATAGATGGGACCATTGTTGAGTCCACCTGTCGTCTTCGGATCTACCATCCATTCGCCGCCTGGCTGCACGGCGTTGATGTCATCGATCTTTCCGTTAGCACCGTTAATCAGCTCATTACGGCTCGCGTTCCCGACGTAGGAAACTTCGAACACCGAACGCCCGGGCAGAGCCTGGGCAACGCTGAGGTTCCAGTCGTTGGTGTACGGTGTGCGGTTGTCTCCCATTTGCATTACGCTGATCGAAGTGCCGTTGGCTGCCGGAGCCGCGCCCGTGGAAGCCTTATTGATCGCGGCATACGAGTCAATGTTGTAGACGTTGGCCGTATAGATGCCCGAGGGTAAGTTATAAGCCCCGCCAACGTCGTTCACCGCAAGCTGATAACGGAAGGAGGCGAAACCGCCGCGCACGACTGTCTTGCCATTTCCAAACACGTCATAGGCCAAGCCCACTCGAGGCTCATAATAAAACAACGGGGAGGTGAAACCCGATTTCGGAATGTTGTTTGCGATCGAGTGATATTGGTAGCCTGGGTTCATGACTAAGGGGTTGTTGGTGTACGTCGAGGGATTCCAAACTGCCATGCCTTCGCTGTCGTTTCCGTACCACTGTCCCATGTGGTCGAAACGCAAACCGTAGTTTACGGTCAACTGCCGGTTGGCTTTGTACGAATCCTGCGCATAAATCGACCACTGATGATCCTCGATCGTGTTCACGATATCGGCACTGGGTTGCGTATAGTCTTGAATGTGGCCGATCAGGAAGTCCGCGACTGTATTTCCCGTACTGACGCTGCCCCAGTTCAGAGCGAAAGTTCCGTTTGCTCCGGTCAAGATGCCGCTGCTGGTTTGCAGATTCTCGTTGGTATCCCAATAGGCGCCCAGCTTGATGGTATGCAAACCGATCACCTTGGTGTAGTTGTCATACACCGACGGATCTTCTTTGGTAGCGCCGAAACCCTTGCCATTAAACGGACCATCCAGGTTCATTTCTCCGATGTCGGGGAACATGCCTCCCCAGGGTCCCGTAATGTTCGGCATTTGGTCAGTGGTGAGGCCATAGAGACCCGTCATCGTCATGCCCAAAGCGCTTCGGCTCACGGCCTTCGGATTCGATAGAGTATTGGGATTGATGTATTTTGCCCAGGTGAACACGGCCTCATTGGTTGTAGTCGGGCTGAAAACATGCGTGGCGTTGGCCATGATCTCCTGAGAAACCGTGTTGGCCTGCACGTTCGACGGATAAGGAAGCGTCCACGGTGGAGTCCACCAGATTCCGACCGGGTGTTGATCAGTTTCGATCTGGCGAGTGTAAGAGCCCGTCAGTTTCGTATTATCGCCAATCGCGTAATCGACCTTGCCGGTGGCTTCCCAACGATTCTGGGGAACCTGCGATACGTACGTATAGTTGTTCCAGCCATCGCCCGCGCTGGGAGTGACGTTCGCGTGGGGCAGCAATTTGGCATAGGCCACACCGTTCGGATCGAAATCCGCGGTGGGAACGCTGGTCGCAGTGCCACCCGTCGGCGGAGCATACATACTCCCGTAGGCATAGCCCCAAATGTTATTAAGCTGCTGGGCCAGCGTGCAGTTGGTGCTGCCGCACATTGTGCTCACCGGGGTGCTGCCCGGTTCTCCGTTAATTGTGGTATTGCTGAAATCGCCACCGAGTTGCTCGACGGTCGGCACGTTGAAGTTGAGGATGCTGCCGGCGGGGTGTTGCCGCATGTATTCGTAACCACCCCAGAAGAACAGCTTCTGATTGCCCCTGCTTAGTTTCGGAATGGGGCCACCAACGTTTCCGCCGAAGTAGTAGAAGCTCTCGGCTGGAGCTGCGAGTGCAGCTGTCGTCGTACCATTCGCGATCTGCGAGTGCGTGTAAGCGTCAATCGCATTGAGCGCGCTGTTGCGCGCGTAGGTATACGCCTCGCCGTGATAATGCGATCCACCGCTCTTACTGAATGCCTGGAAGATCACGGGGCCTTTGGCATATTCAGCACTGTAATCCGACATCAGGACCTTTACTTCGCTGACCATGTCCTGATTGATGTTGGCAATCTGAGTACCGGCATTGCCGGGGTCGACCAAGTTCGCGCCATCGAGCATGTACGCCATGGCACCGTTCGGCTGCGTACCGTTAGCGGAGAAATTGCCGATCGGACCGGAGTTCGAGCCCACTGCTTTATCCGTGAAGCCCGACCCCTGACCGGCACCATTTGCGAACGCCATGCCGGGCATGATCTTGAGCAATTCACCGGCGTCGCGCCCGGCCATCGGAAACGAATTAATCATGTTTTCCGGGACGGTCGTGCTGATTTCGGCATTGTCGGTGGGCACAGTCAGTGCGTTCGCCGAAATCTCTACCGTCTCGCTCACGTTTCCTACCTGCAAGGCAACATTCGGGAGGGTGCGGTTGTCGCCTTGATTGAAGACGATATTGGCTTGCTTCCATTCCTTAAATCCGGACGCGGTAACCGTCACCGTGTAAGTTCCCGGCTGGATAGAAGTAACCGTAAAATAACCGCTGCCATTCGACACCGTGGTGCGAACGTCGCCGCTCGCCTGGTTGGTCATGGTGACTTTGGCATTCGCCACCACAGCGCCCGTCGTGTCCATGGTTGTTCCGGTTAATGTTCCGGTCATCTGCTGGCCGAAACTGAATGACGAGATAAGAACAAAAACGGCCAAGCAGGCAACCAGGCCTGCTTTCTCCCAAGCCGAACGAAGTGGTGTCGAAGTCATCAGAGACCCTCCAGTGAGGTGTTATGGCGGCGCTGAAGGACAGTTCGCCCCAAAGCAATCGGGTCGCATACGTTGCGGCCCTGCTCCCTTTGCGATCTGACCTGCAGTGATTTCATCGTTGGCGTTAACGATTACTGGTAAACCGTCCACATCTACGACAGAGTCATATAAAAGTACTATTCCTACTCCGCCGGGGTTTTTATCGTGTATTGATGAATACTGTCAAGAAAAAAAATCGATTTTGTACAAGAATTGACAAGTCTTCCGCAAGTCATTGAATAACCGGGGCTTGAAAGGTTCAAAATGGGCTCTGTAAACGATTACGAGCGGGCATTTCGGGTGATCGAAATCACAATTCTGGAGGCGCACTGCCATTCATCCCAAACGGGTGAGTCCGAGCGGCAATCCGCGACTCTCCGCGGAAAGAACAGGTCTGCTTACGGCTTATCTAGGCCATCGTGTGCCTGGGCGCTCTTGGCCTGAGCTTCGTAGCGTTGGAGATTCGCCTGAAGCGAGGCCGCCAGAGCTCCGTCCTGCCGCTGATTGGCGACTTCCAACGCATGGCGCGCCGTGGTTATGGCTTCCGCATAGCGGCCATTTTCCGAATACATAGCGGCGAGCATTTGCAGAATTCCTGGCCGCTGCATCCGCGAAAGCTGCGCGGCCTGCTGGAACTGCGTCAGCGCGTCAGCAAAATTTCCTTTTGCGGCCAAGACGCGGCCCAGATTGTAGCGATAATCCGCATCGTCGGATGCAAGCGCAACGGCTTTTTGAAGATGATCGGTGGCTTCGTCGAGACTGCCGGCGTGCGCAAGAGCAATTCCCAAATCATTCTGGCCACTGGCCGACTCGGGATCGAGCTCTACACCTTTGCGCAAATGTTCGAGCGCATCGCTGAGGTGTTCCTTCTTTAGCGCCAGCATGTTGCCGAGATTTACCTGCGCAGATGAGTTGTCAGGATTGAGTTCAACGGCTTTCTGGAAATGTTCGAAGGCTTCGTCCATCACTCCTTTTTCTGCGAGGGCGCTGCCGAGATTGTTGTGCGTGTGAGAGCTGCCGGAATTCAACTCCAACGATTTGCGATATTCGGCAATGGCTTCGTCGATGTTCCCGGTTTCAGCAAGAGCAACGCCGAAATTATCGTGAGCGCGGGGATCGTCGGGATCGAGCGCCAGAGCCTTCTTCCAGGCCGGAACAGCCTCGCTATATTGCTTCTTTTCTGAGAATGCGACGGCAAAATCAAAAAGCTTATAGAAGTCGGTGGCGGGCGCATCGATTCGATCCAGACCTCCCGGCGGAATGTTCACAAACTCGGGAATGTTGACGGCTCGATTCGCGGCGGTGGCATTCTCAATCAGAATTGCCGGACTGTCATTTCCATTCTCGTCGATATGCGTAAGATACATATGTGTGTAATACGACGGCGTTTTCGACGAGAAGACGAGCCAGCGTCCATTCGGCGAGAAGCTGTGCCACGAGTTCATCACTTTCAGATTGCAGTTTAATCGGCGCTCTACGCTTCCTTCGAAAGGCACAATATAGAGCTGGCTGTCGGGCCGCATCAATAATCCATTCTTGTTGCGGACGAAGACGATCCACTTGCCGTCGGGAGAAACTTTGGGAAAATTGTTGCTCATTCCGTTCTCCGATGCGCCGATGACTCTTTCCGCTTTGCCGCCTTTGCCGTCGTTGAACGGGACGCGGTAGAGGTCATAGTGCATTTGCGTTTCGTTGGGATCGTTGGCGTATTTTGCCGGAGGCTGTCCGGGCGCGAAGGGATCGCGCGCCTTTTCCCGCGAGAAGACTAGATATTTGCCATCAGGGCTCCAAAATGCGCTGGTTTGAACATATTCGGGATCATCCGCACCCGGCAGAGTATGCAGCGTGCGCGACTGACGGCTGTACCAGGCCAGCACGCCACGCGTCGGATAGAACACCTGGCCGAAACCATAAAACGTAAACGAACCGTTATAGAGGCGGTCGGCGATGCGCCGGCCGTGCGCACCAGGAACATCGATGGAAGTAATTACATAGTTTCCATCGGGCGAAATCTGCGACATGAATCCGAAACGCTTTTGCGCGGTTTTATCGGGATCGGAGAATGCGCTCCAGCGCACGACATAGTCAGGGCTGATCGTCGTGACTTTGTGGACGGGGACCAAAGCGTAAAGGCCCTTGTCATTCTGTGGGCCGTCAACATCAATGCCCAGCGTTTTTCCGTCGCGCGCAACTGAGTGACAGTTGGCGCAAGTGGGAAGCGACTGCATCACCACCTTGCTCTTGGGGTTCGAGACGTAACGCAATTGCCATTTGATGTCGGGAAGAACTGAATCCGGTAATGGCTTGATGACTCCTCTCTCGATCTGCTCCTTTGTAGCTGGAAGCAGAGGAACATCGCGATAGAGAATCGGCGCTCCCACAGGATCAATCGACGTACTGATTTCGATTTGGCCGCTGGAAACGGGTTGAGCGGCATCCCGGCTGGCGTAACCAGAGATCATCACCGTCGCGGGTTGCCGAACCGAATGGCTCTTGATTGTTTCCCAAATCTTCTCATCCGGGCGCCAGGTGTGGGCGGCGGCTTGTTCGGGCGTTAGAGTCGGTGGGACATAACCCACCAAACTGCTGTCCACTTCTCCCACTTGCATTTTTTCGCCCGGTGACCACAAATCGATGCTCGGCGCCTTCTCCCCAAAGTGAACCTGGATGCGCCAAACCATCGCGGTCGCGGCACTGTCACGCCACTGAAAGAGTGGAGGGACCAGGTCCGGCGGGAAAATAGAACCTTGACTCGGATAGTCGACGATAATCGCGCCTGGAGCCTGCGCGGGCCCTGCAGCCATGAAAGCCGTGCCCATTAACGTTGCACTGACTAACGCGAACAAGCTGAGACTTCGATTCATAGCTACTCCCGATGCTGCTTGATCGACCGGTTAGCTCGGAGCGAATCAGCAAAAAGACGAGATGCCATGCTACTGGCAGGGATTTCGAAATGCTGTGACCAGAATCACAGCCCGCATTAAACCTTCGATTTTTCCGAATTGTGCGATGCAAAAGGATGTAATCTGGCGCGTCGCGAAATGAAGTCTTGTCGCAGTTATTGAAGGTCGGAGTTATGAAGGCCCATATCCTGTGGAATACAAAACTCAGCGGTTTGCTAGCTCTGGCAGTTGTCGTTAATGCATGCGGGGGAAACTCCTCAACCCAAAACGGGGGTGGAAATCCACCGCCTCCGCCGCCTCCGGCAACAACCGAAGTTCTTTTTGCTACGAGTCTCGTGTATGAAGCCGTGAGTTACGGGGTTAATCTGCAAACAGGAGTTCTCGCATCACCAACATTTGTTCACGGCACCAACGGCACTTATGGAATCGCCGCAACACCCTCCAAGAAATATCTGTATACAAACGATCGAGCTGCATCGGGCGTGGATGGTTACGCGATTGGTGAGTCCGGTACGCTCACTCCGATTAACGGGTCGCCGTTCGCACTGCCTTTTACAAACAGCACGATTGATATGGACGCGATCGCGATGCATCCTTCAGGGAAATTTCTCTACACGGTGGAAGCTGGAGCAAACGTGGTTGCGGGTTTCCAAATCGATGCGGGCAGCGGAGCGCTGACCGCGATCCCCGGATCACCATTCCCGGCAGGCAGCACGCCCCAGGTAGCTGTTGCGGATCCGTCTGGCAATTTTCTGTACGTAAGCAATTCTCTCGGCGTTCTGGCGTTTGCGATCGACGCCACGACCGGAGCGCTAACGCAAACTTCCGCATCACCGTTTCTCCTAGGCTCGGGTGCTGAAGGCCTCGCCGTGCACCCCACTGGGAAGTTTCTCTTCGTTTGTCTTCCCGGGGCCGGTAGCATTGCAGCATTCAACATTGATGCCGCCACCGGCGCGTTAAATGCAGTGGAAGGATCCCCTTTCCCCAGCATCGAACTGATGTCTTCCCTCACCATGGACCCGAAAGGCAAGTTCTTGTATACGCTCGGCGATTTTGACGGACGGATTTTTGGTTACAGCATCGATTCAACTACGGGCAAGTTGACATCCCTGGCAGGGTCACCATTCGGGCTACCAGAGGACCTCGGCAACAGCACGATTACCATAGATCCGTCAGGTCAATTTCTGTACGCGGCAGGGGGTGCGTTCGACGGAGTGTTGTCCTACCAAATTGACACGGGCACCGGTTCGCTAACCGCGATAACGCCAGCCGGTGATCCGACCGGTGACCAGCAGTATCAGACTTATCCCTTAGGTCTTACAGTGTTGCAGTTTTCGTGAAGCGGAGCACGGAAGATTCAGCGGCACACAAAGCTCGCGAGCCCCAACTCGTGATTGATCTCCAGCGCCGAAGCCGCCCCCGTCAAGGCGGCGCGACCGGGCTGCCCCCATCCGAATCGCGCAGCGCACGGACGAACAAACGTCCACCTTCCCTTCCCCGAGATGGTACGATATTTGCCAGCACGTGGGGTGGGGACGAGCAGTGGTTCCGGCAGTCGCCAATTTCTGTCCAGGAAGGGATATTCGCGCGGCCAACCCGGTCGCGTCGCCGCAGTGCTGTCTGATGTTGATTCTTGCGGCCGCACTTGGTGTGCTCGCATTTTCGCCCCTTGCTTTCGGCCAGGGCCCATCCGATCGGCAGAATGATTTGGTTGCCCAAGCGTCGGCGGCGCGAATGCAAAACGACGTGCCGCGCGCCATCGAGCTGTATTCGAAGGCCGTGGGACGAAACCCGAAGTGGCCTGACGGCTGGTGGTTCTTGGGTTCCTTGAAATACAGCGCAGGAGACTACGCAGCGGCGCGCGACGCGCTCTCGCACTATGTCGAAATGATTCCCACGGCAGGTCCAGCATTCGCCTTGCGTGGGCTGTGCGAATTCGAAACGGCAGAGTACTCGCAGGCGCTCGCTGACATCCAGCATGGCATTTCGCTGGGAGCGGCGAACCAGCCCCGCAATGAGCAAATCCTCCGCTATCACGAAGCTTTGCTGCTAACGCGGATGGGAAATTACGCGGCCGCTCTGAAAGCTTATTCCTTCTTCGCGAAGAATGGCGTTACCAACCAGGAACTACTCACCGCGATCGGACTGGCGGGATTGCGAATGCCTCTTATGCCCAAGGACGTCAGCCCGGAGCAACAAGAGTTGGTGTCGAGCGCAGGTGATGCGGCCTATCGATTTATGGCGGGAGATGAGCTCTCGGCAAAGCATGCGTTTGGAGAATTGTTTCAACACTTCCCCACGGCAACCAATACACATTTTCTCTATGGGTATCTGTTGTTCGCCAACGATCCCTATGCGGCGCTGACCGAGTTCCAACAGGAGTTAAAAATTGCGCCGTCGAACGCGGACGCAGATGTGATGGCGGCGTGGGCTTTACTGTTGCGGAACGCGCCGGCCGATGCGTTGCCATACGCGGAAAAAGCAACTGCTTCAGAACCTGCATTGCCGTCCGCGCAACTCGTGCTGGGCAAATCTCTGCTGGAGACCGGAGACTTAGAGCACAGTCTCGAGCACCTGGAGAAGGCTCTTCAACTTGAGCCCAACAACCTCGAAACTCATCTTGCTCTGGCCAAGGCGTATTCAAAATCCGGTCGCAAGGAAGACGCCCGGCGAGAACGACTTCTGTGCCTTCGCATGACGAGCAGTAATGGGACCACGACTGAGCAGCCTTAGAATATTCCTGATTCCTTTATTGTTCGCGGCCAGTCCCCTCATGGCGCAGGCCACGCACCCGAACAGCGCCTCCGCCTGCGCGAGTTGCCACGCGTCGCAGGCAAAAACGCAACCTGATACGCCGATGGGACGCGGCATGCAATGGCCGGATGCCGATCCTCTTTTCAAAACTCATCCCGACCTGACGTTTCGCAAAGGGCTGTACATGTACACGGTCAAAAGCGAGAAGAATCAGCCTGTCTATTCTGTGACCGATGGAACACGAACCATAACTCTCCCGATTCACTGGAGTTTTGGCAAAGGCGCTCAGACCTGGGTGCTAGAAAAAGACGGCCAGCTGCTGGAGAGCATGGTCAGTTATTATCCGTCGATCGATGGGCTTGAGATCACAACCGGCGATCAGGATCTGACGCCTCAAAACCTCGATGACGCTGTAGGAAGGAAACTCAGAGAAGGCGAGCCCCGGGACTGTTTCGGTTGCCATTCGAGTGGCGACGTGGTGAAGGGTACTCTGCATCTGCAGATGCTTGAGCCTGGCGTCACCTGCGAGCACTGCCACAGCGGAGCTGATTCCCACATGCTGGCGGCCATTCAGGGAGAGGCCTACGGGACTGCGCCGCCGGATTTGCGGAAACTAACTTCAGAAGATGTCTCAAACTTTTGCGGACAATGCCATCGCACCTGGGAAACGGTTGTGCGCAGCAATTGGCGGGGTCCCGTGGATGTGCGGTTTCAGCCATATCGCCTGGCCAACAGCAAGTGCTTCGACGGTACCGATCCCCGCATTAGCTGCATTGCCTGCCATAACCCGCACCAGGATCTTGTTGCGGATGAAAGGTCCTAT
>Ga0335074_10005607_pt1 | contig 17372 bp, 19 predicted proteins | sample Lox_Sample_23_FD_206715 | JGI IMG/M metagenome (GOLD analysis project Ga0335074, IMG submission 206715) | Soil microbial communities from Loxahatchee National Wildlife Refuge, Florida, United States - Lox_Sample_2.3 | ecosystem: Environmental > Terrestrial > Soil > Wetlands | place: USA... | reverse complement strand
ACGGAACGGGACTGGCCGAAACAGTGCTCTATCCGAAACAGAGGACGGCCGTCACAATTAGCACAGCAAACAGGACTGGGTATGACGAATCGCGCCACTGTGCGACACAAATACAAATAAAGATGTCCAATCGTCGTCTGCTCAATGTCGGAATTGTTTCGTGCGATAAGTACGTCTTTGTTAGTGGGTTTCACTCTGTACGACAGAATTAGCTACATATTTACGTCGCCGAAGAGTGATCTCGCTACCTCGGTTGTGATAGCCGCGCTTGGCATTGGTCGGGCGCGTACGATGAATGCAGAGCGACACTAGTTCAGTTGTCTAAGGAGTGCCCGTTGTGAGCAAGATCGAACTGAAGGTGAACGGCCGTTCACACACGGTGGAGGTCGAACCATCCACGCCGCTGCTTTATATCCTCCGCAATGACCTGGGCCTGCGAGGTCCTCGCTTTGGCTGCGGACTCGGGCAGTGCGGCGCGTGCAAAGTGATCATCAACGGCACAGCGACTTTTTCCTGCATCACGCCTGTGTCTTCCGTTAAAGGTGAAATCACCACGCTCGAAGGACTTTCTTCGAACGGTAGGTTGGACCCCGTGCAGCAGGCCTGGATTGAGGAACAGGCGCCGCAGTGCGGATTCTGTCAAAACGGACAGATCATGACCGCGAAGGCATTGCTGGATAAGAATCCGCATCCGTCCGATGCGCAGATCCGGGAAGCGATGAACGGAACGTTGTGCCGCTGCATGAGTTACTTCCGAGTTCAGAGCGCCATTCGACGGGCAATCCAGACCATGGCCGAGACCTCGCCCGCTGCCGGAAAGAAGGTAGTGGCATGAGATTGTCGCAGGGGATTCCGAAACAGATTGAAGACGCTCTGATAATGCATCGCCGGGGATTTCTCAAGAGCGCGGGACTTCTTGCGGTGAGCCTCGGTATGTTCGGCGCAACTGCAGTTGAGGAAGCGGATGCACAAGGCGGCGGGGTTGGGGGTCCGTATCACGATCCCGATTTCCATCAAGTCGACTCCTGGATCGTCATTCATGAGAACAACACGGCCACGTTTTATGTCGGTAAGACAGACCCGGGGCAAGGTACGGGCACGTGCTTCCGGCAACTTATGTCGGACGAGCTGGACATCGGCTTCGACAAAACCACGTGCATTATGGGGAGCACGGACATTACCGTCGACCAGGTGGGATCGGGCGGGTCAACGGCTATCGAAAGAGATTCGTGGCCGATGCGTCGCGTCGCGGCCGAAGCGCGCCGCGTGCTGCTGGAAATGGGGTCGGAGCGTCTTGGAGCGCCGGTCAATCAGCTAGCCGTCAGCGATGCAGTCATCACGGTGAAAGGCGATGATTCGAAACGCGTCACTTATGGCGAGCTCATCGCCGGGAAGAAGTTCAATGTCACGCTGACCGGGAACAATATCTACTCGGTCACGGGCAAAGCCAAAACCAAATCGAACCCCGAGCTTAAATACGCCGGCCAGTCTATCCAGCGTGACGACATTCCCGGCAAGGTGGACGGCTCTTTGATATGGGCCGTGGACGTCAAGCTGCCAGGCATGGTTCACGCGCGCAACGTCAAGCCTCCATTCGCGTGCGCGAAGCTGACGGGCATCGATGAATCCTCGGTGAAGAGCCTGCCGGGCTTCATTAAGGTGGTGAGCAAAGGCAATTACGTCGCCGTCGTTTGTGAGCGCGAAGAACAGGCGATCCGCGCAGCTCGCCAGTTGAAGACGACCTGGGAAAAACCGTCGGCCTCTCCGTTCCCCGCATCTGAAGAACTTTTCAACTACATGCGCAACGCGACCCCCGTGGCAATGCCCACCTCAGCGTCCACACACGGTGGGGCGGGAGAATCGGAACCCACCCCGGGATCCAGGCCCGGCGTCGAGGGAGATGCCGAATTGCGCAATCGCTCATCGAAACCGGCGGCGGCTGATTCCGGCATACATGTTCCGCCATCCAGACCACCTGCGGCGGGAAATCCCGCGATGCGCGCTCCCGTATCCGGACCCATGGTGGTCGGGAATCCCGATGCGGCATTTGCGGGCGCGGAAAAAATCATCGAGGCGGAATACCAGATACCGTTTCAAGGGCACACGGCATTTGCTGGCGCCCACGCGTTAGCCGACCCTTCGAACGGCCAAATGACCGTCTATACGAATGACATGAAGTCCTACAGCATGCGGCGAGGTGTCGCTGCATTTCTCGGCATGCCACACGATAGCGTGCGCGTGATCTGGATGATGGGTCCGCAGGGCTTCGGCCGTTCCGCCGCGGAAGACGCCGCTTTTGAAGCGGCGTGGATTGCGCGCGAGATCGGCCGGCCGGTGCGGATGCAGTGGATGCGGGAGGAGGAAACGGCATGGGATACAAAGGGCCCGGCATTTCTCGTGAAGATGCGCGGCGCTCTTGGTAGTGACGGCAGTCTGGTCGCATATGACTTCCACGCACGTTCGTGCGACTACAACCACGTTGGATACAACGAGCCGGACACCGTGCTGATTGCACAACTGATGGGATCGAGACGGGCAAAACAGGCCGTCGGCAGTGCCGCCATGCCATCGGATATGTACGCCATTCCCAATCGCAAGATGGTCGGGGAGGTGGTTAGTCTGCCTAGCGTGTGGGAAACGCCGCTTCGCACCGGCAACCTGCGCGACCCCAACGGCCCGCAACCGACATTTGCCGCCGAATCGTTCATCGACGAAGTGGCGGCGGCCGCGAAAACCGATCCGCTTGAGTTTCGCCTCAAGATGATTAAGGCTGGCACGCATGACGATGGCGGATTCCGACGCGCTCGGTCCATCGCGGTGCTCAAAGCCGCTGCGGAGAAGTATGGCTGGGATTCGCGGCCTTCGCCGAATCCCACGAGCAAGGGAGATATTTTCACGGGACGCGGCGTCGCATATGCATTCCGTGGCCAGACCGTTGTGGCGCAGATCGCGGAGGTCGAAGTGAATCGCCAAACCGGTCACGTGTGGGCGAAGCGGCTAGTGTGCGCTCATGACTGCGGTTTTGTGGTCAATCCCGAGAGCCTGCGGCACACGGTCGAATGCGCTACGCTTCACGGCCTGAGTCGCGCCCTTCGCGAAGAAGTGCGATTTGATACCGAGAAGGTGACCAGCCGCGATTGGTTCTCCTATCAGACTCTCCGCCACGCCGACATTCCAGAGCGCATTGATATCGTCCTGGTAAATGGCGATCCAAACCCGGACCGGCCCGATCTGCCGCCCTACGGAGCCGGTGAGGCCTCGCTCAAACCGATGCTTGCGGCCATAGGGAATGCTATCTACGATGCGACGGGCGTTCGCATCCGAAGAATTCCGTTCCGGGATGACCGCGTCCTTGCCGCACTGAAGGCCGCGAGTGCTTGAGACGCCGTCAGCGTCGAGTTTTTCGAGCCGTTGTGATGACCACCACGCTAATGAGAACGAACAAAGTCCCAAGGATCGATCGCAGGCCAAGCGCTTCGCCGAGCAGAAAATATCCAAGCACCACGGCCACCACGGGATTCACGTAGGCATAGGTCCCAACCTTGGTCGGCGATTCGTGATGAATCAGCCAGACGTAGGCTGTAAATGCAAGAATGGAGCCCGCGACAATCAGGTAAAGCAAGGAGAGCCACGCGGCGAGCGAGACGGTCCGTGGATGGAAATCACGAAACTCGCCGAACAATGCCGCGGCGAGGGTGAGTAAAATTCCGCCAGCAAGCATTTGCGCACCCGAGCTCATCGCTTTGGAGGCCGGTAGTGGCAGCTTTCGCGTCAGCGCGGACGCTATCGACCAGGACATCGAAGCGACTATCAATGCCACGGCCCCGGCGGTATCGATCGGCGCTCCGCCAAGATTCAACGAGCGGCTCACCAGCACTGCCACACCCGCGATCCCGATCAGGAGCGCTAAAGCCAGGCGAACCGTGAGCTTCTGTGTTCGCAGAAAAATGATTTCCGAGAGCGCCATAAACACCGGGATGGTGGCCATCATGACGGCGGTAAGACCTGACGGCACGCGCTGCTCGGCCCAGAACACCAGCCCGTAGTCGCCAACGAAGATTAGTAGAGCGAGGAGGAAAGTCGACATCCATTGCCGAGCGTTCGGTGAACGTTCCCGGCGCGCGACCATCCAGCCAAAGAGAACCGAACCGGCAACCAAGAAGCGCAGCGCTGCGAGAAGGAACGGCGGAACTTCACGCACGCCGACGCGAATGGCGAGAAACGTGGATCCCCACACAAAATAGATAATTGCGAAGGCTGACAGCGTCTTCCAGCGCGGAGGATGGGTCTGAGATTCCATCACGCCGGTAGAATCGAGAGGAACCCTTTCTTGATCGCTGCGCATGTGAGAATTCCTGCACCGATTATCCTCGACCCCGTCGCCGCCACGCTTCCGGAGCAGATTGCAGCACTTCCGGCAGCCGGTGTTTACGCGTTGCACGCGGCGGGCCGGCCGCCTTATCTGAGCTGGTCTTCCAGTCTGCGGCGGCGGCTGTCTCGCCTGCTGGTTTCGTCCCATGGCGGCGCGGATAGCCCGATTGCGCGGCTGCGCAGCAACCTGACTACGGCCGAATGCTGGCCTACAGGGTCGCGCCTGGAGACGTTGCTGCTTCTCTATGGCCTGTCGAAACTGCATTACCCGGACGAATATCTCTCTCGACTTCGGCTGCGCATGCCCTGGTTCATCGGCGTGACGCGCGACGATTCGTTTCCGCGTTTGCGAGTGATGAATCGGATCCCGCGGCAGGATGTCCCGGTATTCGGCCCATTCGCCAGCCGCGATTTCGCGCAGGCCTATGAGCAGGAAGTGCTGAGCCTGTTTCAGATTCGGCGCTGCACCGAAGCGCTTATCCCGGATCCAAATCATCCCGGTTGTATCTACGGCGAAATGAACCAATGTCTTCGGCCGTGCCAATGTGCCGTAACAGCGGAAGAATACGAAACCGAGGCCGGCCGCGTGGCGGATTTTCTGTCTACGAATGGCAGAAGCACCGTGACGATCCTGTCAGCCGCGCGGGATCGGGCTTGTGAGGAAACCGATTTCGAACAAGCAGCACAGATTCATAAGCGGCTGGAAAGGGTGAACGCGGCCGTCGGCGCCCGGCATGAGGTGGTGAGGGAAATCCACCATTTCGACGGAGTGGCCCTGACGCGCGCAAGTGGGAAGCGGCAATTCCGGCTTTGGCCGATGCTTCACGGTCTTTGGCAGGAGTGCGTCGCGCTGGATTTTTCGGCCGAAGAATCGCAAGCTAAATCGCTCGACCATGAACTCCGCGAGCGCCTTTCCCAGTCCCTTTCCTCGCCACGCACGGTGGGCAAACGCCTGGAAGAGGTCGCAATCTTTTCGCGCTGGTATTTCTCCTCATGGCGTGATGGGGAGTGGTTTCCCTTCCAAGAGTTGGCGGATTTGAATTACCGGCGGCTAGTGCGGCAGATTTCGACCATGCTTAAGGCCGATAACGCAGCAGCGAGCTGAGGAGCGTGCTAGCTTGTCCTCATGTCCGCTCAAGAAGAAGTTGAGGAACACGTACACCACGCCCATGATCCATTCGATAAGACGGTCGCCGGAACCATGGCGATCATCGCGGCATTCCTGGCAGTGGTTTCCGTCCTGGCGCAGCACTTCAACACCGAAAAGCTGCTATTGCAGGGCAAAGTCTCGGATACCTGGGCTTACTCGCAAGCCAAAGACATAAGACATTACGTGGCGCAGGCAACGCGCGACAGCTTGAAAGACCTCAAGCCGGGATCCGCCCTGGTCAACACGTATGATCAGGACGCGAAAAGATATAAGAAAGAGGCGGCCGAGATACAAGACCAGGCGCGCGATTTGGAGAAAGAACGGGACGCATACGGCGAGAGGGCCGACCGCTTCCATTTCGGCGAGGTCTTTTTAGAGATTGCAATCGTGCTCTCGTCGCTCTCTATATTGACGAAGCGAAAGCCGTTCTTTTGGGCAGGCGCCATATCGGCGGTGGCCGGCGTGGTGATTGGAATTACGGCCTACTGGGCGTGAGGAGGTACTGGTTGGCTTTGCGGGTCCACCGCGGCATGATGCGATGGCATGCTGTCGATTAACTGTTCCAGGCTCTTTTCGGGCAGCGAGATAGACAGATGCATGGCGTCACCATCAGTCGCCAGGTTCATGTTGTCGAACGCGGAGGCGGCAATACCGGCACGTGGGTCTTTCTGGCGTTCCATCTGCACCATGCTCGCGAAGAAGCGTACTACATCGGCGAGCGAGCTGGCATCCTGGGGCGAACGGGTAATCGCATCAAAGGAAACGCGAATGGTAGTGCCGAATTGAATGCCGCCACTAGATTGCAAAACCGACTGCAGCGCCTGTGCCTGTGGCATGGATGTCTTGCCTTCATGGTTCGGCTGATCGCCATTGATCTGAGCGTTCAGGTGATGAGCCAGGAAACCTCCGGACATCATGGAAACAAACCAAGCGTCGTTGTCGGTTCCCGCCTTGGTAACTGCGGCCTGCAGGGCTGGATCCAGCGCGGTAGCCGCCGCACGGTTGGAGACGATCTGCTTTACGGTTTCTGAATCTCCCATTACGCCAACGCCATCGCCCAGAAATGCGAAGGCGCTTGGCCCGTCGTGTTGAGATTTGTCTACGAAGATATCGACGCCTTGGAAGGGCTGAGCCTTTAAACCCTTAGTCCTTGCCGCGGCCGCTATTCGATCTTGATCGAAGTTGCCACGCGCCAAAATAGCGAACTTGGACGAATCGCCGTTCTCCGCCGGACCGTTGCTGACGAATAGCATCTGCTGTATGTCGCGGCGGGGATCGAAGCCGGTTTCGTTGACGAAATGCTCCAGCTCCTGATCGCTGGTATTGATTCTTGCCGTCATGTACTGCCCGAACTGTGAGCTTCGAGCTCGATCGAAATCAATTCCGGAGACGATCTTCGAACCGGGCGGGACTAGCGCGAGCAGGGAGGTGTCGACGGCGGCGAACGCGGGAAGAGTTGCTGCGGCGACAAGCAAGGGGACGAGACGAAGGCGATGCATACACTTACTCTACGCCGTATTTTCAAAAAAGTTCCGGCTTCTTCGGGTCTTCGGCACCGGCCCACTTATTGCGGCGTGCTCGTTTGGCGATGGACGCTAACAGAGTGGTTATAAGGCCGAATACGGCCGAAACCGGAACGGCCAAGGTAGGGGCAATTCTGCGCGAGCCTGGAAGAAGCAGGCCGAACCCGGCGGTAAGTGCAATGGTGCCAAGTGTTCCGAGTAGAAAATAAGGCGCCGTAAGCGCTTCTGCTATTAGCAATATGATGGCGACTGCCAAGAGCACCAAGCCGGTCATTTGCAAGGGTTCGCGGAATAAGAAGTAAGCTCCGGCAAGCGCGGCCGCGGCTCCGAGCACACCAGGAATGACGGTCCCCGGGCGGATGAACTCGCAATAGATAGCGAGCAGGCCGAAGATCAGAAGCAGAAACGCGCCGTTCGGACCCACCGGGTATGCTACTCAGGCAGTTTAAGTGCGATCGGGCCAAGCGGCGGCCAAGTCGCTCTCGATGACAACGCCTTGTGCTCGACGGAGCGGCAGCTCGAACCAAAATGTAGAACCGGGCTGCGGATCGTTATCGAACATGCCAATCTGGCCGCTCATAGTCTCAACGAGCTGTTTGCAAATGGTCAATCCCAGACCTGTGCCGCCAAACCGGCGGCGAGTGGTTCCATCGGCCTGAACGAAGGCTTCGAAGATGCGCCCGCGTGCGGATTCGATAACGCCTATTCCCGTATCGGCCACTTCACATCTGAGTTTGCCGCCATCTTGCGTGACCTTCAGCCGTACTTGCACGCCGCCGACGCGCGTGAATTTGATGGCGTTCGCGATCAGATTGGTGAGGATCTGGCGGAAGCGCACGCAATCGCCGCTTATGGCGGCGGGCAGCAGCGGATCAATTTCACACGTAAGGGCCAGACCCTTCGCGGTGGCGCGGATGCGAAGCAGTTTGACTACGGCCTTCAGGCTCTCATGCACATCGAACGGCTCGTCTGTAAGTGAGAGCCGGCCCGCCTCAATCTGCGATAAGTCTAGAATGTCGTTGATGATCGTCAGTAAGTCATTCGCGCATTGGCTAACTGCGTCGGCATAGTCTCGCTGGTCGACGGTGAGTTCTGTGCTTTTCAGTAGGTTGATCATGCCCATGATGCCGTTCATGGGCGTGCGCAGTTCATGCGACGTGTTGGCCAGGAATTGCTCCTTTAGCTGCGTGGCTTCGCGGGCGAGCTTTAAGGCGGTGCTCAACTCTTCGTTCTTGCGCTGCAATTCGCGAGCAGATTCGAGCAGCCGCTGTTGCGCCAGCTTGCGTTCCGTGACGTCTCGCCCGATCCCCTGGATGGCAACGGGATGACCGTTGCGATAGAGAACGCGCGTACTTACCTCGAGGAAGCGCCGCACGCCGAATCGCGATAGGAGCGGGAGCTCATAATGCTGGGTGGTACTCCCGCCTAGATGAGCTCGAATGGTGTCCTCCGCTCTTCCCCGAGCTTCCGGTGCGAGAAGGCGCTCCAATCCCTCGCCGAGCACCTCGTCGCGCGAGTAGCCGCTTAGCTGCTCAGCCGCACGGTTGACGGCGAGAATCTTGCCCTTCAGATCGTGCAGAAAGATGACGTCGTTGGCATTCTCAAACAGCTCGCGATAGCGCTCTTCGCTCGCTTGCAGCACCTCCTGCGCGATGTGCCGTCCGGTCTCATCCTGAATGACCGCGATGCGAGCGTCGACACCCCGCTGCTCACAGGGGAAGGAAACGAATCGAACAATCAGTTTTTGCCCTTGCGGGTGGCGATGCGGCACCGGGCCGATGGTGCTGACGGGTTTCTTGAGCTCGTCGCTCAGGCCCACTGCGTTGCGAGCTTCGACCGTAAACAGGTCGATGATTTGCAACGAGTGTAGGCACTGCGGGTCCAGGCCGTACAATTCCAGAGCAGCCTGGTTTGCCTCCAGGATCTGCAAAGAATCCGCCGCATATATGATTGCGGGGATCGGTTGATCCAATGCGGACCGATTGGGGCCGGGCGGCTGACTGCCGGGCTCAGAGGTTAGCGTCAATTCCTTCGCTAGAGCAGAAGACTCGGGTGAGCCGTTTGGCGCCACAGTACAACTTTACCAACCGGACTTGTACCTGGAAATACCTTCCGCCGGGCTAAGTAGTTTGCCGCCCTCGGCGCATGGGATCAATTCTTGGGATTTGCGGCCGCCGGCTCATCCGCGGAGGCGAACTTGATCACTGAATCGGTCTCGAATTTGCGGTAGTTCCGGAACTCGAGTTCGTTACGAACGTTATTACTATCGGTCGTCATGGAAATGGTTGCCTGAACGGGCAGTAAGTAACTTTTTTCGCCTATCGAGATCTGGCCATAATCAATGGTAGTCGAGATGCTTTTGGTCCGCAGTTCTTTGGGAAGCTGCGTGGCCCCATCCGTGACGCGCCAGATAGCGCCGCTATCCGGATCGCCGTATACCGTCCCGTAATATGCGACGGTGGCTTTTGCGAGGTCGCTAAGCCGGAGCGTCATAGTCGAGTGCTCTGCATCGATTACGAACGCGAAGACAGCGACGCGCTGGCCACGTACCGTATCCCAGCCTTTCCATTCGAATGAGGCCTGACTCGACGAGCTGAAAACCCGCTCGAGCAAAATCCCGAATTCTCCCTCCGTCTGAAGTGGCGTACGCCAGCGCCGGACGCCCGGCCGAATTGGTTTATCGTTCACCAGTTCCAGATTGCGCTCTTCCTGCCCATTGCTGAAAAGTAACTTCGAAGTCAGAACATCGCCTGTATGCCAGCGATTCGGCTTTCTACCCGCTTCATATTGACGGGTCACCTGCTGGCAGATGAAATTCGGCAGATTGGCGATGTATTGTCCGGCGTAAAGCCGCATGGCTCCGAGCATCCGGCCTTGTTCGGCCGTATCCGGGGGAGCATCCTGCGCACCTGAGGCTGCAAAACAGGCGATTAGCGCAAGAGCAGAGGCGTTTCCGATGCGTCGCGTTGTTCGATGCGCTGCGGCCATGGCGGCGGGATGGTTCAACCAGCAGTTGTATCACGACGGCTGCGAGCTGGGCAATCGGGTCCGTACTGGATGCTTTACCGAGGAGACGGTCCAGAAGACCGGCCGGCTACTCCCGGCCCAGGAATTCCTCGGGGCAACCTGGACGACGCGGCTAAACTAACACTAGTCGGCGGTTCATCCGGGAAGGTTTGGCAGTGGCTCTCTCGAGCAGGAGGATGCGAATGGGTGCTGAGCAAGCAGGAAATGGAATCGTAACTGTCCCAAGCCGGCATGCGGTGGCAGAGATAGTAAGCCGGCTGGAGCGAATCCTCGTAGAAAAAGGAGTCAAGCTCTTTGCCGTGATCGATCACAGCGGCGAGGCGGAGAAGGTGGGAATCGAAATGCGCAATACCAAGCTCCTGATCTTCGGTAATCCGAAAGCGGGAACTCCCCTGATGATCGCGTCCCCCAGCATTGCAATCGATCTTCCACTGAAGCTTCTGGTTTGGGAGGACGCCGCTGGCAAGGTCGGGATCTCGTACAATACGGCCGCCTACCTCCAGGCAAGGCACGCCTTGCCTCTGGAGCTGGTCCGGAATATTGCGGTGGTGGAGACGCTGGCTGCGATTGCGGCCGAGTGAGGCCCTGCGTTCCGGGCGAGATGTCAAAGCACCCGCTCACTGAGCATAATATCCGGCGCGTGCGTAAATCCTAAGACCGGGTACCCGAAGCCTTACTTCTATGGCGTGCCATCGACCGTCGCGCACAGCATTTCCCGGCACATACGCGATCGTGTACTCATTCCGGATGGCGCGACTGATACTTGTAGCTGCATGGCCGATATCTTCACTGTCACGAATCACGAAATACAGGCCCCCGGTCTTTGCGGCCAATTCCTCGAGCAGCGATAATCCGTGGCGCGCTTCCTGACGTTGAATCGGCTTCTCATAACGCGGAGCGTTGTCAATTGCGATCGTAAAAATCTGCACGTCGGATTCGAGCGCGCGCTTCAACAGCTCGGTTTTTGAGTAACCGCTGTGGTTATCCATGCCATCCGAGATGATGAGCAGCGCCTTTCGAGGCTGGCGCGCGGAGCGCATTGTATCCAAGCCGCAATAGATGGTGTCGATCAGAGCCGTACTGCCCCGGGCGTCTGAGGTAACGCCGCTTAACAGAGTGTCCACATCCTCTGTGAAACCGGCGTTTCGCTTCGGGCGTGATGAAACCGAGTACAGGAACGCCTCATCTTCCGGATTCGCAATATCGAGAAAAGATCGAAGCGCGAACTTAGCCTGGCTCAGCGTAGCCTTCATACTGCCGCTCATGTCCAAGATCACGCCAATGGAGGCGGGAACATCCTCCTCGGAGAAGGAGAATATCCGTTCCGAAATTCTGTCGTCGAACACGTTGAAGGCATTCGCACGCAATCCATTCACGATGCTGCCGTTATGATCGCTAACAGTAACCGGGACAAGCACCAGGTCGGCGTTTGTTTTGAAAGCCGTACGAAAGACTTGAGGAAACGTCTGAGCGAAAAGCGGCAGTCCCACGCCTAGCAGGACCCAAGGCTTATGCCAGCGGCACATATACGTTACGTATGGGAAAGACTAGTTTTGTCTTCCTGCAAGTGCGTTAGGAACTCGCTTATCCCCAACCCGGCGCTGTTTAGACGGAAAGAGATTGAATTAATTCGAAAAGGATATAAACCGTGGGCAAGGCGAACAGGCTGCTGTCCACGCGATCAAGCATTCCGCCGTGCCCAGGAAGCAGATTGCCGCTGTCCTTGACTCCTGCGCCGCGCTTGATGGCGGATTCCGCAAGGTCTCCGAATTGCCCCGCAATATTTCCCAGCACCGCCATGCCCGCTACCCCCCACCACGGCACGTGCGGCATGAAGTATCCCAGATAGAGCAACCCGAACGCTACCGAAGCGGCCACCGATGCAGCCGCGCCTTCCCAGGTCTTCTTTGGACTTACAACCGGCGCCAGCTTGTGGCGGCCGAATAGGCGCCCTGCATAATAAGCCGCGGTATCGCCGATCCAATTCAGCGCCAGGGCGAAAAACAGCAGGTGCACGCTTTCGCGACGGAGCTCGAGTGAGAAACGCCATGGCGCAAATGTGTAGAAGCTGCCCAGAAATTCGCACGCCACGGCAGGCAAGTTGTCTCGCAGATCCGAATAGCGAAGCGAGGTAATGAACGCGAGCACGATTAGCAGGGTAATGCCCGCCAGCGTTTCGGGAGGCCGGAACAGAATCAGCAGGCCGGCGACGGCGCCAAAGATCGCGGGCCTTCGAAATCCGTGTGCGGCAACCAGGCCCGAATATTCCCAGTAACAAAGGAGGCTCATGCACACGGCGGCGATCCGGAATCCCCAGTCCGCGGCAAACCAAACCAGGTACACAGCAACCGCAATCAGCGCGATTGCAGTGACCACGCGCTTCATTATGATCAGTATGCCGTAAGGTTCGGTTTAGACCTTGTGGCGCCCAACGGCCAACCCATGCGCTAAAGCGAAGACGCCCAGTGCGCTCGTTCAAGCCAGGGGAAGCTCGAGCGCTTCTTCTTCGATCAAAAGTGAAGCCGTGTCGGCCGGCGAAGTGATCCCGCCGAAGCGGCGGTCGCGATTCTGGTATTCGAAAACGGCCTCCAGCAGCTCTGTCCGCGTAAAATCCGGCCAGAGCGTGTCAGTCACGTACAGCTCGGCATAGGCGATCTGCCACAGCAGAAAATTGCTGATGCGCATTTCGCCCGACGTTCGAATCAGCAGGTCGGGATCTTTCAGGCCCGCGGTGTAGAGATGTGCGGCGATGGCCTCTTCGTTGATGTCGAGTGAATCGAGATTACCTTCCAGACGCGCGTTCTCCAGGATCGAGTTGACAGCGTCCACCAACTCTGTCCGGCCGCCGTAATTGATCGCCAGGTTCAACCGCATGCCCCGATTTTGCGCCGTCTTGCGCGTGACCGATTGCAGTTCGTCCTGAACGAAACCAGGCAAAGATTCCATGCGCCCGATGGCGGCCAGTTGAATGTCATTGCGTATCAGATTCGGCAGCTCGCGCCGCAAATAGATCCGCAACAAGCGCCAGAGCGCATCGATCTCATGCCGCGGCCGCTTCCAGTTTTCCACCGAAAACGCGTATAGCGTTACCGCCTCCAGCCCCATTTGCGCGCAGGTTTCAACCACCGTCCGGACCGGGTCAACGCCCGCCTTGTGGCCCATGATGCGGGGGTAGTTCCGCTGCCTGGCCCAACGGCCATTTCCGTCCATAATAATAGCGATATGGGCGGGCAGGCGCTTGGGATCCAGGCGGGTCGCAATGCGCCAATCGCGCTCACCGGGAGTGAGCGCCTGAAGCAGTTCCTTCATACCGTAAAGCTCTATGGTACACCAAGGGCCTTTCCTTTTTCGACCTTTTTCCGCCCCAAGCCGTCAAAACCATCTGGCGAGCAACGGAACCAGCGCTGCGCCGGCGCACAAAAAGCTGCCGAAGGGAAGCTCATAGGTGGACGGATTCCGCCGCCTCGCCAGAACGTAGGCGACTCCCACGATGGTGCCCCCGACCGTCCCTATCAGCATCGCAAACAGGCCTCTCTCGGCTCCCAGGAACACACCGATCAGCAGTAGCAACTTCACGTCGCCCAATCCAAGCCCTTCCCGTTTTCGAACCCATGCATACAACGCCCCGAGGGCCCAAATAGGCGTGACCAGGAAAATTGCTCCAATTGCGGCGCCGAGAAGCGATTGCAGGGCGATTCTTGCCGACGGCCAGAGAAGAGCTCCGGCAGCGCTGGGAACCGGCACGAAAATCGCGAAGATCACCCCCGCCACCGTTCCGCCCAGCGTCAATTCATCGGGAAGAATTCGCTCCTCGAGATCGGTCCAAAACAGTGCCACCAGCAACGCCTCAAAGACACACCATTTGAGTGCCGCGAGCGTCCAACCGTACTCGCTCGCGACGAAAGCAAACAAAACAGCCGTCGTCAATTCCACGATCGGATAACGCGCGGGAATCGCACGCGCGCAACCCCGGCAGCGGCGGCGCAATAGGACATAACTCAGCAGCGGGAGATTGTCGTACCAGGCAATCCCGATTCCGCACTCGGGGCAAAAAGACCTCGGCGCCACTATCGAAAGATCGCGCGGTATCCGATAAATGCAAACGTTCAAAAAGCTGCCCAACAGTAAGCCAGCCAGGGCACAGAGCGCTATATAGAAAGCCTGGTAATCAGCCGGCAAGCGCCCTCTCATAAGACTTTAGAGTTCCCGCAACCAGATGGTCCCTGGTAAAGCTTCGGGCGACGCGCGCGCGGGCATGTGCGATGAGGGCACGCGCAAGATCCGCCTCCTGAAGAATGCGCCGCATAGCATCTGCAATTGCTGATGTCACGTTCCCGACCAGAATGCCGGAAGCGCCATCCGCAAAAAGTTCACTTAGTCCGCCGATGTTACTCGCGATGACCGGCACGCCCATACCCATCGCGAGCAATGCCGCCGAACCTAAGCCTTCTGAGCGCGTAATATACACGAACATAGAAGCGCGTAATAAATCGTGTGCTAAGTTTTCCGAGAAGAGCACCGGAATACGAGCTATCTCCGCCGCTTGTTCCACCAGATCGCGTCCTTTCTGTGGGTCCCGGGATGCAAGAGCGATAGCGGGATATGCAGGGTTCCACGGCTCGGCCGGGGTGATGGCGCCTACTGCGTCATAGACCACGTCGATCTTCTCCTTTCGGATCCCGGCCGCCTGCAACTGATTCGCGACAAATTGCGAGACGGCAAGGAATCTTGTGGCGCGCTGATATTTCCAAATGGAGGCGACCGAGCGCCGCACGGCGAAGGCGACGCGCCTGGAGACTACAAACCGGCGCCTGGAAGCGATCGCCGCGAGGGTGTGCGCGCGAGCATCGTGTGCATGCACAATAGCGGCCTGCTTGGAGCATTGCCAAAGCTCCTTGGCCTCCGCCTTGCGTACGGCATACCCGGTGCGCATCGCCTCCTGGGACAAAGGGCTACGCTCACCAGCCAACAGAACGCATTCATGCCCGGCTTCCGCCAATCCCGCCATCAGCAACAGCACCTGCCTTTGGCCGCCGCGCATTTCAGATCCGGTATCGATGTGCAGAATCCGCAACCTACGTTTTTCTTCCGGGACTCATGTCCCGCGCCTTGAAATATTTCACAAAGTTATAAAAGGCCGCCATGTAAGCGATGGCCAAACCCTCAGGCCCATCCAGAAAACCAAGTTTCAAGAAGTAAGTGCGAAAAAACGTCCAGGGTGGATCGAATAATAAGAGGCTCCAGGTAATATTTTTTTGCCGCGCGACGATCTCCTGCGCGGCAAGAGTGGTGTACCGGTCCATGGACCGCAGGTGCTCGGATAACGAGTTACAGGTAAAGTGAAGCAGGTTCGATTTTAGATCGCCAATCGCCCCATCCACGGTGACCGATTCGTGGACGAAATCGCCGACCCACTTTGCTTTGCGGCGGTCGAAAAGCCTCACTTTGCGGTCGGGATGCCAGCCGCTATGCAGGATCCAGCGGCCCAGATACTGTGCCAGCCGCGGCACGGTGTAGCCGTCGAACTTGGGGCCGCTTTTCTTGATCTGCCAGATCTCCGCCTCCAGGGCTTCGCTCAGGCTCTCGTCGGCATCGAGGGCTAGGATCCAGTCATTGGCGGCCAATTCCGCGGCGATATTTTTCTGGGCCGCATACCCGTGCCAGGAAGCTTCAACAACCCGAGCCCCCAGCTTGGTTGCGATCTCGACCGTGCGGTCATTCGAGCCGCTATCCAGAACCAGGATCTCATCGCAGCAGCGTAAGCTCTCAATCACGCGCGCGATGTTACGTTCTTCGTTAAACGCAATGATAGTGGCTGAGATCTTCATCGCTTTGTGCTAGTTCGCACGCACTGGAACGACAGAAATGGAGACGATGAACAGCAGCAAAGCGAGCGCGCTCAGCATCACGCGAGTTTTCGAGAGCGGCGTGCGGTCATAAACCAGCGGATGGCGGCGTCCCAGGAAGAACATGATCGCGCCCCAGAACCACCACGGCCAATACAAGAAACCGAGCAACGCGAGAACAGCGATTACACTGCTCGAAATCAGCCGATGACCGCGCTGGCCGAAGACCGCATAGAGGATATGGCCGCCGTCCAACTGCCCCATCGGAAGCAGATTAAAGGCTGTGGCCAAGAGCCCGGCCCATGCGGCCATTGCCATGGGATGAAGCAAGATGTCGCCCGGCGAGGCGTGCGGAAACCTGAGCCATTCCGCGAATCGCAGCGCGATGGGAGTGCCGAATACGAAGGGCCCGCGCGCGCCAACACCGCGGACAACGTGCGACTTCCAAACGCCTGCAATCAGGAACGGCAACAAAACCACGAACCCCGCAACGGGTCCCGCGATGCCGATATCGAAAAGGCTCTTTCGCGTGTAGATCGGAGTCCGGATGCGAATGAATGCGCCGAAGGTGCCGAATAACATCGGCGACGGCAGGAAATATGGAAGGCTCGCGTTCACTCCGCGCAGCGCGGACAAAACGTAATGCCCGAATTCGTGCGCGAGCAGGATCATTAACAGAGGCACGGAAAAATCCAACCCGGCCCACACAGCCATGTCGCCGCTGGCAAATCGCGCCCAAGCTTCCACCAGCCGGTCGACATCGAACGGTTGCCCACTCGAAAAGCTTTCGACAAGCGCGAATCCGAAAACCGTAGTGGTAATCAACGTCGCCACCAGCAGGAGAAGATTGAGCCACCACAAGCGTGGCCACGCGGAACGGCGCGCTAAAGTAAAGCCGGGTTCGCGCACCGGCCAGATTACCGGCCCCTCATGCACGTTCACTGAGATGTTCCTGGCCTGCTTTGGCCCCGTAGACCCCGGCTCAGGCACGCTGTTTACTGCAATGTCTGCAGTTCCTTGCCGGGCTTGAAACGAACCGCCTTGCCGGGCGGAATTGCGACTTCGGCGCCCGTTCTGGGATTGCGCCCAATGCCCGTCTTTCGTGGCCGCACGTTGAAGATCCCAAACCCCCTCAGCTCAATCCGGTCGCCCTCGCTCAAGGCTTTTTTCATCGTTTCGAAAACTGTCTCGACAGCCATCTCTGCTTTTGTCTTCGTAATGCCCGTGCGACTCACGACTTCATTGATGATGTCTAGCTTGATCAAGGGTCCTCCAAAATTCCCATGCTACCTTGTCGCCGTTCCACCGCCGCAATGTCAATGATATGGAACAGTTTATACCAGTGTAAATCCATTAGGGACGAAGTCGACCGCAACAGACGGACGCATTTTTTGCCGGAAGCGTGCAAGTCGACTGTTCGTTCTTACTGCAATGTAAGCTCATGCACGCCTGCAA
>Ga0335074_10005606_pt1 | contig 17373 bp, 17 predicted proteins | sample Lox_Sample_23_FD_206715 | JGI IMG/M metagenome (GOLD analysis project Ga0335074, IMG submission 206715) | Soil microbial communities from Loxahatchee National Wildlife Refuge, Florida, United States - Lox_Sample_2.3 | ecosystem: Environmental > Terrestrial > Soil > Wetlands | place: USA... | reverse complement strand
CGCAAGAGCATCCGCTGGCGCGGCAGCGACTATCTATTGCGCGACGGCCAACTGGTGCCGGTGGCGCGCAGCGCACCTTACGGCGCTTAACCCGCGGCGCTTGACCCGCCCGACAGCTACGTTGTAGGCTCAGGTTTCGATTTCAGGAGCGCAAAAGGGACGCGCGGCCGCGACCCGTTTTGCGCGATTCTTTTAGAAGGTTAAATGATTCTACCGCATACCTACATCGCGACCTTGCTGGTGGTCTTCTTCAGCATGCTCTGTTGGGGCAGTTGGGCCAACACCCAGAAGATGAGCGGCAAGTGGCGCTTCGAGCTTTTCTATTTTGATTACGCCTTCGGCGTGCTGCTGCTCGCCGTCATCTGCGCGTTTACCTTCGGATCGATGGGCGACGATGGCTTTTCGTTTCTGGACGATCTGGTCATCGGCGGCAAGCGTTTTGTGGCGCTGGGTTTCGGCGCGGGCGTGATTTTCAATCTGGCGAATATGCTGCTGGTGGCCGCCATCGCGGTGGCGGGGCTCGCCGTGGCATTTCCGGTGGGCATCGGCCTGGCCATGATCATCGGGGTGATCTGGAATTACATCATCCGCCCGCAAGGAAACGCCATGCTGTTGTTTGTAGGCTGCGCGCTGGTGGTGGGTGCGATGGTGGTAGACGCGATCGCTTATCGCGCCATGGAATTGTTGCGCGCGGAGATGCGCGCGCAGACCGGCAAGACCAAATCCACGCGCAGAAAAGTAAGCTTGAAAGGCGTGTTTCTGAGCTTGGCCAGCGGCGTCCTGATGGGTTCGTTTTACCCGTTGGTGGTGATGGCCAAGTCGAGTGATATGGGAGGCACGGCCGGCGATGGCGGCTTGGGACCGTACTCCATCGGAGTCGTTTTCGCGCTCGGAGTTTTCCTTTCAACTTTCGTCTTCAATCTGTTTTTCATGAATCTGCCGGTGCAGGGCGAGCCGCTGGAATTTCCGGACTATTTCAAAGGCCTGCCGAAACAACATTTGCTAGGCGTGATCGGCGGCATCATCTGGTGTGCCGGCACGATCGCCAACTTTGTGGGATCGAGCGCGCCGGAAGCGGTGCAGGTCGGGCCAGCTATCAGCCTGGCGCTGGGCCAGGGCGCGGCCATGGTCAGCGCGGTATGGGGACTGGTGGTGTGGAAGGAATTCGCCGGCGCCGATTCGCGCATCAAGTCGCTGCTGGTTATTATGTTCGTGCTGTTCATCGCCGGGTTGGCGATGGTTTCGGTCGCGCCGCTCTATGCGCCGCGATAATTCTTGAACCTCCGCCCTCACAGGCGGGGCTGAAGGCCTAGCTGTAGGTGTGGCTGAAGGCGCGGCTGAAAGCCGGTCCCGTCTACACTGGCAATTCCCACGCTCTCATGCGCTAGAATAGCTACGCGTGCAGATCAGGTGTGACGCGGAGGGGAAGTGCCGAACAGTACAATCGCAAAAATCTTTGAACAGCATGAAACAGACCTATTAACCGAATGGACGCGACGGCAACAAGAAAGCCTGGTGAGCCGGCGGGACCTTATTTCCGAGACGGAACTGCTAGCTGACTCCCGGAACCTGCTTTCCGTTTTGCGCGACACCCTTATGCGGGCTGACAATACCAGTATTACTCGTCCCGAATGGGCTCGCGTAAAGGACTTACTCGGAGATTTATCCCGCCGCCGCGCGTTGCAAGGCTTCAGTCCGACGGAAACCGCAACTTTCGTTTTCTCGCTCAAACGGCCGCTTTTCGACATCATCAACAAAGTAAGTGCAAACGATGCCAGGCAAATGGCGGAGTTACTCTGGTCCGCCACGCAACTGCTGGACAGCCTGGGCCTCTATACCACCGAGACTTATCAGAGAAGCCGCGAGGATTTGATCTCCCGGCAACAGCAGGAGATGCTGGAGCTCTCGACGCCGGTAGTCGAGTTATGGAAGGGCGTCCTGGCTTTGCCCCTCATAGGAACTCTGGATAGCAATCGTACCCAGGTGGTGATGCAAAATCTGCTGGAAGCGGTAGTCTCCAAGGAAGCCTCCCTCGCTATCATTGATATTACCGGCGTGCCCACCGTGGATACGTTAGTCGCGCAACACCTTTTAAAAACCGTGGCGGCCGCGCGCTTGATGGGCGCCGAGTGCCTGATCAGCGGAATTCGTCCCCAAATTGCGCAAACCATCATCCATCTAGGCGTCGAATTAGAAGGCGTAACCACCAAGGCAACCCTGGCCGACGCTTTTCGGGTAGCTCTGCGCAGGTTAGGCATGACGGTTGCTAAGGCCTAAGCCATGGAGAGAATACCCATATTGCGCTTGGGCGATTTCCTGCTCGTGACCATCCAGGTGGATATGCATGACCGGCTGGCGCTTACGTTGCAGGACGATCTCACTTCGCAAATTGTGGCCATGCGCGCGCGCGGAGTTCTGATCGATATCTCTGCCGTGGACGTGGTGGACTCTTTCATGGGAAGAATGCTGGCCAATATCGCCGGTATGGCCCGTATTTTAGATGCGCAGACCGTGGTGGTGGGAATGCAGCCTTCGGTGGCCATCACGCTAGTTGAATTAGGGTTGTCTCTCCCAGGAATTAGAACGGCCCTGAATGTTGACCGGGGGATGGAGCTGCTGGGCGCATCCCGGGAAACGGAGGGGCTGGGCGAGTGACCATCGAGCAAGCGGGTGAGCTGCTGATCAAGCAACAGGGAGACATCGTGCTGGTCCGCCAGGCCGTTCGCGGCGTCGCGGTAGGCATGGGCTTGAACGTGGTCGATCAAACCAAGATCGTGACGGCCGCCAGCGAACTCGCCAGAAACGCGCTGGTTCACGGCGGCGGCGGCGTGGCACGCATCGAGGGCGTGCGCGATACCACCAAATCCGGCGTGCGGCTGACCTTTGAAGACCATGGACCGGGCATTCGCGATCTCGACCAGGCCATGAAGGATGGGTTCACCACGGGCGGTGGGCTTGGTCTGGGCCTGGGCGGAGCCAAGCGCCTCTGCAGTGAATTTCAGATCGAATCCAAACCTGGTGAGGGCACCCGCGTGACCATCATCAAGTGGAAGCCCTGATGCTAATCCCTTCGCTAGTGCATGTAGATGACGCCACGCGCGTAGCGGAAACCCGCCGATTGGCCGTGACCGCCGCGCGCGCCGAGGGCATGACCGAACACGCTTGCGAAGAGGTCGCCATCATCGCCACCGAGATTGCCACCAATCTTCTGAAGCATGCACGCTCCGGCGAGATGCACATCACCGGGCTTTCCGGAATCGGCCATCCCGGCGTGGAGATCCTTTCTATCGACCGCGGACCGGGCGTGGGAAATCTGGCGGCCTGCATGGCTGACGGATTCTCCAGCAAGGGCACCGCCGGCAACGGATTAGGAGCGATTTCGCGCCTCTCCGACGGGTTCGATGGCTACTCACAGCCGGGCCGCGGAACGGTGCTGGTAGCGCGCAAATTCCACGATCCCAGCCACCAGAAAACGCCCGCGTGGGTTTTTGGCGCCGTAAGCGCGCCCTATCCAGGCGAGACGGCTTGCGGCGATCAGTGGGCCGTGCGGACCACCAGCCGGGGTGCATGGGTAATGCTAGCCGATGGACTGGGACACGGTATTCTGGCGGCCGATGCCGCCAATCGGGCAAAGTCCGCGTTCTGTGCGGCCGAACTGGCAAGTGTGACTGCCGTGCTCGAAGAAATCCATCTCTCGCTGCGCCATACCCGCGGCGCGGCGGTGGCCGTGAACTTGATCGAAAACACCCGTGTGCGCCACGCGGGCCTCGGCAATATTACAGCGGTGATCCTGGGCGATCCGCGCCCTCAGTTCATGGTGTCACACAACGGCACCGCCGGACTGGAAAGGCGTCGGATTCAGCAGTTCGATTATGCGCTGCCGCCCAATGCAACTATTGTGCTGCACTCCGACGGCCTCGCCACCAGTTGGTCTAGCGAGTCTTATCCAGGCTTGTTGCGGCGGCATCCCAGCGTGATCGCGGGCACGTTGTACCGGGATGCAACTCGTGGCCGCGACGACGTTTGTGTCCTGGTGGGAAGATTTTTATGAACGGAAACCCCGTGCGCCCCAAGCCTGGTTTTGTGCCATTGCTGAACGTGCGCATCCGCGAGGAAGCCGATGTGGTCACCGCCCGGCAACGCGCGCGCCAAATCGCGATTCTCACCGGGTTTGGCCGCCCGGACCAGGTGCGCATCGCCGCGGCGGTGTCTGAAGCCGCGCGCAACGCAGTCCCCCACAAAGGCGGCGGATCAGTGGAGTTTTCTCTCGCCGTGACGCAACGGCCGCAAGCCCTCGCCATTTCCGTCACCGGCGAGCCTTTGCGGATTCACAACCGGGATGGGTTTCCCGGCAGCCGCCTGATGGATACTTTCGAATTCGAATCCGCCCCCGGCGAAGAACCGGTGGTCCGTTTCACCAAATCGCGTCCGCCCGAGGCGCCGCCCCTCGATTCCACGGCCATCACCCGGCTGGCGAGTCAACTCCGCTGCGAACAGATTTCATCCGCGGGGGAAACCCAGATGGAGAGACGCGACCTGCTGGACGCGCTCGATCTGTTGCGCGACGCCGAAGCGGAAAAGGAGCGCCAAGCCGCCGAAATAAGCCGCCTGGCAGCGGAACTTGACGAAACCAATCGCGGCGTCATGGCCCTCTATGCGGAGCTTGACGAGAGTGCTATCGCGCTACGCCAGGCGGATGAATTGAAAGCCAAGTTCCTGCGTCATGTCAGCCATGAGTTCCGCAGTCCGCTCAATTCCGTCCTGGCGCTGACGCAGTTGCTTCTGCGCCACACCGACGGACCGCTCACGGCGGAACAGGAGCGGCAGGTAGGCTACATCCGGCGGGCGGTTCAGGATTTGACTGACTTGGTCAATGACCTGCTGGATCTGGCCAAAGTGGAATCCGGCAAGTATGAGGTGCATCGGACCCGCATCAATCTGGCGCAAATGTTCGGCACGTTGCGCGGCCTTATGCGCCCGCTGGTCTCGAGCGATGCGGTGACCTTGGCTTTCGATGATCCGCCGGAGGATTTATTCATTGAATCCGACGAATCGAAATTGTCGCAGATCATGCGAAACCTGATTTCCAATGCGCTGAAGTTCACCGAGCATGGCGAAGTGCGTGTTTCTTACCGGCCGGGAGCGGGCAGCTTGGAGTTATCCGTCTCCGACACGGGCATCGGGGTGGCCCCCGAAGACCAGGAGCGCATTTTTCAGGAATTCGCCCAGATCGGCGGGAGAATGCAAGGGCGCGTGAAAGGCACCGGCTTGGGACTGCCGCTGTCGCGCAAATTGGCCAAGCTGCTCGGTGGCGACTTGACCATCAGCAGCCGGCTCGCAGCGGGATCCACCTTTACGCTGATCCTGCCGGATGTGCTGGGCACGCCGCACGGGGAGGTGCGCGCGCACGCTTCCGATACCGTTCTGGTCATCGACGATGACGAAGCTTCCCGCTATATCGTGCGGCAACGCTTTCGTCGGTCGAAGTACCGCGTCATCGAAGCCTCCGGTGGGATTGAAGGCGCCGAGCGTGCCCGCTTCGAGCATCCGGCTTTAATCTTTCTGGATCTGGCCATGCCGGACCGCAACGGCTTCGAAATCCTCGAAGATTTAAAAAAAGATCCCGCCACCGATAATATACCTGTAATTATTCACACGTCCCGCAGGGTAAGTGAGTCGGATTTCGAGCGCTTGGCCAACCGCCAGGCCGCCATATTGCCGAAAATAGAAAAATGGCCCCTTGATGTGATGGAGTATATTAGGAGACTATTAGGTGAGCAACACCTATTCGCTGATGAGTATGAGCCCGCAAGTTGAACCCATAACCACCCCGGCGAACACCGCCATCTTGCTCAACGTCGATGACGTGGAACCGATCCGCTATGCGCGCGGTAGATTACTGCGGCAAGCTGGTTTCCAGGTGCACGATGCCTCCAACGGCCACGATGCGCTACGCATAATAGCCGAGGCTATGCCCGATCTGGTTCTGCTGGATGTGCATCTTCCGGACATGTCCGGCCTTTCCGTCTGCCGCCAGATCAAGCAGCAGGGAGCGGATGTCATTGTCTTGCAGATTTCAGGATCGGCCATCTCCGCGGGACAGGCCACCGCCGCGTTGAACGGAGGCGCGGATGGTTACCTGGTGGAACCGGTCGATCCGGATGTGCTGGTGGCGACGGTTCGCGCCCTGCTGCGCCTGCGCACCGCCGAACGCGCCCTGGCCACGGCCAACCAGGAACTCTCCCTCAAGAACTTCGAGCTGCAGCGCGTAAACAAAGCCTTACGCCGTTCCAACGAAGATCTGGAACACTTCGCCTATCTGGGCAGCCACGATCTTCAGGAGCCCCTGCGCAACATCACCACGCATATCGAGTTGCTGGAGCGGCGCGCCGGTCCGCGCTGGGACGAGGAGGACCGCCGGTTGTGCGAGGTGGCCAAGGATGGAGCGCGCCGCATGCGTACGCTGATTCGCGACATGCTGGCCTACTCGGGAATCGACCACGAAACCCCCGTCTTGAAGCCCATTCCGCTCGGCGAAGCCCTGCGCTTAGCTTTGGAGAGTTTGTCCAATGTGATGCAGGATTCCTCGGTAGTCCTTTCGGCGGGCGCCCTTCCCAACGTGCTGGGAGATGTGAACCAGCTCAGCCGGGTGTTTCAGAACCTGATTGGCAACTCGATCAAGTACCGCTCCCACGATGTGCCGCTCGAAATCGAGATTACCGCGGAGAAAAGCGGCGGCGAATGGATCGTCAAGGCGCATGACAACGGGTTGGGCATCCAGCCGGAGTTTCTCGAAAAGATTTTCGAACCGTTTAAGCGGCTGCACGGCCAGGAAATCGCCGGCACCGGGCTTGGTCTGGCGGTCTGCCGCCGCATCATCGAGGCGCACGGCGGCCGGATTTGGGCGGAATCGAATGCCGGCGATGGCGCCACGTTCCTGTTTACTCTAAGCCCGATCACCTAATTCGTCAGCCCCGTCCCGTAAGTTGCCTTCACCTTCCCCGCCGCGGCGTCGGCCGTGGGGCCAGACGAGATTCAAGGTGAGCTATACGCATCCCCAGGCGGCCGCGCAGCCGGAGCCGGGCAAGGCGTTGGTGTACGTAATTGCCGATTTCGGAGCACCCACAACAGGTCTGTTCCAGCCGACCCTAAGAGTCAGGCTCGACGGGAAGTGGGTGGGCGCCGACCTGGGAAGCTCGTCTGTGGCGTTCCCGGTAGATCCGGGCAAACACCACTTGTGTACGGATTGGCAATCCAGCGGGATTGTCAAAACCCGCCCCGCGCTGGCCGTCTGCAGGCTGCGCCGTCCGCAGCGTATTACTTTCGCGTATACATGCTACCCTCCGGCCACGCCCTGGTTCTCGACCTGGAACAGGTGAATAGCGATGAAGGAAGGATGCTGGTGGCCGCGTCTCCCGCGAGCGAATCTCGCCGCGTGAAGTAAGGTTGCGCGCCGGCATCGGAGTTCAATCCGCCGGCACCGGCCTAGACTCCACCTCGCCGCCGCGTAAAGACGCCATGGCCCACATCCAGGCGCCGGTCTATGGATTCTACGCAGGTCTCTATGCGCGCATCGGCGCCACGGTGCCAGACACCATCGCGAATATGAAGGCATTGGGTAAGAAATACGATCCGGCGACATACGAAGGCGCGGGGCACGGCTTCATGCGCGCCGGCGAGGCGCCCGATGCCAGCGAAGGCAACTCGAAGGCGCGGCAGGAAGCCTGGGTGCGGGTAAAAGGAATTCTGGCGCGAAAATAACGGCCCTCGAAGACAGTAAGGCCGCCGCCTGCGGGCGATGGCGCGCGTGAAGCAGTCCGATTATTCCATCAACGGGTCCAAGCCTAGTGACAGAGTGAATATGGTCCCATCTTTCGACGTTCCGCCTGTGGAAGCTGCACCGTAAAGCTCGCCGTTACTGGCCTCGACCAGCGCCGCAAACGGAACTTGTCCGTTCGGACACTGGCCGCCGGAGCACAAATCGAGCGCGCTGAATTTGCCCTTCAGCGTCATCATAAATACTGCCCCGCCGTGTACCGTGCCGCCCGAGGTAGTCCCGTAGAGGTTCCCGTCGCTGGCTTGAATCAGGGGCGCTTCGGGAACTACGCTGCCCTCACACCCTACGCAGAAGTTGAACAGATCGGTAAATTCGCCGCTCCCGGTTAGCCTGAAGACGACGCCTTCGTTGGTGTCTCCGCCATAGGCGGTTGTGCCGTAGAAATCGCCGTTACTTGCCTGGACTAGCCCATAGGGATTTGCGCCGTCCAGGCAATAGATCGCGGCGCAGAAGCTGTACACGGTGGTGAGCACACCCTTGTCGATTTTGAAAACCGTGCCGCCGGTTGATTCCCCGCCGTAGACTCCGCCATAGGTGGTCGTCCCATAAAGCTCTCCGCTCTTGGCCTGGATCAGTGCCGCCGCGGGCCACTTTCCATCCGCACACTCGCTCAGGGCGCAGAAGCTGTAAATCGTGGTGAGCTCACCGCTCGGAGTGATCTTGAAGACCGTACCCCCATCGTAGGCGCCGCCGCTATAAGTTGTCCCATAGAAGTCTCCGTCGGCGGCCTGGACCAGCCCCGCGGCCGGCTCATTGCCGTCCGTGCAGTTGCTCTGGGCACAGAAGCTATACAGCGTAGTGAGCTTACCGCCCGCAGTTATTTTGAAGACCGTGCCGCCCCGGAGGTATATGCCTGCGTTAGCGCCGAACAGGAACGTGGTCCCGTAGAAGTTCCCATCGGTAGCTTGGATCACTCCTCCCAGGGGCCCAGCGCCGTCCGTGCAGTGACTTTGGGCACAGAAACTGTGCAGAGTGGTGAGCGCACCATTGGTGGTGATCTTGAAAACGGTACCTTCCTGATTGGCGCCGCCTTGGCCCGTTGTGCCGTAAAGATCGCCTTCGCGCGACTGCACCAGGGCCGCCACCGGATACCCTCCATCCGTGCCGTTGAAATTGTACAGCGTGGTTAACGTCTGCGCGCTCAGGACCGGCGACATCATGGCGGATAGCGCTACAAACGTCGTGAACTGAATCAACCGTAACATGAGCTTCCTCCTGTTTTCGCTTTGATGCGAAATCGGGTGGAAGGTTACGGTTTGTAGAATAAAAATCCATGCAACCGCCCTGAGTTCGGTGACGAATCGCACGGTTGCAAAATAGGAGCGGCAGGCGATTTTTTCAATTCCCCCGCGCAAATCCCGCGCTCACCTGGCGCGCCAACGGCGCCAGCCGCTGGCTGCGGTAACAATAGGCCGCGCCGATAAACGCTTTAAACAAAGGATGCGGCTCGAGCGGCTTGCTCTTGAATTCCGGATGAAACTGGCAGCCTAGCATCCACGGATGTTCCGGTATCTCGCAAATCTCCACATAAGTCTGATCCGGAGTCTGTCCGGTGATCCGCAACCCGCAAGCCGTCAGCCGCTCTTCGTATTCACGATTGAATTCGTATCTATGCCGGTGCCGCTCGCTGATCTCCCGCGCGCCGTACGCCTTACGCGCCACGCTGCCTTCCGCCAGCACACACGGCCAAGCGCCCAGCCGCATGGTGCCGCCTAGATCGTCGATGCCTTTCAGCTCGCGCAATTTGAAAATCACGCGATGCGGCGTGCCGGGATTAAATTCCGTCGAATCGGCCTGCTCCAGGCCGCAAACATTGCGCGCGAACTCGATCACCATGGTCTGCATGCCCAGGCAGATGCCGAAATACGGCACCTGGTTTTCGCGCGCGTAGCGAATCGCGTTAAGCATGCCGTCGATACCGCGTTTGCCGAATCCGCCGGGCACCAGGATGCCATCGTAACCATCCAACTGGCGCTCCCAATCCGGACCTATAACTCCCTCGGCCTCAATCCAGTTAATACTTACTTTCAACCCATGCGCCAGGCCGCCATGTAACAACGCTTCTTTCAGGCTCTTATAAGAATCCTCATACTCCACATACTTGCCGACTAACCCGATCGTAACTTCGTCCACCGGATGATGCATGCCATCCAACATCGCGCGCCACTGGCTCAAATCGCGCGGGCCGGCATTGAGCCCGAGCATGCGCACCACCATCTCGTCGACGCCTTCTTCGGCGAATACCAGCGGCACTTCATACACGGACGGCACGTCCCGGGCGGTCACCACCGCGCGCGGATCCACGTCGCAGAACAGCGCGATCTTGTCTTTCATATCCGCGCCGATATTGCGTTCGCAGCGGCACAACAGAACGTCGGGCTGGATACCAATAGCGCGCAGCTCTTTCACGCTGTGCTGCGTCGGTTTGGTCTTGAGCTCCTGCGCGGCGGCGATCCAGGGCACCAGCGTCACATGTACGAAGACGCAATTATCGCGGCCCTGCTCGTGGCGCATCTGGCGGATGGCTTCCATGAACGGCAGCGACTCGATATCCCCCACCGTGCCGCCGATCTCCACGATCACCACATCTACATCACCCGCCACCTTGCGCATGGCGGCTTTGATCTCGTTGGTCACGTGCGGAATCACCTGCACAGTCTTGCCGAGATAGTCTCCGCGCCGCTCGCGCGTAATGATCTGCTCGTAAATGCGCCCGGACGTGAGATTGTTGGCCTGCGTCAGCCGCGCGTGCGTGAAACGCTCGTAGTGCCCCAGATCGAGGTCGGTCTCCGCGCCATCGTCGGTGACGAAGACTTCGCCGTGCTGGAACGGACTCATGGTGCCTGGATCCACGTTGAGGTAAGGATCGAATTTCTGCAGGGTGACGCGCAGCCCGCGGCTTTCCAGCAGGCATCCGATGGAGGCGGCGGCGATGCCTTTGCCCAGTGATGAAACCACTCCGCCCGTTACAAATACGTATTTAGCCATAAGTTTTCGCGAGTTTTTCCGAAAATTGAAACAGCTTCGATACCCGTTCCAGATCCTCGGGCGTATCCACGCCCAGCGATTCGTAATCCGTCTCCACTACCCGGATCGAGTAGCCGTTCTCCAGCGCGCGCAACTGCTCCAGGCGCTCGGCGCGCTCGAGCGGCCCCACCGGCAAATCCGAATATCGCAGGAGAAAATCGCGGCGGTAAACGTACAATCCGACATGTTTATAATGCACGGCGGCAGGTTCCCCGGCAGCGCCCGCCCCGCGCACGTAAGGGATGGTAGAGCGCGAAAAATAGATCGCGTTTCCCGAGCGGTCCGTGACGACCTTCACCACATTGGGATCGCCGATCTCGCGCGGGTCCTCAATGCTCTTTTTCAGCGTGCCCATGGGGATCGCCGGATCATCCACCAACGGCAGAATGGCCGCGTCGATGGCGCCCGGGTCGATCAACGGCTCGTCGCCTTGTATGTTCACGATCAGTTCGGCTGTATCAGCCGATGCCACTTCGGCCACCCGGTCAGTACCCGTAGAATGATCGGCGCGCGTCATACGCACAGGCGCGCCGAAAGCGCGCGCGGCGGCTGCAATGCGTTCATCGTCGGTGGCAATCACGACCGCAGTCAGGTAACGGGCTTGGCAAGTGCGTTCGAAAACATGTTCCAGCATCGGCTTGGAGCCGATTCGAGCGAGAGGTTTGCCTGGGAAACGGGAAGAAGTGTAACGCGCGGGGATAACGCCCAGAATTTTGCGCTGCACAGGCGATTCTATCACAAAAGTGCTGTGCTACACTCATGGAAAGAAGAAAGGCTGGGAAGCTGTGATTGGCCCGCGATTTAGCCGCGCGCCGCTGATATCGGCGGCGGTTTTGCTGCTCGGGATTTCCACGGCCGTGGCACGGGGAGCCGGCGATGGGAACTCGGACGAAAAGTCGTCTAGCGATGCGCAGGTTTCTATTATTCCCCGCCCCAAGCCGCCGGCGCCCAACACGATTCTGCCGAAGGCCGACATCCGGATCGACTCCAACCTGGTGTTGATTCCGGTGACGGTCACGGATCCGTTGAACCGCTTTGTCACCGGGCTGGATAAAGACAACTTTCGTGTATTTGAAGACAAAGTCGAGCAGCAGATCACGCAGTTTTCAAGCGAGGACGCGCCGTTGTCGGTAGGCATCATTTTCGATTGCAGCGGCAGCATGGGCGCCAAGCTGGAAAAGTCCCGGCAGGGAGTCACGCAGTTCTTCAAGACCGCCAACCCCGAGGATGAGTTCTTCCTGGTGCAGTTCAATGATCGCGCCGAACTGACCATCAAGTTCACCAGCGACCCCGAAGAGATTCAAAACCGCCTTACCTTCACTCCCTCCAAGGGCAAGACCGCTCTGCTCGATGCCGTGTATCTGGGGTTACATGAGATGAAGAGGGCCAAGAACACGCGCAAGGCATTGCTGATCATCTCCGACGGCGGCGACAACAACAGCCGCTATACGGAGACCGAAATCAAGAATCTGGTGCGCGAAGCCGACGTCCAGATCTATGCCATGGGCATTTTTGAGCCAATGTCCTCGCGCGGTCGCACGGCGGAGGAGTTGGGCGGTCCCAGCCTGCTCAGCGAGATCGCCGAACAAACCGGCGGGCGGCATTTCCCCGTCGAGAGCCTTAGTGAAATTCCTAACATCGCCGAGAAGATCGGCATTGAGCTTCGGAATCAATATATGATTGGCTACTCTCCGAAAAATCTGGATCGGGATGGCAAGTACCGGAGGGTCCAGGTGAAGCTGGTGCAACCTCGCGGTCTGCCTCCGCTGCGGGCGTTTTGGAGATTAGGTTACTATGCTCCTACTCAATAACAAAATCTTGAGGCTGGCACTTGGGGCCCTCGCGGCTTTCAGCCTGTGGGCCGCCGATACGCCCGGACAACAAACGCCCGTCATCCGGGTGGATACGCGGCTGGTTGTGCTCCACGCCACCGTGGTGGATAAGAACGGCCACTTGATCACGACCCTGCCCGAGACGGCGTTCCAGGTCTTCGAGAATGGAGTGGCGCAGCAGATCAAGGTCTTCAAGCGCGAAGATGTGCCTGTATCCATGGGTCTGGTCATCGACAACAGCGGCAGCATGCGCGAGAAGCGCGCCAAGGTGGAAGCGGCCGCGCTGGCTCTAGTGAAAGAATCCAACCCGCAAGACGAAGTTTTTATCGTCAATTTCAATGACGAAGCTTTCCTCGATAAAGATTTCACCAACGATCCCAAGGAGCTGCAGGAAGGCCTGGCGCGCATCGATTCCCGCGGCGGCACGGCTATGCGCGATGCCATCCGCATGTCCATCGACCACCTGAAGGAGAAAGCCAAGAAAGACAAGAAGGTGCTGGTAGTGGTTACCGACGGCAACGACAACAGCAGCCTGATCAGCCTCGAGAATCTGGTGAAGTCCGCGCAGGATAGCGGCGTGCTGATTTACAGCGTCGGCCTGCTGAGCGAAGAAGAAAAGCGCGAAGCCAAGCGCTGCCGGCGCGCGCTCGAAGAGCTATCCGCAGTCACTGGCGGCGAATCCTACTTTCCCAAAGAATTGGCGGAAGTAGACCGCGTGGCGCACCAGGTGGCGCGCGATATCCGCAGCCAATATACGCTGGCTTACACTCCCCTGAATGCCTCTCTGGATGGGTCGTTCCGCCAAATCAAGGTGACCGCGAGCGGTCCCGGCCGTCCCGTCGTGCGCACCCGCTCGGGCTATTACGCCACGCCGGATGGCGTGGGCGCCAGCCAGCAAGCTCGCAGCACCGGCAGTAACTGATGCTGCGTGTCCTCTGGAATCTGACGCGCGGTTACCGGCTCACCCCCTGGCGCAGTCCCTATCTAAGATGGCGTATCGAAACTTACTGGGGATGGCATGCGGACCAGATCGGGATTCGCGAATTCATACGATTTGCATGGCAGCGCCGGGACGATCTGCGGCGTTACCTCCGCTGGGCCGCGCGCTCCCAGGCTCGACCCGGCCGGCCCCAGCGCCGAACCCGCAGTCTTCAGCCCTGAACCCGCAGCCTGTTCTGAGACTTCGGTGAAGGCGAAGCCATAATCCGAAGTGTCTACCACATCGCGCCAACCACTGCCACGCTCTGACGCCATTGCACAAGGGAGCCGTTGTGAAACGCCGGTTACACCCCGCCTTTCGAGATGTTCTCGAGGGCAACGAAGGCGCCCACAAAAAATAGGCAGCCGTTCGCGAACACTGAATCTTTCTGCATATTTAGAACTTCCGAATCTCCTACGATCAGCATTGCGGTAGGATGGGCGAACTTCGACAGAAGTTTGTTCATTAGTCTGAAATGGTGGGCGATCCCGATTTCTCCGGCCGCGTCCGCAACTTTTGTAAACTGCCCATCAATTGATGCGACGCCCCATACGAGGGCGGCTTTCGCCAGCCCGTCCCGTGCGTCCCCCGCTTTTGGAACCAGTCAGGAGATTGATTGGTAGCTTCGCCCCACGTCTGAAGGCCTTTCAAAAGGTTGCCCGCATCCCTCCCTAAATCCTCAAAGAACTGCCGCGCCTTGTTTCGACCTTTCGCGCAGAATGTCGCCCACACCGACAATTCGAGAAGGTTTCTAGCCCGCCATGACAGAAGCGCTAGATCATCTTTCGGCGGAGGCGCTGCATAGGCTTCTTTGAGTGCGGAGTATTCGTAGAACACCCGAAAACAGAGGGCTGCGAAGAGTTCGCCATACCACATCTCGTCCTTTCCTTTCGGGCGCAGGGCCCACTGTTCCACAGCCTCGTTGACCACATCCCATCTGCCAGAAGTGGCTATGCTCGCGGCCTGTTCCACCAAAACAGCGATCTCGGAGTCCATCAATAACCGGCCCCGGCGCGAACGCACCGCGGGCAGTTTCCCGACTCTTTATGCCAATCTGGTCTATGTGAACCCGCCGTCAACCGACTACCGCGCCTGGCCAAAGGCGGAATTGCATCTGCATCTCGAAGGGTCCATCGAGCCCGAGACCATGCAGGCCCTCGATCCCGCGCTCTCCACCGATGACGTACGCGCCATGTATCGTTTCACCGGCTTTCAAGGATTCATCGAGACATATAAAGCCGTTGCCAGCCGGTTGCGCACCCCCGAGTCTTACGCCCTGGCCACGCGCGCGCTGCTCACGCGCCTTACGCCCGAAAACGTCCGCTACGCCGAGATCACCCTCTCAGCCGGTGTGGTGTTGTGGAAACAGCAGGATTTCGCGCCGATTTACGATGCCGTCAGAGAAGCCGCCGCGGAGTTCCCGATGGATGTCTATTGGATTCTCGACGCCATCCGTCATTTCGGCGCGGAACATGCCATGGAAGTCGCGAAGCTGGCCGCCGAACGCGCGGACGACGGCGTAGTCGCGTTCGGCATCGGCGGCGACGAAGTCCGTGGTCCCGCGGCTTGGTTCGGCGACGTGTTCCGCTTTGCTAAGTCCGCGGGTCTGCACCTCGTCGCGCATGCCGGCGAGACGGCCGGTCCGGAATCGGTATGGGCCGCGCTTGAAATCGGGGCCGAACGCATCGGCCACGGTATTCGCGCCAGCGAAGACCCGGCGCTGGTGCAGCAGCTTCGCGACCGCTCCATTCCGCTGGAAATCTGCATCTCGAGCAACGTGGCCACCGGTGCGGTCGCATCGCTCGATGCGCATCCGGTGCGCCGCCTCTATGACGCAGGCGTGCCCATCATCCTGAATACCGACGATCCCGCCATTTTTGCCACAACACTTTCGGCCGAATATGATTTAGCCGCGCGCCGCTTCGGATTCTCCGCAGTCGAATTGCGCGGCATTGCCGACAACGCTCATCGCTACGCTTTCAACGCCAGGTAATCCGATACCGTCGAAGAAAGTGTAGGGGTTGCCGCTGCATGGTCGAGCGAGGCGATGCGATGCGCGCTGACAGGCCGCTGGTGGCCCGACTCGCGCCAACATCGATAAAAATGAATGACTGGAGAGCAGACAAAGGGCCGGCAATATGCTACACTGGTTCTGGTTTGATGTTCCTGCGAATTCTAGGCTGACCTTTCTAGCAGTATTCCGCTATTTTCGTCCACCCCAAATTAGCCGCCCTCAAATCAGAAAAGGAAAAAGTAAACATGAAGAATATTTTTGTTGGAAACCTCAGCTTTGGGGCTTCGGAAGAGTCTGTTCGGGCGTTGTTTGCAACGCACGGCACTGTTGATCGGGTCAATATCGTTACGGATCGTGATAGCGGCCAACCTCGTGGCTTCGGCTTCGTCGAGATGGCAAACGATGCAGAGGGCGATAAAGCCATTGCGGCTGTCAATGGCATGAACCTCGACGGTCGTGCCCTGAACGTGAACGAGGCACGCCCAAAGGCGGATCGTTCGAGCGGCGGTAACGGCTACGGACGCAAACGCTGGTAGCCGGATCCTCACAAACCAACTCGATGTGTGCGGCGGCTCAGGTTCCTGATCGATTTTGAGCGCCGCAGCCTGTGGGGCGGGCAGTCTGCCCCACCAGAATCACTACTCAACGCTCGGCCACCAGCGGCAGCACCACCCGATCCAACTCATCGTCGGTAAAGTTGCGCAGGCGCACGTCTTTGTGCAGCGTCCAATGCTCGATGTGCGACACGGACTCGCCCGGTTTCAAATGCTGCAGCGGCCCCAGCGTTTCCATCTCCAGAAAATCCGCGTTGGTGAAGGTTTCGAAGGAACAGCCGAAATCCGGATAATTCTTCGGCGAATCCTGCGCCTCGTAACGCTTAATGAACAGGCCGCCGTTCAGCGCATAAGCCGCCCAGGTGTGCTTGTTGAAGCTGCCCAGCTTTTGCGGATCGCTGTTGGAAGGGTCCTGATGCAGCAGCAAGTATTTGCGCAGGAACCGCCAGCGATGATCGGAAAGGTTGGTGAACGCCCACATCACCAGCGGATTGGTGGGATACAAAACCTCCGGATGCTTGCCGCGCGGTGGAAACCCGTGGATGGCCACGCCGCCTTGCGCCATCATGGTCAGCGCCCAGGGCGCTAGTTCCAACGGCGTTTTGCCGGCGTTCCGGATGCGGTGCAGCACCTCCACGCCGGTCCCTTGGGGCGACAATTTCACGCTGATTTGTTTTTCGAGCCCCGTGAGCGGCTCCACCGGTTCGGTGGCGATCAACACGCCGTCTTTAATCTGGATGTGCACCGGCCCGTTATCCGGCGCATAGGTGCGCACGGCATCCTCCGGCGCGGCCCAAACACGATCTCCACCGCGCAGGATCCATTTCGATTCGCCCGATTTGCCCAGCGTCTCGGTAAACTCTTTGAAGAAATTCTGGCCGCCCACGAAGGCATAGCGCATGATGCGCGGCCCGATATCGCTGGTGATGATCAATTCCACTTCGCCATTGGTGACGCGATAACAATTGGGCCAGCCCTTATAAGCGACCTTCTCAATCTTCACAGCCGCGCGCGCAGACAAGGCCAGCACGGGCAACAGGAGCAAAACGGCTTTAAGCATACCCCGTATTATAATTGTCGCCAAGCATGCCGTCTTCGCCCTTTATCTGGAACCCATCCCCGGGATTCAT
>Ga0335074_10005605_pt1 | contig 17373 bp, 20 predicted proteins | sample Lox_Sample_23_FD_206715 | JGI IMG/M metagenome (GOLD analysis project Ga0335074, IMG submission 206715) | Soil microbial communities from Loxahatchee National Wildlife Refuge, Florida, United States - Lox_Sample_2.3 | ecosystem: Environmental > Terrestrial > Soil > Wetlands | place: USA... | reverse complement strand
CGCGAAAAGCCGAGATCGATGACGAACGGCGCGGTCAGCGCGCCGGAAAGCGCGTCGGTGAATTTAAAGAGGATGACGAAAGCGAGGGCGACGAACGCCATATCGCGCGTCAAAAACTCGGTAAACGCGCCCACCGCCGCTTCCACGACGCGTCGCAACGGGTTTTCCCGCGCGCGCGCCACACTGACCGCCGCCGACTTTTCTGGTTCGGCCGCCAACAGCGTGGTCGCTACGCCGACGAGCACGAACGCCGCCATCACCACGTAGCCGGCGCGCCAAGCGGCATGGTGACCGAAGCCGAGACCCTGGAAGCCGCTCACCAAAAATAGGGCGCCTGCGGTCGAAGCCAGCATGCCGATACGGTAAGCGGCGACATACGACGCCATGCCGGCCGCCTGTTCGCTTTCGTCGAGACTCTCCACCCGGAACGCGTCGACGATGATGTCTTGCGTCGCCGAAGCCGCGGCGACCAGGAACGCTCCGACGGCGACCAGCGGCGGCGAAACCGAAGGATCGCAGGCGCCGAGAAAGACGATGGCCGCGATGAGCAGGAACTGTGACAGCAACAGCCAGGACCGGCGACGGCCGAAGCGCCGCGTCAAGAGCGGCACGTCGAGCGCGTCGACTAGCGGCGCCCAAAGGAATTTTATGGTGTAGGGCGTGCCGACCAACGCAAATAGTCCGATAGTACCGAGATTGACGCCAGCCTCGGTCATCCACACCAACAGCGTCGACCCCGACAACGCCAGCGGCAGGCCCGACGAAAAGCCGAGAAACATGACGATCAGCACCCGCCGCTGCAGATAGACGGCGAGCGTGTCGGCAAAGGATGTGCGGGCGGATTTGTCGGGAGCAGTCATGCGTTATGTGCCGGCGCGAACGAAGCACTCCGCGCTCGCGAGGAAGGGCAGCGCGGAGGAGCGAAGCGAAATCCCGAGCCGAGTGAAGGGTTGCAGATCGCCCTCGCACACCGCTCATCCGCCTCGCAGCCGGCGCAGCTCGGCGCCCTTTCCCTCAAGGCAAGACGAATCAAGTCATTTGCCCGCTTCCAGTTTGCGCAGCATCGGAGCGGGAATGATGGCGGCGGCGTCGCCGTCGTTGCTGAACTCGACATCGGTAATGCGCGCGCCGCGCTTTTCCACCTTTTCGGCCGAGATCACGATTTGCCGTACGTCTTCGTTGGTTTGGGCGAAATGCTGCTGCAATTTCAGGACACGTTCGTGCATGCGCGCGACGTCGTCGATCAGCCGGCCGACCTCGGCTTGAATCTGGCCCGCGGCCTCGCGCATGCGCTCCTCCTTCTGCATTTGCTGGATGAGATGCACGGCAATCATAAGAAGTGAGGGCGATACGATCACGACCTTGGAGCGGAACGCCTTTTGCACCACATCGTCGAAACCGTCGTGCAGCTCGGCATAGACCGATTCCGAAGGCACGAACATCAGCGCCAGATCCTGAGTTTCGCCGGGAATGAGGTATTTCTGCGCGATGTCGTTGACGTGCTTGTTGACGTCTGCGCGCACGCGCGCAGCGGCCTGCCGGCGCCCGTCATCGCTCTTGGCATCGCGGTAGGCGGTGACCGCTTCGAGCGGAAATTTCGAATCGATCACCAGCGGGCGCTTGTCGGGCAGAAACACCGCGCAATCGGGCCGCAGTTTGTTGGACAGCGTGTACTGGAATTCGTAACAGCTCTTCGGCAGGCCGTCGCGCACGATCAATTCCATGCGGCCCTGGCCGAAGGCGCCACGTTCCTGCTTGTTGGCGAGCACGCCTTGCAGCGACGTCACCTGGGTGGCGAGCGCGGTGATATTCTTTTGCGCATTATCGATGACTGCGAGCCGCTCGTTGAGCTTCTGCAAGTTCTCGGCTGTGTTCTGCTTGGTCTTCTCCAAGGAATCGCCGAGGCGATGCGATACCGAATCCAATCGCTCGTTGACGGCATGCTGGAGCTGCGTCTGCGCTTTGGCGACGAGCCCGATCATCGCCTCAAGCCTGGTCGCCGCGTCGGCTTGTGCGCGCGTGAACTCTGCCATGACAGCGTCCTGCGTTGGCGCCGGATGGCGCGCGCGCCAGAGCACGAGCGCCATGACAGCGATCGCGGCGCAAGCGATGACGGCAGCAAAAATAGCGATCGTCGGCGGGCTTTCGATCATGGTTTCGGCCTTGGCCCGCTTCTACGCGATTCGCCCGGCATGCGGTTGGTGGCGCAGATAGCGCGGTCCATATAGCTAGAACAAAACAGGAACATCTATAGCGCGAATGCGCCGGCCGGCGCAACGGATCGCTCGGATTGACCGCGCTTTGAGCACTGCTTACATCGCCGACCAGGGTTGGTGACATATGGCGGTTCGCGACATCCTCAAGCTCCCCGACAAGCGGCTGCGGCTCGTGTCCGAATCGGTCAAGCGCGTCGACGCCGGCGTGCGCGCGCTGGTCGACGACATGTTCGAGACCATGTATGCCGCGCCTGGCATTGGCCTTGCCGCCATCCAAATTGGCGTTGCCAAGCGCGTCGTGGTCACGGACCTGTCGAAAAAGGACGAACAGCAGGAGCCGCGGGTCTTCATCAATCCGGAGATCGTCTGGGCGTCGAAGGAAAAATCGACCCACGAGGAAGGCTGCCTGTCGATCCCGGAATATTACGAAGAAGTCGAGCGGCCAACTGCGGTCAAAGTCAAATATCTCGATCTCGACGGCAAGACGCATGAAATTTCGGCGGAGGGCTTGTTCGCCACCTGCATTCAGCACGAGATCGACCACATCAACGGCGTGTTGTTCATCGACCATATTTCCAAGCTCAAGCGCGACCGGGTGATCAAGAAGTTCGCCAAGGCGGCCAAGGTAGCGAAGAAGAAAGTGGAGGCGTGATTTGGCGCTCCGCCTCGTCTTCATGGGGACGCCCGATTTCGCCGTACCCACGCTCGTTGAGATTGTCGGTGGCGGCCGCGACGTCGTAGCGGTCTATACGCGGCCGCCGCAGCCGGCCGGCCGCGGAATGGAATTACGAGGAAGCCCGGTCGCGCGCGAAGCTGAGCGATTTGGAATCCCGATCTTCACGCCGAAGACATTGCGTGACGGCGATGCGGCAGCCGCGATGCGGGCGCACCGTGCCGATGCCGCCGTGATCATCGCCTATGGTTTGATCCTGCCGAAACCGATCCTGGAGGCGTTTGCTCTCGGCTGTTTCAACCTGCACGCCTCGCTGCTACCGCGTTGGCGCGGCGCGGCGCCGATCCAGCGCGCGATCATTGCCGGCGACAAAGAGACCGGCGTGATGGTGATGAAGATGGAGGAAGGCCTCGACACCGGCCCGATCGCCATGGTCGAACGCGTGCCGATCGGCCCCGACACGACCGCGGGCGAATTGCACGATACGCTGGCACGGCTCGGCGCCGATCTGACGCTGCGCGCGCTCGCCGCACTGGAGAAAGACGCGCTGCAGTTGACGCCGCAATCCGCCGAGGGCGTGACTTACGCCAACAAGATCGAGAAGAGCGAGACGCATATCGACTGGACGCGGCCGTGGCAGCGGGTCCACGACCATTGCCGCGGCTTGTCGCCGTTTCCCGGCGCCTGGTTCGAACTTGCCGGCGCCGGCCGCGTCAAAGTCCTGCGCACGACCAAGGGGATCGGCGACGGCAAACCCGGCCAAGTGCTCGACGACGAGCTCACCATCGCCTGCGGCGAAGGAGCGGTGCGGATCCTCGCGTTGCAACGCGCCGGCCGGCAGCCGATGTCGGCAGAGGAGTTTTTGCGCGGCACGCCGGTTGGGCGCGAAAGCGTCGTCGCCTAAACGCGGCCATGCCCCGCTACAAGCTCACCATCGAATATGACGGCACGCCCTTTGTCGGCTGGCAGGCGCAGGACAACGGCGTCTCGGTGCAGGGTGTCCTCACCGAGGCGGTCGCGGCGTTCACCGGCGAACACGTCGCGGTGCAAGGCGCCGGACGCACTGATGCCGGCGTGCACGCGCTCGGCCAAGTCGCCCATATCGACCTCGCCAAGGATTGGGACGGCGACACCGTGCGCGATGCGCTCAACGCGCATTTACGTCCGCATCCGGTCGCCGTGCTGACAGCCGAACGCTCGACGGATGACTTCGACGCACGCTTCTCGGCGACCAAGCGCCATTACCTCTACCGCATCGTCAACCGTCGCGCCGATCTCGTGCTCGATCAACAGCGGGCCTGGCGCGTCCCGCGCCCGCTCGACACCGGCATGATGCATGCCGCGGCGCAAAAACTCGTCGGCCGTCATGACTTCACCACCTTCCGTGCCGCGGATTGCCAAGCCAAATCGCCGGTGAAGACGCTCGATCGGCTCGACGTTACCGGCAACGGCGACGAGGTGCGCGTGACGGCTGCGGCGCGTTCGTTCCTGCAACACCAAGTGCGCTCGATGGTCGGCTCGCTCGCTCATGTCGGCGACGGCAAATGGAGCGCGGACGATCTCGCCGCGGCGCTCGCCGCCTGCAACCGCGCAGCCTGCGGCCAAGTCGCGCCGCCGCAGGGGCTTTATCTGGTGCGGGTGGAATATTGATTGGGCAAGCTTAACTTTCGCCGATCCGCGCTGCGTGTTGGTGACGCCACCCGCCACTCCATCACGTTGCGGCCCGTTCCTCACATAATGGCGAATATGAGCGCCGAGCTTACGCCCTCGGTTGGCCCGGGAATAACAATTCAGCCGAAATAGCGCTCGAGGATCCGCCGATAGACGGCAGTGAGCGTGACAAGATCGGCGACCGGCGTGCATTCGTCCACCTGGTGCATGGTTTGTCCGACCAGGCCGAACTCGAACACCGGGCAATAATCCTTGATGAAGCGCGCGTCCGAGGTACCGCCGGAGGTCGAGAGCTTCGGCGTCCTTCCGGTCACTTCGGCGATTGCAGCAATGGCGAGCTCGGTGAACGGACCTTGTTGGATGATGAACACGTCCGCATTCGACGGTTGCCATTCGAAGCGATAATGCACGCGGCCGGCGGCGGCCGCCTGCGCGCGGCGTTCGATCAGCGTTTTCAGCGCGGTCTGGCTGTGGTGGTCGTTGTAGCGGATATTGAAGCGCGCCCGTGCCTCGCCTGGAATGAGATTGACGGTCGGGTTGCCGACGTCGACCGACGTGAATTCAAGGTTGGACGGATCGAAATTCTCGCTGCCTTGGTCAAGCGGCGCTTGCAGCGCGGCGATCAGCGTGACGAGGCCGCGGATCGGATTGTCAAAGCGATCCGGATAGGCGACGTGGCCCTGGCGTCCGGCGACGATGAGCGCGCCGTTGAGCGAGCCGCGCCGGCCGGCCCTGATGTTGTCGCCGATGGCTTCGATATTGCTCGGCTCGCCGAGGATACAGTGGTCGAAAGTTTCGCCGCGCTCGGCCGCCCATTGTAAAAGCTTTACCGTGCCGTTAACCGCAACGCTTTCCTCGTCGCCGGTGATGAGAAACGAAATCGAGCCGTTGTGCGGCGCTCCGCCGTTGGCCGCGAGATAGTCGAGCGCCGCGGCAACGAAGCAGGCAACGCCGCCCTTCATGTCGACGGCGCCGCGGCCGTAGAGCTTTTCGCCGGCGATCTCGCCGGCAAACGGCGGATGCCGCCAGGCCTTCTCATCGCCCGGCGGCACCACATCGGTATGACCGGCGAAGGCGAGGTTGGGCCTCTTGTCTCCGATGCGCGCGAAAAGATTCTCGACCGGCGCGGTGCCGGGCTCGGCGAAGACGACGCGATGCACGGTAAATCCGGCGCCCGCCAGCAGCTTTTGCAAATAGGCAAGCGCGCCGCCTTCGTGCGGCGTGACTGAGCGGCAGCGGACCAGCTCGCGGGCGACGGCGGCGGGATCGGCGGCCACTTTGCGCCTCATCTCTTCGCCAACGGGTCGGGGCCGTATTGGTTCGGGCCGACGGTGCCCCTGCGGAAACCGAGCTCGACGAGCAAAGCGAGCGCAAGGACAGTAAATGGCACCGCGATCGCGAGCGACAACATGCTCAGATCATCGGGATTCCCCGACCATCCCAACACATCGAGCAGATCGAGCGCTCCATTCGCCACAAAGAACGCTGCGATCAGCCAGACCGGCAGGTCGCGGTCATAGCCGCGCTTTACTGCGATGGCAAACTCCGGATAAGTGAAGGCGAGATCGACAATGGCGCTCAGGCGCTCACCTGCAATCTGATTTGCGACGAAGCAAGCCAGAACGTTGATGACGACCACCGCAACCATCGCGATCCAGAACGCTTGGCGGCCGATGCGTCCGTGAAATCCGTTGAGAAGGTAACCCCAATCCATCGGCGGTACGCGATTTCAGTCCCGGAGCAGTTCGTTGATGCTGGTCTTGGCGCGCGTCTTTTCGTCGACGCGCTTGACGATCACGGCGCAAGCAAGACTAGGGCTTGCTTCGCCGCTTTTGCGCGGCGCGCCTAGTAGGCTGCCCGGCACCACCACCGCATAGGCCGGCACCTCGCCCTGAAAAACCTCGCCGCTCGCGCGGTCGATGATTTTGGTCGAAGCGCCGATGAACACGCCCATGGCAAGCACGGCGCCCTCGCGTACGATCACGCCCTCGGCGATTTCCGAGCGCGCGCCGACGAAGCAATTGTCCTCGACGATCACCGGCTTGGCCTGCAACGGCTCGAGCACGCCGCCGATGCCGGCGCCGCCGGAGAGATGACAGTTCTTGCCGATTTGCGCGCAGGATCCGACCGTCGCCCAGGTATCGACCATGGTGCCGCGGTCGATATAGGCGCCGAGATTGACGAACGACGGCATCAGCACCACGCCCGGTGCAATATACGCGGAGCGGCGGACGATGCAGCCCGGCACCGCGCGAAAACCGCCAACGCGGAAGCTTTTGTCGTCCCAGCCGTCGAATTTCGAGGGAATCTTGTCCCACCATGCGGCCCGTCCGGGGCCGCCGCCGATGACGGTCATGTCGTTGAGGCGAAACGACAGCAGCACCGCCTTTTTCAGCCACTGGTTGACGCGCCAGGAGCCGTCGGCGGCTTTTTCCGCGACGCGGGCGGTGCCGCGGTCGAGTAGATCGAGCGCATGCTCGACCGCCTCGCGAACCGCACCCTTGGTCGCCGGATCGATTTCGTCGCGCCGCTCGAAGGCGGCGTCGATGGTCTCTGCCAGAGATTTATTGCGGCTGGCGAGGTCGGCCGACGACATGGAGAACATCCCCGTTGCTGGCGCGGTTTGTCGGTGCACGCCCCCGCGATGTCAAGCACCGCCGACCTGCCGGCGCGGAACTGGACCCATTCTTGCATAGTTCCATTGTCAGCAACGTGATCTGAGGGCGCGCAATGATTACCATGGCTATAGCATTGGGTGCCGGCATCTTTTACTGGCTCGCCGACTACAAATTGGCGTTCTGGATTCTGGTTTACGCGATCGTCTATGGCGGCTTGACGGCCTTGCGCGGCGAGCATCAAACGCAATTGGTCTATCGCCGCGGCTCCGGCCTCACCGTTGCGGTTCTCATTCCGGTGGCTTGGCATATCGGCGAGCTCGCCGGCTATCTTTGACCACGCGCATCGGCGATACCGCGCAGAAAGCCGGCGAGGTCGTCGGTGACGTGATCGACATGCGCGGCGTCGCGGCCGGCTAGCTCCCACTCTTCGCGAAACACCTCGCGGCTGCCGCCCGGCACCACCAGCACCGTGGTCATGCCGAGCGCACGAGGCACTTCGAGGTTACGGGCCAGATCCTCGAACATCGCCGCTTTCGCCGGATCAACCTGATGGCGGGCAAGGAAGCGATCGTAGACCAGAGGTCGCGGTTTCGGCTCGAGCGCGGCGGCGGCGATATCGAAGACGGCCTCGAAGCGGTCTTCGATTCCGAGCCGGCGCATCACTTTTCCGGCATGCGCACTGGTGCCGTTGGTCAGAATGAACTTGCGTCCCGGCAAGCGGGCGATGGCGGCGCCGAGCGCCGGATTGGGCGTCAGCGGCGAATAATCGATCTGATGCACGATGTCGAGAAATTCATCCGGATCGAGACCGTGCTCCTCCATCAGCCCGCGCAGGCTCGTGCCGTAACGCCGATAATAGTCCTTTTGCAGCCGGAAGGCTTGCTCGTGCGTCAGCTTGAGAAAGTCGGCGATATAGTCGCGAATGCGCGCGTCGACCTGCTCCCAGAGATTGACGTGATGCGGATAAAGTGTGTTGTCGAGGTCGAAGACCCAGGTGTCCACCGCCTCGAAGCCGCGGATTGGCAGATCGATTTCGTGGTCATTCATTGCGGTTATTCATTCCGCCGACTCGTTGTTGCCACACTTCCCGGCGAGGAGGCTTGAACCTCGCCGAATCAGTTTTAGCAACTCGCGGGCCGGGAGCCATCGATGCGAAGGGCGTTGCGCAAGTCGATCCCATTCATGCAAGCGGCGCTCATCGGCACGTTAGCCGCCGCTGCGCTCGTCGCCGTCGCGATGCTCATTTCCCATTCCTGAGATTCGTCTGCCGTTTGCCGGAGCGGACGCACACCGCCGAGGCTTTAGCCCGCTTCCCGCCACGACGTCGCCGGAAGGAGCCCCTTGAGCGCGCCGTCGTGCAAACGCACCGGGTCGCGTTCGCCCTCCATTGCGAGCCGCAGCATCGAGCGCGCCAACTCGTCGGGCCGCACCGTGCTGTTGCCCACGGCCTTGAGCGTCAGCCAGGCCTCATCGAAGGCGGCCTCCAGGACGACAAGCGTCTGCGGATCGAATGCAGAAGTGTGGAACCCGCGCATGGTTCGCCCTTACCGCGACGCTACGGACGTGCCCTTACCGTGACGCTACGGACGTGATGTTACGGAATGGCGAGTTATCAGCGTCAAGTTGGCCGAGTTTGTGACGCCTGGTGCGGTGGATTTAAAGTTCCCATCATCCGGACAAGCGGAGGAACTTTTAATCCTCAAAGCCGCACCGCAATCATTAATTCGCCAATGTTCATTAGCTCGCCAATGTCGCTTGCGTCCGAAGTTCGCAATGAGAGTGCGCCGGCAAGCGCAAGCTTTAGGCATTTCGGAATCGGGATACTCGTGCATGAATTGCGCGTGACACGATACCGCGTTTGCAGCTGGCTGCCATGCACCCTTAAGCCCGCTCGAGTTTCGTCACCTCCACACTTGAAAGGCGACCAACGCCGCCAGCATGATGCCGCTGCCCAGTGCCTGCAACGGCGTGACCAGCTCGGCGAGCACGAGCGCACTGAGCACCATCGCCACCAGCGGCTCGACGTTCATGATCAGCGCGGTGCGGAACGCGCCGACGCGCATCGTCGATACGAACACGAACAGAATGCCGGCAGTGGTCGCCAAGCTCAGCGCCATCAGAGCCGTCCAGCCGCCGCCGGTCTGTGGCGGTTGCCAGGTTTGGGTGGCTAACGACACCGCGACGAAAATCGCGAGCTGCGCCACAACCGAGTACCAAGTCGTCAGCCGCGCATCGGCGCCGACCAGAAAGGCGCGCGTGACGACGAGCACGCCGGTACGACAGCACGCCGCACCGAGCCCGTAGGCGACGCCGCTGAGCACGAGACCGGCCGGATGGGCGCCGATCATGACGCCGAGCCCGACGAATGCCGCCAGCGCGCACACGGCACCTTGCCAGCGCAGCGATTCAAGGCCTGTCGCCGCAGCGACCAGCCCGGTGAGGAGCGGGTAAATAAAATAAGTGAGAATCGCAGTCGGCACATCGGTCACTTCGATCGCCTTGAACAGACAAAAAATCAGCGCCGCGAACAGCACGCCGACGCCGAGCGATATCCGGCGCACCCGCGCGTTCGCGGGCGGCGGAGGCCCAAACCGCAGCCATACCGCCATGAAGGCGAGGCCGACAGCGCTGCGGAACGACAACATGGTGAGCACGCCGCAGCCCGAGCCAATGATGATTTTGGCAAGCACGTCCGAGACGCCGAGTGCAATCGCCGCAGCGAGCCCAGGCACGGAGGGAAGGACGGAGGGGACGACGAAACGCGGCTGGTTCTTAAGGGGCATTCCGCCCCACGAATACGCAGCAGCCGGGGGCGCGGCAACCTGAAATTAATAGGCCTGCTTCTGCTCGGCCGCGGGCAGCGGGGCCCGCCGCGGGCGCTTGGTGAAATACTCCTTGAGCACCATCGCCGCGCGGCCGAACGGCGCGATCAATTCGCCCCGAATGGTGTGGGCGTGCGCCCGATCCGGCTCGACACCGAAGTCGAGCGCCTCGCGCTCAGCGGAAGGAACATACAAGGTGCCGAACATCCAATCCCACAGTGCCAAGCAGCTGCCCATGTTTTTGTTGAAGTGAGCGGGATTACGCGAGTGATGAATCTGGTGATGCGCCGGACTCATAAACAGATGACCGAGCCATCCGGTGAGCGATATCCACAACTGCGAGTGCTGCAGGTGAACATAGCCGTAGATGAAAAAGACCAGAATGATGTTGGTTTCGGACAAGCCGTATTGCGACACGGGCTGGCCAAGCAAATAAACGCCGACGCCGTTCGCAAGCCCGACCGTGACCGCCAATATGTTGAGAAAGACGCACATGTAGATCGGGTGGACGCGGAAGTTGGTCAGCGGAGTCAATACCGTGGCTGAATGATGGACTTTATGGAACTCCCAGAGAAAGGCGATCCGATGGGAGAGATAGTGATTGAGCCAGTAGCCGAGCTCGTAAGCCAGAAACAGCACCACGGTAATGATCGACCTGGAGACGAAACCCGGCAGCGGCGCCCGCGGCATCGCGCCAAATGTCGCCGTCAACAGACCGTCCACGCCGCGGCTCAGTGTATGGTAGGAGAGCAGCGCCCAGCCGAAGATCAATCCGAACAAAAACAGGTTGAAATAGAAATAGCCGGCATCGGCCAGGCTCGACCGGCTCATGACGATGCGCCTGGGAAACAGCGCGCGCAGCAAAAGCTTCAAGCGAATGCGGCGACCGCGCCGGTGGCGTCTGACGGCGAGGACGAAAAGAGCGATCAGTAGCGCGCTCGCCAGCGACAGCAGCGAGATGTGCGAACCCGGCGACAAAAGCGCCTTGCCCAGCCGGCCGAAAAGATACGAGATGCCTGGCGAGAAATCCAAGCGCGCCTCCTCCGCAGCATCGACGCGCGAGCGTTATCGGCCATTGGTAAAGGTGGCGTTGTTCTTGTCCGCCGCACGCCGTTAACGGCCGCCTGTGAGAGCGGACGTTGCGGCGGTCCGAATCTGGAAACCCGACATTAACCGTGACGAATGGGCCGCCGGCAGGGTCTTCGTTTGCCGATACGGATTGCCGGCGACGTCGCATGAAACTTATGGAATCGGTCAAGGCGCTAAGTCGCCGTTAAAATTTGCCCGCGACGATCCGCGCCGACGTCACCGGCGTAGCATGCATGTCAACGATCGATCCTACCATTCGTGTCGGCACCAATCCGCCCATCGCGACGCATGGGCTGAACGGACAATCGCGTCTCGCAGTCCATTTGCTTCGCGCGGCCGAAGCGCTGGCGCTGGTGGCCTTTCTAAGTTTCTGCGTCCTTTGGGTGCAATGGCAGAGCGCCGCGCCGGGCGTGTCGCGGCTGTCGGGCGATTTCGTCAGTTTCTGGACCGCCGGGCAATTGGCGCTGGAAGGACACGCTGCGGAGGCTTATGCGCGGGCGCCGCATTTGCTGCGGCAACTGGCGTTGCATCATGATCCCACCTGGGGCTATCTGGCGTTTTTCTATCCGCCGTTTTTCCTGCTGCCATGCGCAGGCTTAGCCTTGCTGGGCTATTTTCCCGCTCTGAGCGTATGGCTCGCCGCGGGCGTTGCGTCTTATGCCGCAGTGCTGCGGGAGTTGGCGCCAAAGGACAGGCGGCAAGCCCGCAATGCATGGGTCGTGTTGCTGGGCTATCCGGCCGTCATGGTGAATGCCGGTTTCGGCCAGAACGGATTTCTGAGCACCGCGCTGTTCGGAGGAGCGGCGATGTGGCTCGACCGCCGGCCGGCGCTGGCCGGCATCTGTCTGGGTTGCCTGGCCTATAAGCCGCAGCTTGACCTCATCGTGCCGCTTGGCTTGGCGCTGGCGGGACGCTGGCGGTGCTTTGCCGCTGCCGGCGCGACCGTCCTTGTGCTGGCGGCGGCGGCAACGGTGGCCTTCGGGGGCGATATCTGGCCGGCATTCTTCGCCGGCATGGCGGAAGCGCGGCGCGATTGGATGGAGCCGGCCAACCCGCTTTACCTCCAATACTTGATCACGGTTTACGGCGCGGTGCGCCTGCATGGCGGACCGCTGATGCTGGCCTATGCCGCGCAGGCCATCGTAGCCGCGGCGGCCGCAGTGATGCTGGCGCATGCATTGCTCCGGCGACCTGCGGACATGCGGTCGGGACGAGCCGAGATGGCGGCCATTGCCGCCTGCGTGCCGTTATGCTCGCCTTTCCTGCTGGAATACGACCTCGTCATTTTGGCCGTGCCGATGATCTGGCTGCTCGGCGAGGCCTTGCGCGACGGCTTTCGGCGGGGCGAAGGGCTAGCTTTGGCGGGAGCCTATCTGGCCCCCGTCTTGTTCAAGGCCACGCTTTTCGACGGCGCGCTGAAGCTTGGCGTGATCGTAGCTGCAGCCTTACTATTTACGGCGGTGTTGCGGCGGATGGCCGAGCCCGTCCGTCCGGCTTCGACGGCTTCGTGGCGCAAAACTCGCCCGGCCACAATGCCGTCGGCGCAACGATCCGTGAGCGCTAGCCTCTAGCCGTGAATGAGCGTGCCGGCGCCGAGCTCGGTGAACAGCTCGAGCAGCACGGCGTGCGGCACCTTGCCGTCGAGAATGACGACGCCTTCAACACCGCGCTCCAGCGCGTCGATGCAAGTCTCGACCTTCGGGATCATGCCGCCGGCAATCGTGCCGTCGGCGATGAGGCGGCGCGCCCCATCGGCGGAAAGTTGCTTTATCAGGTTGTTCGACTGATCGAGCACGCCCGGCACATCGGTGAGCAGGAGAAGGCGCTTGGCCTTGAGCGCGCCGGCGATGGCGCCGGCGAAGGTGTCGGCGTTGACGTTATAGGTGCCGCCGTTCGCCGCGGCGCAGACCGGCGCCAGCACCGGAATAAGCTCGCGGCCGAGAATCTGGGTGAGTACCGTGGTGTCGACCTTTTCCGGCTCGCCGACGAAGCCGAGGTCGACATCGAAATCCAACTCGGAATCGGGCACGGCGCGCGTGAACTTGCGCGCCACCACCATATTGCCGTCCTTGCCGCACAGCCCGATTGCCTTGCCGCCGGCTTCGTTGATGTAGCCGACGATCTGCTTGTTGATCGAGCCGGCGAGCACCATTTCGACGATTTCCAGCGTCTTTTCGTCGGTCACCCGCAAACCCGCCGCGTATTGCGATTGGACGCCGACCTTTTTCAGCATAGCTTCGATCTGCGGACCGCCGCCATGCACGACGATGGGATTGATAGCCGTCTGCTCCAAAAGCACGATATCGCGGGCGAATTCGCGCGCCAAATGCTCGTCGCCCATGGCATGGCCACCGTATTTGATGACGATTGTCTCCTCGTCGTAACGCTGCATATAGGGCAGCGCCTCGGAAAGGACGCGGGCAATTTCGTGTTCGGAAGCGCTCATGAAAATCGCTCGGGCGTATGGAACAGGGATAGAAGCCGCAGCCTTTTAGAGCATGATCCGGAAAAGTGGAAACCGGTTCCCCACCTTCGCGATGCCGGCGTCGGTAGGCGACGGAGGGTCCGGAAAGATCATGCGCCATGAAAGAGCCGAGCATGCCAGTCGATTCGGCGTTCCCGGCAGGGAACCCGAACGGCCGGAACTTCCAGTCATTTCAAATAGGTCGCACTTCGGACCGGAACACCGCGCAACCGTCCGCGTTGTTGCGGTGAAAGTCACCGCGCGCCCGAGGTTTTGACCACGCCGGCGCCACCACGGGGAACGCGTGGGCAGCCAATAACGGGCGGCGAATAAACAAGAGATGGAGAATCTCCATGTCCACGACATATTCGACTGAAACCGGTGCAACCGGCGAATCCGCCACCTACGGCGGCTTCGTCGATGCACTCGGTGGAATTGCGACCATCGTGTTGACGATCATCGCACTGTCCGGCGTCAAGGCGGACATTTTGCTGTCGATCGCGACGATCGTATTCGGAGCGGCGCTGCTCATCCAAGGCGGCGCCATGTTGAGCGAGTTCGCTCAGATCGAAGCAACCGCGGAAACACCGACCGCCTCGAGCGGCGCCGGCTTGTCCGGCTTGTTCCTGGTCGGCGTCGCCGGCATCGTGCTCGGCGTGCTGGCGCTTCTCGGCGTCCACGCGCTGATGCTGACGTCGGTCGCCGTTATCGCCTTCGGCGGCGCGCTCGTCGTCAGCGCGTCGGCGGTTTGGCAGTTGCTAACCTCGCGATCGATGGCGAGCCGGTTCCAAAGCCATGGCTCGATGTTGAGCGCCATCGCCTCCGACGTCGCAGCCGGCTCTTCAGGCGTGCAGGGCATGGCGGGCTTGGCCGTCATCGTGCTCGGCATCCTGGCAGTGTCAGGCACCTACAGCTTGGCTCTTACCCTCGTCGCGCTGCTGGTCGCCGGCGCCGCAATCGTCATGACCGGCAGTACGCTCAGCGGGGCGATGATCGGCTTTATGCGCTCGCCGCCGCGTGAACGGGTCAGCATTACGCAGCGGATCGGCTGAAGCCGCCAGCACAGCGACAGCCTGTTTCACTGACAGCCTGTTTCACTCCGCGGCAATGCACCGGCTCGGACGGCGGTCCGGGCCGGGGCGTTGTTTTTATGATGGCATGATCCGGAAAGATGGAGGCCCGTTTTCCGAACAGACCATGCTCAAAACAAATGCTAAAGCCTTGCGCTGATCAAATCAGAACAAGGCTTTAGCTTCGTTCGCGCACCAGGCGAGCAATCGCCGCGCGCAGCGCCGGGATGCCGGCGCCGGTACGCGCCGACGTCGCCAGCAGCTCGGGAAACGCCGCCGGCCGCTTGCGCATTGCCGCCTTGACCGATTCGGTCCGCGCCGCCAGTTCCGCTTCGCTCAGTTGGTCGCATTTGGTCAGCACGATCTGGTAGCTGACGGCGGCCTGACCAAGCGTTGCGAAAATAGCCTCATCGACAATCTTGAGACCGTGGCGGGCATCGATCAATACATAGACGCGCCCAAGCACGGCGCGCCGTTGCAGATAGCCGCGAATGAGCCCGGTCCAGGCCGCGACCTTGCTTTTGGCGGCGGCGGCATAGCCATAGCCAGGCAAATCGACAAGGCGCAGATGGTCCGGGCCGCCGAAGAAGATCAACTCCTGAGTGCGGCCGGGCGTGCTCGAGATGCGCGCCAGCGAGCGCCGGCCGGTCACTGCGTTGATCAGGCTTGATTTGCCGACATTGGAGCGGCCGGCAAAGGCGACTTCCAGCGTTTCCGTAGGCGGCAGCGAATCGAGCGAGCCTGCGGCCGAGAGAAAGTTCCAGTCGCCGGCGAACAACCGGCGGCCCGCCTCGATTTCGGCCTTTGAGAAATCGCCCCCACCGCTCATGGAACCCGGAGACCTTCCGACCGTTTCCGAAGCACTGAGAGTTCGGTCAAGCGCCCGGAAAAAATCTCAGCGCCCGCTGTGGAGGCGGTGATGGACGATTGGTCAAGCGCCAAGCTCTGCGACGTGGCCAATCTGACCCTGGGCATGGTCTTGTTCTTCTCGCCCTGGCTGTTCGACCTGTCTGCCGGCGCGCCATGGCAGACTGCCTCGACCATCGGAATCCTCATCGCGGTATTGTCGATAGCCGCGCTCGCGGCATTTGCGGTCTGGGAGGAATGGCTGAACCTTATTGCCGGGCTCACACTCATCGTATTGCCCTGGCTCCTGGATTTCCAGAACAGTGACGCGATGACCATCGACGCGGTGATCGGCACTATCGTAGCGACGCTGGCGGCCTTCGAAATGTGGCTCGCGCACGACCGCAGGCCGCGTCTTACGGCGAGCCATTAAAGCGCAAGCGCTTCGTTTCGCTAGTGTCGTTTTGATGGCGAAGTTCGCATCAGAACATGGCGGAAGCTGTCGCGAACGTCGGAATCGGAATCAAAGGAACACTCGGCCGCCAGCCGTATTTCACAATGCTGCGTAAACGAAAAAAGGGGGACTCTGCCGTCCCCCTTTTGAGCGAGCCGACACAACACCAATCAAGCGATCCCAGCCGTCGACTCGTCCGATTTGAGCGCAACCGGCGCATAGGCCGGATTCTTAGCGCCCCCCTGATAGCGTGCGGCAGCTGCAACGGCGGAAATTCCGATTTGTCCGTAGCAGAGCTGCAGCGCGATGTTTTCATCGGAAGTCTTGCGCGGCTTGCGCCGATTGTTGGTCTTGCTTGCCGTCTTGGCGGCGACATCTTTCATTTTTAACCCCGTTCCCTTTATCGCGAAGCGATGAGCGGTCGTAAACTGTGAGTGGGGCGGAAATAGGCGACAAATCGTCCGGCTAAGTGACTTTGTTCCGCCGAATCCCCGGAACGAACAGATGACACGGAATCTGGTAAACTCTCGATTAATGGGTGCAAGGCATATTGGCTTGGCCGGCGTTTGCGAAAGGATGTTCGCGTAAAGGTGCGACATTACTGCAACACTTGGCATCGACATGATGATCGAGCCTAGCGGAATGCTGGAATGGGAAAGCCGATTTCGGTACACAATCCCGGGGCAGATTCAAGGCTGGGACGGCGGAAGAGTGGGTAGATCATGATGATGCGTGCACTGGCGTTCGTGATTGCCGCTGTCGCGCTCGGCGGCTGCGTTTCCGATATGGCCGGCGGAACGCTCGACCCCGTGGGTGAGACCGGTTGGAGCCAGCGCGACAAGGACTTGATGTCCAACCTGCCGTACAATCAGGCAAGCATCCCGGAGACCTACCGTCGGCACATTGTCGAGTATCATCGCAAGGAAGCGCCCGGTACCATCCTCATCGATAGCGACAACAAGTTTCTCTATTACGTGCTGCCGCAAGGCAAGGCGATCCGTTACGGCGTTGCCGTCGGTGAAGAGGCGCAGGCCTGGAGCGGCCTCGCCAAGATCGGCCGCATGGAAGAGTGGCCGCCGTGGATCCCCACCCCCGGCGAGCAAACCCGTCTCGGGCCGCTGCCGGCCTACGTTACCGGCGGCCCGCACAATCCGATGGGTGCGCGCGGCATGTATCTGTATGTGGGAAACAAGGACACGCTGTACCGCATTCACGGCACCAACCAGCCCGAATATATCGGCACCGCCGTTTCGTCCGGCTGCATCCGCATGACCAACGAGGATGCGATCGATTTGTACAATCACGTCAAAATCGGCACGCCGGTCGTCGTGCTGGCACCGCACTCCGACGACAACAAACTCTTTAGCCCGCGCATGGCGCTCGCCCCGCTGAGCAGCGCCAACTAATCGCGCTGCATGATTTCTCCGCTCGTTCCCGCGCGCGGACCGGG
>Ga0335074_10005603_pt1 | contig 17378 bp, 5 predicted proteins | sample Lox_Sample_23_FD_206715 | JGI IMG/M metagenome (GOLD analysis project Ga0335074, IMG submission 206715) | Soil microbial communities from Loxahatchee National Wildlife Refuge, Florida, United States - Lox_Sample_2.3 | ecosystem: Environmental > Terrestrial > Soil > Wetlands | place: USA: Florida... | reverse complement strand
ATGAAGAGCGATTCCCCGAATCCTTCGAGCGCAAACTTGGTGGAGCAGTAGGTGCTCACTCCCAGTGAGCCGATGCGGCCGCCGATGGAACTGATCAGAAGAATGCGCCCGCGCTTGGCGGCGCGCATGTGCGGAAGCACGGCCCTGGTGACGGCCATGACGCCAAACACGTTGGCGTCGAACATCTGCCGGATCTCTTGATCTTCCAGATCTTCGAAGTAGCCGCGCAGACCCACGCCGGCATTGTTGATCACACCGTAAATGCCGCCGGTCTCCGCCACAATGGTCGCCACCGCCTGCTCGATACTGGCCTGATTGACCACGTCGAGCGGCAGCACTCTCAGCTCCACGTTCCGACTTTTGGCCTCGGCCAGAAGTTTGTCGCACGAGCTGGCCTCCCGAACCGTGCCGTAGACCCGGAAGCCTTTCGCAGCGAGATAGAAAGCCGTTTCTTTGCCCAGGCCGGTGGAGGCGCCCGTTATCAGGATGGTTTCTGCCATTGTCCTTTCTCCATGCACCTGGCCGTCAGGCCGACTCCGCGATGGCCTGTGCGGAGTTCAACTTTTCCGCCGCGGTTTGAGATTCTCCCAGAAAGCTACGTACGTGCTCGAGCAGGAGCTGCGGACGCTCGATGGGGCCGAAATGCTCGCTGCCGGACATCAGCACGCTGGTGACGTTAGCCAGGTGCTCGCGCAGGTAGTCGTACGTTCCGAGGAAGACCGAATCCTCCCCGTATAACAGAAGGGTGGGAAGACGTACCTGAGCAATCTTGTCCAAAGTCATCCCGGCCACCTCACAATAATCCCGGGCCGCCGAGGTTGTATCCATCAATCTGACCAACGGGCCCGCGCGCCGCGCCCGGCCTTTGCGAAAGCCAAAAAGCATTGGAAGACTCACGCTGGAGCGCACCAGATATTCCGGGTCGTACCACTTGTCGGGAGGAATCGTCAGGCCGCCCGATTCCAGCTTTTCGCGCCAATATTTCCAGCCGATCCAGTCTTCGTGTTCGCGCAGCGGAATCAACGCCGCGATGGCCGGTTCAACCAGCACCAGCCGGTTCACACGCTCCGGGAAAAGAATGGAAAAATGCAGGGCGATATCCGCCCCGAAGCTGTGTCCGATCACATGCGCGCGCTCGATTCCCAGAGCCTCCAGCAACCCGTTCAAGTCCCGGGCGTGATCGGCCGTGGTGTAGCCGGTGGGCGGCACTTCGCTATAACCATGCCCGCGCAAATCATAAGTGGTAATTCGATACTCCGGCATCAGGGCCGGCACGATCTCCAGATGCCAGATGGCCAGATTCCCGGTGATGCCGTGCAGCATCACGATGTCCGGCCCGGCTCCGGACTGCTGGTAGTGCAAATGAATGCCGTTGGCAATCGCTTTGTTCATCATCACGTCTATTCCATGTAACCGAGCGCCCGCAGTTGGCCCATGACCTCCGCTTCCATACGCGGGTCAATCCCTGGCAACTCCGCCCCTGACAACTCCGGCTCTTTGGGCTCGGAGGCAGTAGAGCGCGGCGCAACCGCGATGGGCCGCGAGCGCAGATACTCCCGCTCGAACAGCTGCTGAGGAACGCGCCCTTCCAAATCGTCGGGAATCGGCAGGCCGAGCGCATACAGCACTGATGGGGCGACATCCAGGATAGAGAGAGCGGGAAGCGCCACGCCGCGCCGTATCCCGTTGCCCGCGGCAACGAAAACGCCGTTCGGACGATGCGCGCCCGTAATCTCCACGCGCGGCTTCACTAGAACTTCGGAGGGTAGAATCGAAACCAGTCCTCCATCCCTCAGGCTCAGCGTCAGATCCGGAGCCGCAGCGCCTGGACCACCGGCGAAGGCTTCCTCGCGCGTCCAGATTCGCTCCACCACCGGCGCGCCCGTGGGAACGTCCTTAAATTCGCGCAGCTGCTCTATCAACCGGCGCCGGAAACTTTCGTATTGATCGGCGGGAACGCCTTTACCGTCCGCGCTGGGCGGGGTGATGTAGATTCCATTGCTGCTGGGCGTCGGACAATAAGCGGTGGTCTTTGCCCAGTCAATCTCATAAAACCGCCGCGCCATCGTCCCCATGCCCAGCGTTTCCGCATGTTTCTGTTCGACCGCCGCGCCGTTGGCCCAAACCAGATATCCGTTGCGGCTGAGCCACTCGTTCAGATGAAATACCTCGACGGTGGGGCCGAATCCATGGTCGGAGGCGATGAACACGGATGCCTCTTTCCCGCCCGCCTTTACAATCTCGCCGATAAAACGGTCAATTTCCCGGAAATAGTTGAGACACCACTCTCGCACCCGCGTATCGAGTGAAGAGGGGTTGACGGGAAACAGGGCTTGATCCAGAAAGCGCCAGCACACGTGCTGGAGCTTATCCACGCCATCGAAGAGGACAGCGGTAAGATCGGCCGGATCGGTGCGCATCAGATGGCCGAGCACCTGAAACCATTGACGCTCTCTGCGGATGTGGAGCTTGATCAGCTCCTCGTATTCTTCTTCGCGGTGGCAGCCTTCGAGAGCACGCTCTTCAAGAGCCATGTCCATCGCCAGTTCCCGGGGGTTGAATTCCGGCAGCGCGGTCTTGAGCTGCTCGTAGAGTGTTTTGGGATAGCTGGCGAGACGCAGATGGCGCCAGGGCACCCAACCGGGCACCACATTCCCGCAGATGCCGCGCGCCGGGAACGTCATCGGGAAGTTCAATACATTGGCCCGAAGTCCCTGCCGGCTGGCGATGGACCAGATGGTGGGACACGCGACGTCGTCGGAATTGAGGACCCTGAGCTGCCGCCCGCCGGCGCGGAATTCGAAGCGCAGAAAATCGAAGATACCGTGCTGGCCGGGGCTGCGGCCGGTCATCAACGAAGTCCAGGCCGGCGGCGTCAACGCCGGGATAACAGACGTGAGTTCGGCGCGGGCTCCGGACTCCACCAGATCCCGCAAGCACGACATGACTCCGTCCTTCATCAGGGGATCCAGGATCGAGAACGTGGCCCCGTCCAAACCGATCAGTAGAACCGGGCTGCTCATTGCGGAGCTCCCGCCGCCGATCCGTTGAGGGTTTGTTCCTGGAGGTGCTGCTCGATGAAGCTCACCAGTTCGCTGATGCGCAGGTCTTTGACGTCGCGCTGGCCGAGTTCGGCCAGAAGCTGCGGAAAGGGAAAAGGCCGGCCGTAGTGTTCCTGGACAAAAGAAGCCAGGATCACGGCGTCAATCGATTCGAAGCCCAGGTCGGCGAAGAGCCAGGTATCGGGCGTTATCTCGCCGGAATATTCCCAATCGCGCGCCAGCTGTTGCAGAAGATCGAGCACATCCTTCAAAATCGCGTCGTGATTGGTTTGGTTCATGCTGTTCTCTCCTGGTATACGGCAATAGAAGCAATGTAGGACCCCTCTCGTAGAGTGGAGGCGCGGATGCGCTGTCCCACCGCACCGGGAACGGCGTCGGCGAGCTGGCCGTGCGGCGCTGCGTGCACCATTCCCGTCTGCGCGTCGAGATCCAAAATCCTGACGCTCGATGGACCTTCCATCAGGCCTCTTCCGAGAGCCTTCGAGACGGCCTCCTTCACACACCACAGGCGCAGGATCCACTCCTCCCGCAGATGGTCCGGGAGTGCGTTCAAAAGCGCTCGCTCGCTCGGGTTTAAGGCCGCGGCTTCCAGATCCGTCTTCATCTCACGCACGGCCTGGATGTCGATGCCCACATGACGTCCGGCGCCGCCTTCGCAGACGACAGCCGCCGCTGCTCCGCCCGAATGGCTCAGCGACAACTCAGGGACGGCGCGCAACTGATGAGCCCAAGCCCCTCCGGCGATCGGCCGCCGATGTTCGTCCTGCGTGATTTCGATGTCCGCCGGCAGAAGGTTCAGCCCGTATCGCTTGCGCAAGAAAATGCGGATCGCGTCTTTGGCCGCTGTCCGGCCGCTGAGCCACTCCAGTTGGCGCTTTTCCGGTGCGGTTTGCTGGTGGAACTCTTGCCGTTCCCGCCGGCTGAGGATCAAAGAAGCCCACAGCTCCTTCCACAAACCGGCGCCGGGCGGAAAGAACGCATCCAGGCGACAGCATTCCAACTCGCCCGCTTTCTCAACACCGGCCAGAGGAGCCAGCCACCGATCGCTCATCGTGGCCTCGGACGGCGCCACCCAGGCGCGATGAAACTTGCGGGGCGGATCGAAGCGCCGGTCAGCCCAGCCTTCTAACTGCATCCACACGGCGCCGTCGGCCCGTACGATTTCGATGTCGGACCGCATGGTTTCATTCGGCGTCAGTTTCAGATTCAGGCTGCAGGTCAAGCGCTCGCCCGGAGGCCGGTTGGGTCCGTAGATTCGCAGGCTTTGGAGATGATACGGAAAAACGACGAAGCCCCGCTCCAGATATTCAGCGGACCAGAAGCCTACCAGTTGGCCGGCAGCGTCCAGCAATACGGGATCGGTGACCAAGTGCGGTTGTTTGATCGACTGGAAGAGGCTGCCCGAGGGCAACGTCTGAAGTTGGCCGATTAATCCGTTCTGCCCGGACCGCTCGATATTCACGACGCCCTGGAAACAGGGGCCATGAAACATCCGGCCGCTTCCATACAGATCGGCCGCAGCCAATTGCGAGATCCGCCGGGAGGTGAGTTCGAGCCGGGATGCCGCGGGCGGGACCGGATAATGATCCGCGAAAATGGCCACTCCTTCGATCACCGGTCCCTTGTTCGCAGTGGTGTTAGCGTTCGTGTTCGCACCAGTCTCGCTCAAGTTGTGAATTTGAACCGAGACTTCAGGGGTGGCAGGGCCGATTCTGCGGGCCGAAATCTGCAAAGTCACCGGCGCGGCGTCCACTCGAATCCAGTGCTGCGCCTTGATGTCGCGCATCCCAACCAACACCTGGCCAGGCATTAGAGTGGCTGCCGCTTCCGCCAGAATTTCCATGCTCATCGTCAGCGGGAGAACGATCAGCGGTTGGAGCTGGGGATCCGTTACCGAAACTTCGCCGCCCAAGGCGTGGTCTCGCAGAAAGATATCTTCGTCGAGACGGAGTTGGCGCAGCGCGGTAAGCTCCTGTCCGGGCACTAAGGATTGGATTTCGCCCAGCAGCGGAAACTCGCGCGACGGCGCGGCCGCCGCTCCACCGTTTATGGGTTGAACCCCCGGCTTGCGATTGAGGAACGCGCCCATGACCTGCGCTTCGACGTCCAAAAATGCGTCCATGGATTTCAGATATTCTTGCATCACCGCGGTCGACGAACGCGCGCCAGCACGGGCCGGACTCGCCGGCATTGCCGGAGCCATTTTCGGAGCCAGTGCCGCGGCCGCCGGCGGGCCACTCGCGCTCGGCAGCTCCGCGACAGCTTTTCTCGCAGGGAAGTCTACCGGGTTGGGATGCAAATGCATCGGTTCATGCGCCTGGTGAGGCGGCGCATCGTGCATGCGTCCGTTCTTCGGCCCGGGCGAAATGCCGTTGCTTACCGGGGAAACTTCTTTTTTCGGTCTCGGCGATACTTTCATCGGCGGAAGAGCGAGAGAAAGCTTCATCCCCGCTGAGGCGCGCTTGCCTGAAGGAGCGGCGGCGTTCTCCCAATCCACGGCGGCGGGCTCCCGGCGCGCGTACAGATAATCCAGACGCATGCCGACGCGCTGGGCCGCCAACGCCCCCACCAGATGATTGATTTGCGTGATTCCGGAACGGCGGGGAAGATTGGCGGGCATAGCCAGATGCGGCCGGCCGCGCAGAATATCGCTGATAAACGCCGTCAAATTGCCGCGCGGTCCGGCTTCGACGAACAGCCGGACGCCGTCGTCATACATTTTCCGGATGGTTTCGGTGAAGAGCACCGGCTGCACCCAATGCGCGACGAACAACTTTCGAATTTCCTCGATGTCGGAGGGATAGCGCGCGGCCGTGGTGCACGAGTAGATTTCGGTTTTGGGCGTCGAAATCGGGAGGCGCGCGAAAAATTCGGTACCCGCGCCTTCGGCGTAGTCTCGAAATAGGGCAGTGTGATACGGACGATCGAAGGGGAGAATTTCGTAGATGATCCCACGGCGTCGCAACTGCTCGATCGCTTCATCCGCCGCGGCCTTGGTGCCCACCAGCACGCTCTGGTGCGGGCAGTTGTCCATGGCAATCGACAGGTCGCCGCCGACGGTTTCGAGAATCGACGCCACCGTGGCGGAGTCGGCCGCCACCGCGATCAGCGTGGCCTCCGGCACCGTCATGCGCTCGGTAAGCCGGCGATGCGCTTTGTTCCATTGCACGATCGCTTCCACGTAAGCCTGGTCGCTGAGATCGATGATGTTCGCGGCCAGCATCGCCGAATAGTCGCCCGTGCTGTGACCCACGATCACGTCCGGGCGAATCTCCAGGTGCCGCAGTAGCGTCCAGATGGCGCGGCTGCCGATCATCACGGACTCGACCGCTCCGTCGATCTGCCACAGCGCCTTCTCCGCGGCGCTTCGCTCGGCGTCTCCGACAATGGATCGCGGGAAAATAAAGTCGCTGGGCAAAATGCTGCGCGAGGCGTGGATCAGGGCGCGGTCGGCCAGATCGAAACAGGCTCGTACCTCCGGAAAATGAAGGCACAGATCCAGCAGCATGTTCGGATACTGCGCGCCTTCGCCCGGAAACAGAAAGGCCAGCTTACCGTCGAACGGTTGCGCGAAGAAATAGATCCCGGCGTTGTCTTTGATCTGAGCGCATTTCGGATCGGCCAGACGCCCCAGCGCTCGCGCGAGCTTTTGTTCCAGATCTTCCTTGGACGTCGCCACCAGCGCCAGGCGCGAAGGCAGACCTTCGAGCCGCGTGTTCAAGGTATAAGCGAGATCTTTCAGAGCCACGGCTTCGGGTCGCGCCAGATAATCGCGCAGCCGCTCCCCGCGCTCGATCAGCTCCCCGCGTGAGGCCGCTTCCAGGATGCAGACCTCACTTTCCCAAAGCAGCTGATGGCTGTGCGCCGCCGGCTCTCGGGTATTTTCTTCGAGCACTACGTGCCCGTTGATTCCTCCAAAGCCGAAGGAATTTACTCCCGCGCGGCGCGGCGTCTCGCCGCCGTGAATCCAGGGCCGGGTCTCGGTGTTGATGTAGAACGGCGTGTTTTCCAAATGCAGCGCCGGGTTCGGTTCTTCGCAATGCAGGGTGGGAGGAATCACCCGGTGATAGAGCGACAGAGCGGCCTTGATGACGCCGGCGATTCCAGCCGCGGGCATGGCATGGCCGATCATGGACTTCACCGATCCCACCGCGCAAGCCGGAAGCGCGCTTTTGCGCTCGCCAAAAACCCGTCCGAGCGCCTGCATCTCCACGACGTCGCCAACCGGCGTGGCGGTTCCGTGCGCTTCGATGAGTTCCACGCTCTCAGGCGCTACACCGGCCATCTCGTAAGCGCGCCGGAGCGCCAGCTCCTCGCCCTCCACGCGAGGCGCCATGACGTGCAAAGCGCGGCCATCGCTGGCCAGTCCGACGCCTTTCACGATGGCGTAGATGCGGTCGCCGTCGCGTTCGGCGTCCTCGCGGCGCTTCAACACCACCATCCCGAGGCCCTCCCCGAGGAGCGTGCCGTCGGCATTCTTGTCGAAGGGGCGGATCTTTTCCTGGCGCGATAAAGCGCCCAATTGACAAAACAGGCTGATGGTCGGGAGCGGAGCGTTGACGTTGGCGCCGCCGGCCAGCACCACATCGCATTTGCGGCTGAGCAGATCCCGCACGCCGATTTCAATGGCCAGCAGCGCCGAGGCGCAGGCCGCGTCCACCGTGAAACTCGGCCCCATGAAATCCAGACGGTTGGCAATGCGCCCGGCAATGATGTTGCCGATGAGCGCCGGCGCGGTGTCGGCGCTGAAGGGGGGCAAGCCGGCCTTCAGTTCCTTCTTGATTTCACCCACTTCCGCATCGCTATATTCCGGGTGCAGGTTCTTCAGCACCTGAATGAAATACTCGATCAGCATCGCGTGATAACCCACCGTCAGATTCCCTCGGTTGACGTAGGTACCCTTGCCGAGGATCACCTCGGTCCGCTCATGCTCTTTGGTTAGTTCCGAATATCCCGCATCGGCGAGCGCTTCTTGCGCCACTCGCAAGGCCAGCCACTGATCGGGCTCGCCGCCGTCCACCGTGACCGGCATGATTCCAAAATCCAAAGGCCGGAAATGCGACAGGTCGCCAATATAGCCGCCGCGCTTGCAGTACACGCGATCGTTGGATTTCGATTCGGGATCGTAGAATAGCGCCGGATCCCATTCATCGGCCGGAGGATCGGAAACCGCATCGAACTTGGAAATGATGTTCTGCCAATACGTGTGCAGGTTGGGCGCGCCCGCGAACAGACACGCCATCCCTACAATGGCAATGTCTCCGCGCAGCGCTTGAGGGCCTGTCCCGTTCTGATCGGCGTCCAACGTCATGGTTGATTTGCGACCGCTACCAAAGCATTTCGCTCCGCGAGCCGATTCAATGCCTTGCTGCACGCTCCTTCCATGTTTTCGAGAACACTGATCAAGCGTCCCGTTCCGGCGTCGAAAAAGAACATGTCCGCGTGGATAGTCTGGCGGCCTATCGTGGGCCGCAGCCTGACTTCGCACAGCACCGGACCCGCGCCGGCCGCGCCGAAACGGCGATAGCGCTCGAAGCCATTGGGCAGCGCCGTCATGTCCCAATGTTTTCGCGCCCACAGGACCACCAGCTGCAAAGCGCTGTCAAAGGTGAGAGGGTCGATGAGCCAGCGTCCACCGGACGCCCCCATAATCCAGCTTGCGGGCGAAGAGGTGGCGAGCATCGCGGTAACGCCGTTCGAGCCAACCTGATTCACGCGGCCCACCCCCTGGAACATCGGCCCGTGAAATAGCCATCTGGCATAGAACTCGGCGATGCTCATCGAAAATGTGCCGCCATCGGCCAGCGGCGCGATCTGGAACGTGGGAGGGCTCGAAAGGGCTTGAGCCAGTTCGACGTGCGCGCGGTAGTGGAGGCGATGCGCCGGCGTTGTCCCGGTGATTTCCACTGCAATCGAGGCCGGATGAGTAGCGGATCCGGCTGGTGGCTTCGCTGCCACTCGCACGCTCCTGGGGCCGTTGTCGAGTACCACGCCGTGTAAGAGCCGCAGGTCACGAATGGCGGATATTTCCATCTCCGGCCAGGCCTGTGCCACCGTCTCAGCAATCAACTCCGTCGCGATGGCAAGCGGCAGGACGGGCTTGCCGTCCAGGCAGTGGTCCTTGAGATAAACATCGATTTTGGGATCCAGCTCCCGCACCAGTTCCACAGCGCCGTTGTTCCTGGACACGAAGGCTGATCCGAGCAGCGGATAATCGTCGTGAGAAGGCTCCGAAGGCCGGGTAGACTGCCACGCCGCGCCGCCAATCACCACTTCGGATTCGCCCCGCCGTCCATAATTGATTTCTTCTTCTAACCGGCGCAAACCGGTGGCCGGAGGAATTAGGACTATGCCGCGCTCGGCGAACTGCTTGCGCACTTCGGCCGTGATCATTCCGCCGGTGTCCCAAGGTCCCCAATCCATCGCCACCACGCGGCCTGGCCACGAGCGATCCAGGCAGGCGGCTAACTTGTTGAGCACCTCGTTGGCGGCGGCATAATCGCCTTGTCCGCGATTGCCGAAACGGCCGGAAACCGAGGAGAAGAACACCAGAAATTTAAGCCCTTCGGGACGCAGCTTGCGGCTGAGAACGAACGCGCTATCCACTTTGGTGTCGAAAACGCGATCGAACGACTCGGGCGTCTTGTCCTGGATGAGCTTATCCTCGATCACGCCCGCACCGTGGATCACCGCATCGATCCGGCCGAACGTGGCATAAATGCTATCGATCCATGCGCCGAATGCGTCCGGATCACGAACGTCCACTGAATCATAATGGACCTTCGCGCCACGGCTCCGCAGAGCTTCCAGGTTGCTGCGAATTTCGCGCTCGGCGGTTAAGCGTGCGTAGGCGCGTTCCACCAACACGGGCGTGACGGATTGGCCTTGGGCGCGCAGTTGGCCCATCAAAACTGCCTTCAGCTCCTTGACCGCCGTGATACCCGCGGTTTCCGGCCCTTCAGAGGATGGAGGCAGCGGCGACCTGCCGGCCAGCACCAGAGTGGGACGGTACAATTCCGCGATGCGCTCCGCCGCGAGCGCCGTGATCCCGCGAGCGCCGCCGGTGATGACCACTACCGAGGAAGAATCGAGCACAGCGGATGCCGCCGCGCTGGACCGAAGCGGCGCAGGCTCCAGTTGCAAGGTAAGCCGCCGCGCACCGTCGTAGCCGACCTCCACGCTTTCATCGCCGCTCAGCAGTTCTTGCGAAAGATACCCGCTGAGCGCCGCACTATCGTTCGCCGCGTTCAGATCCACGACCTTCGCGCGCACCTCAGGCCATTCCCTGGCCAGCGTCTTGATCAAGCCGGCGATAGCCCCATGATCGGGCAGAGCGACGCCCGGGTCCGCGGAAGCACCAGCCAGGAACGCGCCTCCCATCGCCGTGGCGGCCAGAACGGTCGCACCGTTGGCGGCTCCGGCCGCGCGAAGTTGCGCACCCGCCGCCTTCGCCAGATGGAACAAGCTTTTGACGTTGAGACGAAGCTGCTCTTTCCAGCCCGCGTATGGTTGCGAGGCGAATTCCGTTTGTCCGTCCAGCGCAAGAAGGTGAACCATCCCGCCGAGAAGGCCCTGGCGATGGTTGACGAGCGCCAGCAGTTCATGGGTAGATTCGAGCGAGCCGAAATCAGCGGTGTACTCTCCCGCATGCACTTCGCGAACTTCCCCGCCCTGGCGAACCAGCGCCACTTTGTAGCCGCACCGCGTCAGCTCGTCGCCTAATGCGCGACCCGCGGCGTGCCCGCCCGCGATCAATATCGTCAGGTCCTTGGCGATGCTTTTGGCCGCCCCTTTCGGAGCGGTCTCAATTGTCGTGAGAGTAAAACGCTGGATCCCGTCCTCGGCCGATTCGTTCTTCGAATCTACGACCGGACTCGTGGATGGAACGGGCGCAGGCATGGGCTGTACCGGCGCCGTGGACTCCGTTGACTGCGGCGCGAGAACCTGATCGATGATTCCCTGCAACGTGCGGACACCCGCCAGCTTTTCGAGCAGGCCCTCGGGCATTTCAACCTGAGCGGCCGCGAAAGATTGCTGCAAGGTCCCCAGGATTTCCACGCGCTTGATCGAATCGATGCCGAGGTCCGCCTCCAGATCCAGATTCACGTCCAGCATTTCGGGCGGATACCCGGTGCGTTCGCTGACGATTTCCAGTAGCTGTGCGGTCAGTTGCGCCTGGTCCAGCACAGCACTCGCCACCGGCGCACTTTCGGCCTCCTGTGGCGGTGCGATGGACGGCGGAGCATCCGCGATGGCTGCGCCGGGCGCGGCCACCATTTGCTCGCACACCCGGTCGATGATGGCCTGCAAAGTTCGCACGCCCGCTAGCTTCTCCATCAGCGAGGCATCCAGAGCGGCAATTTCGGGAGGGAACGACTGTTGGAATGTTCCCAGGATCTCCACGCGTTTGATCGAATCGATGCCGAGGCCCGCTTCCAAGTCCAGGTTGAGATCGAGCATCTCCTCGGGGTACCCGGTGCGCTCGCTGACAATCGCCAGCAGGGTTGCCGTCAGTTCCGCCTTGCCGGGCAGCGCTGACTGCGCCGGTTTTAATGCATCGGATGCGGCGTCTGCGGGAACAGCGGGCTGGGAAACAGCGGGCTGAGAAAATTGGCTCGGTTCTGTTACCCGCAAGTTGAGATCCGCGGCGGCGCCGTTATGCTCAATGCGATGCGGCTGAAGTGGAGCCGCCATTTCCGGCGCGGGTATTCCGAGCGCAGCCACTGGAGCGCCGGCATGGGTCTCGGCGCCCAAGTAGCTCAGCATGACGGCCTTTTGAGTGTCGAGGAAGCGCGCCATGGTTTGCTGAAACTGGGACATCAGTTGCGGAACACCGTCCGATGCAGCGGGCGATGACATGAAAGTAGAGTTCTCCTTTGGATGCGGATCGCTTGGATGCAGATCACTTGGATGCGAATCGCGAGCCGAAACAGGCGTCTGCGCGCTCGCGGGCGGTGACGCTGGCGCCTGGGGAGCGCCATTGGCATAGGAAGTTGCCGATGCCGAAGCCGGAGGACGCTCGGGGCGTGGAGCAACCGATTCACTTGCTGTCTTGTGCGCGGTGGCAGCTTTCAAGTTGGCTATCTCGCGCCGGAATGTCGGGGTGGCCGGCTGTTTCAGAGGAACAGCGCGCGCTCCGTTGACCATCCACACCGACGGCGCTAGCGGCTTCTGGCCGTGCTCACTGGTCAATCCGCGCAGATCGAGCACACGGCCGGCGCGATCGCGATAAAGCCGGTCCAGCTTCAGGCCGCAGCCCTGAACCGCAAGCTGGGCCAGCGTATGCAGCAATTGCGTCAAGCCCGGCCGGGAGCTTTGGTTGGATGCCACAGCCACGTGCGGCCGATCCCGCAGAATCTCTTTCACCAGATTCGTCAGCACGCCCCGCGGTCCTACTTCGACAAAGACACGCGCGCCGTCGTTGTACATGGCCTCGATTTCGCGGGCGAACTCGACCGGCTTCACCAGGTGTTCGATCAGCCGCTCTCTGGCCTCGTGAGCTGTCGCCGGATAAGGAGCAGCCGTCGTGTTGGAGTACACCGTAACGGCCGGGTCCGCCATTTCGACGGTAGACAAAAATTCGGCGAGTGGAGTTTGCGCGGGCGCTACCAGTGGAGAATGAAACGCGCACGCCACCGGCACCATGCGCGCGGCGGTGCCTTGCGCGGCGAAGTGCTCCACCACTTTTTGCACGCCCTCGCGCGTCCCGGAAATCACGCTTTGAGTGGGAGCGTTGGCATTGGCGAGACAAACGCCCTCGAACCGGCTGGTCGCGTCGGCCACGATGTCCCCGTCGGCTTCGATCGCGGCCATCACACCGGGCTCCGGAGTTGCTCCTTCGACGATGAAACGTCCGCGCACTTCGGACACCGCGATCAGGTCCGCCGGCTCGAATACACCGGCCGCGGCCAATGCCACGTACTCTCCGTAGCTATGGCCGCCCAGCATGTCCGCACGCAAACCCAGCTCCCCGAACAGGTGGAACATGGCCAGGCTGACAGCCCCCAGCGCCGGCTGAGCGACGTTGGTTTGAGTCAGCCTCTTTTGGTTGCTGTGTTCTTCCTCTTTGCTGAAGGCCGGCGGCGGAAAGACATACGAGCTCAAAGGCTCCGGCAGCTTTCCGGTAAGAGCGCCCGCCGCGCTCTCAAAAACTTGCCGCATTTCGGGAAAATGCAAGAGCAGGTCCTGCAGCATTCCCGGGTACTGCGAGCCTTGGCCCGGGAACAAGAAAGCAACTTTGCCTTCTAAGCCCGGATTGTGCTCCGAGAAGTAAATCCCTTTGGGATCTTTAAAGCCGGACGCTTCAGGTTTCGCCAGGCCCTGTCGCGCTTTTGCCAGTTTCTCCTTGAGGTCGTCCAGCGAGCTGGCCACTAATGCCAGCCGGAATCGATTGCCATCCTTCGCCGGGTTCTTCTCCGCCTGTTTCCAAGCCGTGTAGGCAAGATCGCGCAGGGCCGGCTTGGCGCCGGTGCTCAGCGCCTGTTCCCAGGCTTCCAGAGATTCGGCCAGGCTCTGGCGCGACGCGGCTCTCCAAATAAACAGTTCATCGGACCATTGCTGAAACGGCGCCGGGTGCAACCGCAGCGGGTCCCCGGTGTACTCTTCCAGCACCAGGTGGAAATTCGTTCCGCCGAAGCCGAAGGCGCTCACTCCGGCGCGCCGCGGATGTCCAGCCGGATTTTCGAGCCACGGCCGCGCGTCTGTGTTCACGAAGAAAGGAGTCTCGTGGAGACGCGCGCGTGGATTTGGTTTCGTCACTCCCAGCGTGGGCGGCAAAATTTTGTGATGCAGAGCCAGCGCGGCTTTGATGAGCCCGGCGGCGCCGGCCGTGCACTTGGTATGCCCGATCATGGACTTGACCGAGCCGATGGCGCAGCTCTGGCGTGCCGCCTGAGCCTCGGAGAAAACGTCGGTCAGAGCCTGCACTTCGGCCCCGTCGCCCGCCACGGTGCCGGTGCCGTGCGCTTCGATCAATCCCACCGAAGCCGGCGAAAAATTTGCTTTGGCATAGGCGCGTTTGAGGGCTTTTACTTGCCCTTCCGGTCGCGGAGCCGTCAGGCCGCGGTCCTTACCGTCGCTGGAACTGCCGGAGGCTTTGATTACGGCGTAAATGCGATCTCCATCGCGCTCGGCGTCCGACAAACGCTTGAGCACCATCATCGCGACGCCTTCGCTGATGGCGATCCCGTCGGCGCTCTCATCGAAGGGCCGGCAGCGTCCGCGCGGCGACAGCGCATGCGTCTTGCTGAAGCACAGGTATGTGAACGGATTCTGCATGGTGTCGACGCCGCCCACGATGACCATGTCGCTGGTTCGCGATTCGAGTTCCTTCACGGCCAGCGATACCGCGGCCAGCGACGAAGCGCACGCGGCGTCCACGGTGAAGTTGCTTCCGCCCAGGTCGAACCGGTTGGCCACGCGTCCAGCGGACACGTTGGTCAGGATTCCGGCGAAGGAATCCTCCGTCCATTCCGGAAGGCGGCCGTCCAGGCGTTCGATGATCTCGCCGGAGCGCCCGCGAAACTCGGGCAGATTTTCAAGAACCGGCAGGAAAGAACGCGCGCTATAGCCGAGTCCCAGATCGGCGGCGCCGCCGCCCGCTCCCAGGATGACCGAAGTCCTCTCGCGCGCGAACGGACGCTTGCCGTAGCCCGCGTCGTCCAGCGCCGCCCGCACCACTTGCAGCGTCAGAAGCTGGGCCGGTTCTATGGAGCGCAAACTGGCCGGCGGCATGCCGTACTGTACGGGATCAAAGGGAATGTCCTCGAGAAAACCGCCCCATTTGGAATAGACTTTGTCCTTGGCTTTGGGATCGGAGTCGAAATAGAGCTCCGAGTCCCAGCGCTCTTTGGGGACCTCGCCCACCGCGTCGATCTTGCGAATGATGTTTTCCCAGTAGGACCCTAGGTCCGGCGCTTTCGGCAAAAGGCAGGACATACCCACGATGGCAACATCCGAGGGAACACCCATCGGAGCGATCGTGGAATCCTCCCGCACCGCTTCCACCATCATCGCCAGTTGCTCGGAACTTCCGGCGGAGATATCGTGATGCAGCGCCGCGACGGTGCTGATCTGATTCCGCAACGCCGCCACCTGCCCGATCATGTACATCCCTTGCGCCACCTGTTCAGTCGCTTCCACCGCCTGGAGTTTCGAAACCGCCGGATCGCGGCCGAACTCGGCATGGCGCGTCACGCCTTTGGAGGCGATGCGCAACCGGCCCAGATTGAGTTCCTCGAGCGCCATGCGAATTTCCTCGGCTGGACTTCCGGAGGCCGCGAGCCGCCGCTTCTCGTTGGCAAATGCAGTGGCGTAAGGAGTGTCGGCACATCGCGTGGAATGTCCCGGACCGGTGGTGAGCAGCACGGTCTGGCTGCATTCGAGCGCTTGCGCCTGAAAGGCGCCCAATATCGCGCCTGAGGCGACAGCTTCCTCGGTAAACAGATACGCCGTTCCCACCAGGACGCCCACGCGCACTCCACGCTGGGCCAGGGGCGCGGCGATGATCGACACCATGGCGGCTGAGAGCGCATCGTGAATCCCAGCCGCGAAGACGATGTGAAATTCCTGCGCGCCGGCCGCCAGTTGCGGAGCCGCCAGCAGCGTATCGATCATTTGACTCCATAAAACGAAGCTGGTTCTGGGCCCCACGTGTCCGCCGCACTCGCGCCCCTCGAATACGAACCGGCGCGCGCCTTGTTCGATGAACATTCGCAGCAGCCCCGGCGACGGAACGTGCAGGTATGTGGTGATGCCCTCCTGTTCGAGCGCTCGAGCCTGTTCCGGCCGCCCGCCCGCGATAAGAGCGAAGCGCGGCCGGTAACGGCGGATCACCTCGGCTTGTTCGTCACGCAGTTCCTGCGGAACAAACCCGAGAATTCCCACGCCCCAGGAAAGCTTGCCCAGGCGTTGCCGTGCTTCCTCGAGCAATTTCTCAACTTCCGGACCGCGCATCAGCGCCAGCGCCAGAAACGGCAACGCGCCGCCTTCCGCCACCCGCGCCGCGAATTCCGGAACATCGCTCACGCGCGTCATGGGACCTTGCAAAATGGGATAGCGCGTTCCATTGGACACGGCCAGTGGAGAGCCTTCGGTTAAAGGGCACAGTTCGGCCGCGGTCTCGCAATACTTTCGGACGGCAGAATGCAGACCCTGCACAATACCTCCGACGGTTCGAAACTGATCCGCGAGCGGCGCCGCGAAAGCGGCGTCTTGTCCGAGCAGCAGCGCGTCCTGCTCGGATTGCCAGCCCGCGCGCTGTGCGATTGCCCTCCGCCACTCCTGCCGGATTGCGCTCGGCGCCCGATCGTCGCTCGCGAGACGCGCTTCGATTTCTTGCAGTTCCTTGACGGCCGCGTTACCAGGTCTGAAATACATCCGGTAGGTCTCGCCCACCTGATCGCCCAGACAGATCGTTTCACTTCCGTCCATGCTCGCGATTCTGGCGCGGACCGCTTCGGGCAGCGGCGATTCCGGAGACAACGCCAGTTGCGAATCGATAACCACGCCCGCTGCCCCGGCCGCCGCACAAGCGCCCACCGTGTGCACACCGATCCCGCCTTGGGCCCATAGGGGAAGTCCGATTTTCGGAAGCAGGCGTTGCAGAAGGATGAACGTGGTCTCGTCCGCTACCCTGCCCCCCGCCTCATGGCCTTTCGCAATCAATCCATGAACTCCGAGGCGTTCTCCCAACTCGGCATCCTGGATGCAAGTAACTTCGAAAAGGGTCGTGACATTCCGTTCGCGGAGGAAACGAACTTGCTTCCGCAACTCCTCGCGTTGAGATGAGGTGAGTACTACGGTTCTCACGTACTCCGTCAAAATCTCGTCGAGATGCGCGAGCAACTCCGGCGATTCGGAATCCAGTTTGATTCCAAAAGGCGCGTGCAAGATATTACTGAATCGCCGCACCGCCTCCGCGATGACGGCATGGTCGCTCGAATACTCGAAATCGAGAATACCCAGAGCTCCGGCGCGCGCGGCCGCCAGCGCCACACGTGGCACAAGCAATCCGGGCGTAATGGTGGCGATTTGAAACTGATCAGTCATCGGGTTTTTTTTCTCCCTACGCTAGTCAGCACATCCTGGTGGCGAAACCTCGACGAGGAAGATCTCCGAGAACTCGCTACATGTCTTGCGAATGAAACCTGGCCGCAGCTTTCGGAACAGGGAGAAGACACATCAACCGGAACTCCAATACCAAGCTCATAGCAGAAAAAAGCGGGCTTAAATTGCAACCGCGGAACAACTTGGGTACGGCGGCTTGCCCCCCGGCATTAATGAGCCTTCGCGTTTACAAGGCCGCAAGTGCTTGTT
>Ga0335074_10005602_pt1 | contig 17379 bp, 11 predicted proteins | sample Lox_Sample_23_FD_206715 | JGI IMG/M metagenome (GOLD analysis project Ga0335074, IMG submission 206715) | Soil microbial communities from Loxahatchee National Wildlife Refuge, Florida, United States - Lox_Sample_2.3 | ecosystem: Environmental > Terrestrial > Soil > Wetlands | place: USA... | reverse complement strand
CTCACCTCGGGCATACACAGCTCGCCCAAGATGCGGTCTTGCACCAGAAGGCACACAACCCCACAGGGCGCGTCTCGCTGGAAAGCATCGTTCGTGCGTGCATCACCGAATACGGGGTGACGCCGATGCTGGAGGACTGGGACAAGACGCTGACATTGCGCGAGAACGACTTCCTGCGCTACCGGTCCTGGGCCTGACCGGTCAGGGAGCATCCACCCGGCGGCCTTCTCCGTCTCTACCGGGGCTGACGGCAAGGAACATGACGAAGCGCAAGATCAGGCCTGGCTCCGCCCAGCTCGACCCGCGCGAGATGGCGCGCAACCGCCCCCGCGCCACCCGGAATCATTCGGCCAGCCCACGAGGTCATCCGACCCAAGGGGCGGGGCGGCTTGGATGGCCGATGTCCTCCTGGTCGGCCGGGCGCCGGGGCGGAATAACCAGCGGCGGCGAGCCGGGCCGTGACGCAGGCGGCCCGAAGTGCTGCGCCCATCCGGCACCGGCCACAGGGGGCGGCGGGCCGGGCGGCGCGGAGCGGAACGCCATCGCCAAAGCCACCACCCAGCCGATGAAGGTCCAGCCCAGAAGGATGTCGATCACCGCGATCGCGCCGATATCGGGAGCGCGCCGCGTGCAGCCGATCAGGCACGGAAGCAGGTACAGCCCGAGCGACACGCAAGTCAGACTGGTGACCACGATGAACGAAACCGCTGATGAGATCACTGAAGCTCCTTAACTGCAGGACACACCGGCGCGGCAGGGCACCTGACTGGCGCAAGCGGTTACGGCGATCACGGCGCGCATCAGCCGGCTGGTCTTGCCTTGCGGCGGCGCGGGCCGCCGACCGCTGTTCCCCGTCGTGCGCGCGTCCACTGGTGCGCCTCCCCGCGACGACCCCCTGGCCGTCTGGCTGGCCGGTGAATTGTCTTCAGCATGCGTTATCAAGGTTGGTATGTCAACTTGGATGATCCCAGCTTGCCGGTACCGGGCTGGTTAGCTAAGGTTGGTGACATCCAGCCAGGAGGAGGCAACGGTGGACGGCAGCCCCTCCCCCGCCGCGGTCCCGCTCTACGCCAAGATCGCCGACGACCTGCGCGGCAAAATCCGCGAGGGCTACTACGCGCCCGGGGCGCTGCTGCCCTCGCGCAACGAGATCGCCGCCATGTACGGGGTGTCGCCGATCACGGCCCGCGACTCCCTGGCGATCCTCAGCCACGAGGGGTATGCCCGCGCCATCCGCGGCCGCGGCCACATCGTCCGCCGCCACCGGCCGCGGCTGACCGTTCCCGGCCGCCTCTACGACCCAGCGGTGATCGAGGGGACCACCCTGGACACCGCGCTAGTGGTCATGGACCGGGCGGACGTGTACCAGGAGGCCGCTCCCGACAACATCGCCCTGCCGTTGGAGTCCGGCGCGGACCTGGTCTGGGTCCGCCGCGCGGTGCACCTGGCCACGGCTGACCGCCAGCCCGTCCAGGTACACGTCAGCTGGCTTCCCGGCCTCGGCACCGACGCGGGCGCTCTGCTGCACGCCCTGGACCCGGGCCTGTCATGGCCGCAAGCGGTCCAGCAGATCACCGGTCGCGCGATCAGGGCGGTACGGCAAAACACTCGCGCCCGCGGCGCCAACCCGTTCGAGGCCTCCGTCTTCGGCATCCCCGGCGGCACCACGGTCCTGGTCAGCCACCTCACCACCTACGCCGACGGCCCGGCCGGTCACGAGCCCGTCGAGCACTCCCGCTACGCCTGGCCCACCGACGCCGTCCGCATCAGCGACGACTACGCCTTCCACCCAGCGAGCCGGTCACTAGGGCCTGGGTAAGCCCGCCGTTCTCCGGCCAGGCCGCCGTGACATGCCCAGCTGTCGCGGTGGACAATAGGCGCAAAGACGGCAGCGACCGCCGGGCCGCGCTGCGCCGGGCAGGCCGGCCGACTGCATTCCCCTGGGCCGCACCTGGGCCTGGGGCTGGCTGGTGCCCGCGTGTCAGCGAGCGGCTGGTGGGCGGGTCATCCGGTGGCAGCCAGCCGCCTGGATGTTGCGGTGAGGGCACTATCCCGGCGGAGGAGGGCAGCAGGTTGCGCTGTGGCACGCGCCCGCAGGTAAAGCCAGCGGCGGAGAGGCGTGCGCTGAACCCGCGGGTTGCCAAGAGCTCGCTCGGGCCGGGCAGGACATCGTGACCGCCGAGCTGGACACGCGGCTGGCGCGGCTGAAACAGGAGTTAGACGCTCACGCGCGGATCGCCCGGTACCTCGGACTCGACCTCGACCGGCCGGTCCGGTCGCTGGCGGACGGCTACCCCGATCACACGATCGCGCAGGTCGGTCGGATCACCGAACGGCTGCTCCATCAGTTGTGGATCCGTCATGGCGCGCCCGGTACCCCGGCTGGCAAGACGCTCAAGGACCTGATCGGCGGCTGCCGACCTTATATCCGCAGCCGCCGAGTACTGGACGCGCTGCATGAGATCCAGAAGCTGCGCAACCGCTCCACACACGACGGGTACCTGGCTGCCGACGAAGATGCGCTGGTCGCGATCCGGCGGCTGCTGGACGTTCTGGCCTGGTACACCAGCACTGGCAGCGGCGCCCTGGCCACCAACGCCCCGCGGCTGTCTCCCGCCGCCGCCGCGAAGGCCGAGTTCCTGGCCGGGCTGTACATCACGCTCGACTACCGGCTCGCCCGGCGCACCGAGCTGTCCCAGCGCGCCGTGTACCTGCTGCTCGTCCGCGAGCGCGGCCTGCGCAGCGAGCACGCCGAGCTGCTGCTCGCCCGCGACGCTGACCAGGCCGCCCAGGCGTTCGCCGCCACCGCCGGAAAGCTATGGCAGGCCGGGCTGGCCCGGCTGACCCGGTTCGTGATCCTCGAGGAGGACGGCGGCGAGCTGCCGGGCGAGCTGCGCAGCGGATGCCAGGTGATGGCCTACGACCACTTCATGGACGCGTTCGTCGACCTGGAACGTCACGTCGCCGACATCGGCCGACTGTACCCGGCGCTGGATACGCCCGCCGTGCCGCTGGAAGGTGACCTGCTAGCCGTTGATGAGCGGTCGGGGGAGATGGAGGTCTCCACCGCGGGAGACGCCCGCGAGCTGCTCGCCCGCGTGGCCAAGGACGGGGGCAACCTGCTGATCATGGGCGGACCCGGCAGCGGCAAGACGACTCTGCTCAAGGAACTCGTCGCCGCGCCGCCGGGCATCAGCGCGCGGCGGTACCGGTTCTTCTTCGACCTGAGCCTGAAGAACAAGGACGAGTCGTTTGCCGACTTCGTCACCCGCACGCTGACGCCCTGTATCCGCGTCGAGGCCGCGTATGTGTTCCCGGTCTTCTGCTACTTCACCCGAACCGGATCGGTGCTGTCGGCCCTCGATGGATTCGACGAGGCCGTGCCTGACATGACGTTGAGCGGGCTGCTCGCCTTGTTCAGCGAGGTCGCCCAGGTCTTGTCCGCTGAGTCGGCCGTGGTGATGACCTCCCGGGTGTCGTTCCTGGAAGACTCCCCGCCCGTGCGCCGGCTGCTGGACGGCGCCAGCCTGATGTCAGAGAAACTCGCCCAGCAGCTGCACGCGCAAGGAGTCGACCCGCTGCGGGTCCCCAGGTTCTCGGTCCTGCGGCTCCGCGACCACGACGCCGCAGGGCCGCTGCTCGCCGGGCAGCTCAGACGCCAGTCCACTGGCCTGGCGCAAGCTGCGGACCGTGAAGCCGACGAAGCTCACCTGGCTGATCTGCTGTGGCGTCACATCACTCAGGTGGTAGAGCCCGGCCTGCTGCCCCGGGTGGTGAACTACTTCGGTCTGGCATTCCTGTGTGGAGCTACGGTGTTTCCCCTGATCGAGCTGGTGAACGGGCTCGGCATGGACGTCTTCGACGGCGGGCGGGCCGATGCAGGCAGCTTCCGCCTCAAGGCACTCTTCAGGATCGCCGACCCCGCCGGCACCGCCCTGGCGCCACGCCACGCCGCCTACCAGGAGCTACTGGCAGCCGAGTTCCTGCGCAGCCCGCAAGGACGAGACGCAGCCCTCGCCGCAGCACCCCGCCCGAGGCTGACCGAGGAAGTCCGCGAGTTCCTGCACCACCGAAGCCAGGTCGCGAGCCCGCCGCCGGCGGCGGGCCCGGCGGGCGACTGCGTGGCCCCGGCCGGGGTCTACCTGGTAGGGCCCAGCCACCACCTGATGCTGCGCCGGGTCACCCGGCCGGTCCGGCTCGACCAGTTCCCGGTCACCGTCCGCCGGTACAAGAAGTTCCTGCACGAGGTAGACCGGCACGGGTCGGCGCAGTGGGACCACCCGGACATGCCCGCCGGGCACACCCACGAGCCCTCCCAGCAGCACCTCGCGGACCCCGCCTACTACAAGGAGCCCGTCTACGACAACCACCCGGCGGTCGCGGTGAGCTGGTGGAGCGCCTATGCCTTCGCCCGTTACGAGGGCAAGCGACTGCCCACCTCCCTCGAGTGGGAAGCCGCTGCCCGCGGATTCGACGGGCGGCTGTTCCCCTGGGGCGACGAACCAGACCTGTCGATGGTCAACTGCGCGGACTCATGGTCTGATCACCCGCTGGTCACCTACTCGGCATGGCGGGAAGAACGCGCCCGCGGGAGGCTCGCCGAGGCGGTGCCGGGCCCGGTCGACGCCCACCCGGGCAATATCTCACCGTTCGGCGTCCGGGAGATGGCCGGCCACGTATGGGAGTGGACGTCCACCGTTCTGGAAGACCTGAACGAGGCCGTCGTCTGCGGCGGCTCGTTCGACAACCCGCTCCGGGCCGCCCAGGCATCCTCCAAGGGCACCTACGATCGCCGCGGAGCGAACAATGTCGTCGGCTTCCGCTGCGCGCAGGAGGCATGACATGCATACTCCTGGCGTGCCCCAGGACAACCCGGCCACGGTTCTTGGCCATGGCCCTCGCGGTGGCCAGCGGTTCGGGCGCGTCACCGGCGAACGTCCGGCGGCAGGCGGGAAGAATGTCCAGCCGGGCGCCTATCTGGTCCGCGACGACAGCACTGGCATCACCTACTCCTTCGACCACACTGACATCGTCACCGAAGGTTTTCGCACCATACGCAGCGGCGAACGCGTCAGGTTCCTCATCGACCACGCGCATCCCGGCAAGGCCAGCTATGTAATCCGCCTGGACCTGCCCGATGTCGAGGCGTACTACCCGTAGCACGACATCACCTGTTCGCACGACCCACATGCCAGACACCCGGTGGGGCATCGTGCGACAACGAGCTGGTGGCAGTCGCATCCGGCAGTTACGTCTCTGGAGACACGGCTTCCACAGCTATTGCACTGTCTTTAGAGAAACTATCTTTAAAGCCAGTATCTCTAAAGACAGCCGACCTCATTCTCCCGAACCGCCCAAACCAGCAAACGGTTACCATTGCCGAAGTGCAGGCCGCACAGTGGCCGTGACTGCGTCCGCTGCTTGGCAGAGCATGGCCGCGCAGACCTGCAGCAATGCCGCCACTGGGAGACGGTGAGAATGCCTATAGCTCCACGGTTCCATCGCGCCGGCGCCTTACAACGGCCATTCGTGAACCGCGACCGAGTTCGGTCGGATTTTGCTGCGGAACTCGCGCGGATCGGCTCTGGCCCGCGCGTATTTAATGTGACAGGTGTCGGCGGGATCGGGAAATCGCGGTTGCTGCGTGAGCTGGAAGCCCGTGCCCGGCCACGTTTCCGGACCGCCATGATCGATCTGCAGGTGCCAGCACTGCGCCGCCAGGATGACGCACTGGCCGTGCTCCGGGGCCAGCTGGGAAGACAGCACGTCGATTTTGACCGCTTCGACATCGCCTTCGCCGTGTTGTGGCAGCGTCTGCATCCCCACCTGCGGCTCAGCAAAGAGGAATTGTCGTTCGTTGAGTACAGCTCTATCCTGGGTGACATTCTCGACCACTTTGCTCCCCTGCCTGTCTTCGGCACCGCGATGGGGCTCGTAAAGCTTTTCGAGCGAGGGTCGGCTGACATACGCCGGAAGCGGCGGATACGCCGCGATCCAACCTTGCGGGCGCTTGACGGACTGCCGAACGGGGAGCTGAGCGACGCGGTGACGTACCTGTTCGCCGAGGACCTCCGGGCAGCCAGCGCCAGCAAGCAGTCAGTGATCATCGTGGATTCGTACGACGCCCTGGTTCCGGCGCCCACATACTCAGGGCGGGCGCAGCTCGCCGACGCATGGCTGCGGGACCTGGCTGGCCAGCTCGACCGGGCACTGGTCGTCATCGCAAGCCGCGAGCGTCTGCACTGGGAGATCTACGACCCCGACTGGGCCAGCGCCATCACGGTATCGGCGCTGGACGGCCTGCCGATGGCCGCGAGACTGGAACTGCTGCAGGCTGGGGGTGTGTCCGATCCGGCTGAGCGCCAGCTCATCGCCGACGCAAGCGCAGGCCTGCCCTTCTACCTGCACCTGGCCGTCGACACCCACCAGCGGACCGGCGGCGGAATGGACGGCGCTGTTGTCTCCCAGGATGAGATCCTCGCACGCTTCCTCGAGCACGTGGCTCCCGAGGAAATCCGCTCGCTGGAGGTGCTGAGCCCAGCGCGGATCTTCGACTATGACATCTTCCGGGCGCTCACCGCTGCCTTTCATCTGCCTGGCCACCGGCTCGCCTGGGACTCACTGACCGCATACTCGTTCATCTACCCCGCCGGTGATGGCCTGCGGCTGCATCAGCTCATCCGCGTCGCCGTTCTTGAACGGCTTCCGGACGCCACCGTCACGCAGATCCATACGCTGCTGAGCGGGCTATGGGACGACCGGGCCCAGCGCAGCACGGGCACCGCGGCGGCACGCGCCTGGCGCGAGGCTGCCTACCACGGCCTGCGAGCCGGAACGGTGACGGCCCCGGACCTGCTCCGCTACGCCGACCAAGCGGTGCGCAGGGGAGGGCACGGCAGCGCGGCGGGTATCGCCGACGACCTGGAAGAGTGGCTGAGCAGTCAGCCCGGCTCCAGCCGATCCGACGACGCGGCCCGGGCGCTGGAATGCCTGCGGACCGAGGCCGCCGTCCGGCTCGGTGACGCAGCAGCCGTCGCAGCGCTCACCGGTGGCCTGCCCGCGTCCACGGCCGCAGTGGACAACCTGGTCGCGGCGCGCCTGGCCGTAGCAGCCGGCCATGGCCAGCGCATAGCCGGGCACACTCAGTCGGCGCTCGGCATCTTCACCCACGTCTGGCAGCACGCCGTCGGGCCGCCGCGGCTGGCCGCCGGGTTGTGGGCCGCGGACCTGCATATGTGCCAGGGCCGCTTCGGTGAGGCCGAGGAACTGGCTCGCCAGCTCGAAGCGCTGACCCCTGCGGAGGAGAAGGAGTTCCACGGCGACGTGGCCCGGCTGCGTCATCTCACCCACAGGTTCGCCTTCGACTTCGACACCGCGACCCGCTACCTGGACGACGCCGCGGCCTGCTACCGGGCCGCGGACAGCGTCTTGGGACTCGCCAACGCCTGCACCAACCGCGCCGAGCTTCTCGCCCTGACTAATCCTGCCGAAGCGATCACTGAGGCAAGCCGCGCGGTGGAGATGCAGCGGGAGATAGGCGCGCACCACGAAATCGGCAAGGCATATACCGCGCTGGGCGTCGCCCACCTGCGCCGCGGCGAGCTCGATCAGGCGGAGGCCGCGCTACGGTCAGCTTTCTCCTCCCTCGACCGGGCCGGCTACCGTTCGGGCCGCGCCCGCGCTGAGTTTTACCAGGCTGCACTGCATATGCGCCGCGGAAGGGTCGACGAGGCCCTCTCCTCGCTTCGCTGGGCCGTCGCGGAACTGGAAGGCGCCGCCGTGTACCCGACGCTCATCATGTGCGCGGCCCGCATGCTCAGCTTGCCGGGCATCGCCGACAGCGGCATAACGTCAGCCGCAGGCAGGGCAGCGAGCGGGATCCAGCCGCTGGGCAGCACCGCCGAACTTGACACGAGGATGAGTGAGTTCGTGGACGGCCTGGTCGGTCCCGGCACCTCTCAACCCGGCGACCTTTACCGGGAGGCTGCAGCCCAAGCCGACTCGGCATCCGGCTACTACAACCACAACATCAAGGTGGCAACCCCGGCGGGGCCGGTGATAGTCCGCATACCTATCCCGGCATCCGACACCATGGACCTGGCTATCTGGCCGGAGACCAGCGTGCTGCGGAGCATCCGCGACCTGGTCACCCACGCGCCTCGCCTGCTGTACGCGAGCGACGATCCGCGGTTCCAGGTACTCGAGTTCATCGACGGCGAGCAGCTCGACGCGTTTGCGCCGGGGGGCGTACCCGTGCCCAGTCACGTGATCGGGGACGTAGGTGAAGCGTTCAGCCAGCTCGTCGCAATCCCCCGGGAAAGAATCCCGCCGTTGCCTGCAGACTGGCCAGCAGACGGAAATACCGCCGAATTCGCTCGCCGGCTATCCGCCATCACCGAAGGCGTTCATAAGCATTTCCTGCCAGAATACGGCGAGCTGTTCACCTCGCTAGGGATCCCCTCCGACCCGCTCGCCCTCGTCCTCGCTCGCTGGTCGACCCTGCACCCGCGACCGTTCCGGCTACTGCACACCGACCTGCACCGCAAGAACATGATCGTCTCCCGCGGGCGGACTTACTTCCTCGACTGGGAACTGGCGCTGTGGGGCGATCCGGTCTATGACCTTGCTGTTCACCTGCACAAGATGGGCTACTCGCCCAGCGAATACGAGGCCGCCCAAGCCGTGTGGCTCGCTTCCGTGACAGGCGAGGCATCAGAGAACTGGGAAACCGACCTCGATGCCTATCTCACCCACGAACGGGTGAAGTCGGCAATTGTCGATACGGTCAGGTACACAAAGATAATCGTCACCGGGCATGCCGGCAGCCAAATCGAAGCTGAACTCCCCAGGAAGCTTTCCGGAAAACTCGAAGCCGCGATGGCCACTGGCGGCAACTGGCCCGGCCGCAAATCCCCCAGCCCTGACAAGATCATGAGCATCATCCGGGAGTGGGCGCCCAAGCGTCCGCGGTGAACCTCACGCCCAGAGGGGCTAGCTCTAAAGACACTGTCTTTAGAGCTAGCCTTAAGGTTCTAGAGCCATGGCGCTAGTCGGGATTAAGGAAGTCGCCGCCATGCTCGGCGTGTCACGAACACGCGCCGACCAGCTATCCCGGCGGCCCAGTTTTCCCCAGCCGACGGTCCGGCATGCGCGCGTGCGGCTATGGGAAGACAAGGACGTGCGAGCCTGGATGCGGGCGAACGGCCGCTCGTCCGACTCACATGACTGACAGGGTCACGGGCCTCGCCTGTGGCATCGTGCTCTGCGGTGCTCATGCTCTTGCGAGGCCGGTCATGGATTGGCGCAGGGTGAGTGTGAGCGGGTCGCCTGCTGGCAGGGCTTGCTCGCAGCGGGCGAGGGTGTCGCGCAGCAGGGCTGCCGCGTCGGCGAGGCGGCCTGCTGCGACATAGGTGTTCGCCAGGTCCGCGCACGCGGCAAGGGTGTCTGGGTGGTCAGTGCCGAGCAGGTGCTCGTAGCCGGCGCAGGTTTGCTCGAGTAGCTGCAGCGCTGCGGCGATCTTTCCGGCGGCCTGGCAGGCGGCAGCGAGGTCGCGCTGGGCTTGGATGGTGTCCAGGTGCTCGGTTCCCAGCTCGCGCTGCCGGTCGGCCAGGGTCTTCCGGTAGCCGGCGATAGCCTCTTTCGGCCGCCCGGCGGCAAGGCAGGTGCCGGCCAGTCTCGCGCGTGCGGTGATGGTGGCGGGGTGACGGGGCCCATGCGCTCGTTCGGTGTCGGCCAGGACACGCTGGCGGTGGCCGATGGCCTGGGCATGCTGGCCGGCGGCCTGGCATGCGGCGGCCAGTTCATCGCGGGCCTGCACGGTGGCAAGGTGGCCGGACCCGCGGGCGCGCTCGCTGTCGGCGAGGGCCTGCTCCAGCACGGTGACCGCGTCGGTGTGCTGGCCGGCGGCTACCAGGGCGTGGCCAAGGTTCACTCGCGCCGCGATGGAGTCAGGGTGATCTGGCCCGTGCAGGCGGGCCCGGCCGGTAGCTACCCACCGCCACCACGCGGCGGCCTCGCTGGGCTGGCCGTCGGCCGTCAGCGCCTGGGCCAGGTGGCCGCCGATAGTCACGGCAACGGGATTGTCCGCGCCAAGGATGCGGTGGCTGGTGGCCGACAGCTCGGCCCAGTATCTGGCGGCCGGGCCGGTCAGCCGGGCGGTGTCCAGGTCGTGGCCGAGGTGGATCAGCAGCGGGTGGCAGGAATCGCCGGTCCACAGCCGGTGCGCGGCGGTGTGTGCCAGCCGGGCCGCGCACGAGCGCAGGCCCGCAGCCAGCCACGGCTGCGGTTGATGCTGGGGCCAGATCTCCAGCAGCGCGCTGGCAGCGGTCTGCGCCGCCTGTCCGCCGAGTGGCCCGGACAAGGCCGCGTGGACCTGGGCTGCGGCCGCCCGGCTAATGCGTACGGTGAGCAGCGTAGCTGTATGGTCGATGGCCAGCAGGCCGGTGCGTTCCAGGGTGCGCACCGCGTCCCAGGCCTGGTCCGGGTCCGCCCCGGCCACGCCGTGCTGCGCGAGGTATGCGCAGGTGGCCGGTGCGGTGAACACCGGGCCGGGAATCGGCTGGCCGCCGAACTGGGCGGCGAGCGCGAGCAGCCACCAAGTGGTGCCGCCGGGGCACAGCTGCCCGGCCCGCCGGGCTGACAGCGCCCACGTGACCGCCGCAGGCGGCAATCCACCCGGCTGCGGTGCCAGCAGGGCCAGGCTGGCGGCGTAGTCGTGCTGGTAGTCGCGGCAGGTCAAGGTGGTTGTGGTGAGCACAGCGGCGGCGTGAGTCAGAGCGCACGGGTCGCCGCCCAGCGTGATGGCCAGATCAAGCGCTCCGTGGCGCTGGTCTGGGTCATCGCTGAGGCGGGTCATCAGGTAGTTCGCGGCTTCGCGGGTGCTGAACGCTCCCACGCGGATGATCCGTGCCCCCACCTCCCCAGCGACATCCGCACGGGCGGTGACCAGCACCCGGCCCGCAGGCCCAGCTGGCCACAAGCCATCTATGGCGGTGTTCTGGTGCAGGTCGTCGAGCACGATCAGCCACCGGCGGGCGGTCTGAGCCAGCCAGCCGGCTAGCCGCTGTGCCACCTGCCCGGCCGGGCCCGCTGGGCTGATGCCCACCGCCGCCGCGGCTTCCACGTATCCCGACAGCACCGAGGCGCGGCTGCTGGCATCGACCCAGGCCAGCAGGTCCACACCGCCCGACCGCCACAAGTGCCCGGCGTAGCAGGCAGCGATCTGGGTCTTGCCGCACGACTCGGCCCGCGCCGGCCCGTCCTGGCCGCTGGCCAGCACTACGACACTGCCGGGGACCAGCGCCTCGGCCAGACCGGGCGCGCTCTCGGGCCGGGTGATGAACCCATCAGCCAGGGGGGGCACCGGCCCGGCGCGGGCCGGCCACACCCGCGGCTGTGCTAGGCCTGCGCTGGTAGCGGAGCTGTTCATGGTCGCCGAATCTGCTGCTATGCCCTGAGGTGCTCCCGCTCCCGTTATCCGCGCGTGGCCGAGGGCGACGCCGCCACCGGGCCGCTGGCAGCATCGGCCGCGGCGGTGCCGCGCATCGCCACCAGGTAGACCGCGGCGGAGACGAACCATCCGACCAGCCAGGAGATGTCAGCGCCGCCGAGGGCGTGGACGAGCGGCCCGGTGTAGTCGGGCTGGGACACAAACGGCCATTCCGCGGCCAGGCCCACCGCATACGCCAGCAGGCCCCGCCAGGCGAGGTTGCCGTAGGTGGCGCCGGGCAGGAAGAATGCACCGACGTCGTAGCGGGCCCGGCGCACGACGAAATAGTCGGCCAGGTTGACCGCCGACCACGGGATGAACAGCACCAGCAGCACGTCCAGGAAGTTGGACAGGTTGGTGACGAACGACTGGTATCCCAGCAGCGCGACCGCCACGCCTGCGGCCATGACAGCGCAGAACGGCACCAGGCGGACCGTGACCGACGCCGAGGTGAACCGGCGCCACATGTTGCCGAATGCCAAGATTTGAAATCCGCCAGTATAGGCATTGAACGCCCCGGCGTTGACGAGGCTGAACGCCATCACCACCAGCGCCCACGGACCCGACACCCGGCCGACCGCCGCCACCGGGCCGAGCGAGGGCAGCAGCGCGCCGAGGTAGGCGCCGACCGCGCAGGAGAAGAACGTCGCGGCCACGTTCCCGGCGTAGATCGCCCAAAACAGGCGCCGCCCGTTGGTCCGCGCGGGCAGGTAACGCGTGTAGTCGGACACGAACGGCCCGAACGACAGCATGTCGATCACTAGCAGCGCCACCCCGGCCAAAAACAGCCCAGCCGGCGGCCGGACCAGGCTCATCTCATGCGCGGGCAGCGACCCGTACCGCAGGCCCTGGACCAGCATGACAACCAGCGACACGCCGACCACGACCGCGGTCGCCTGCATGACGCGGTGGATCCACCGGTACCCGAAGATCCCGATCACCACCGCCGGGACGGTGAGGATCACGATCCACTGCGGGATGGTCACCACGCCGGTCACGCTCTGCATGGCCTGGGCCTGGATGACGAGTTGGGCGGCGATGAACCCGACGTTGATCAACAGCACGGCGGGAAACAGGAACGCCGATCCGTAGAACCCGAACTGGGCCCGGGACTGGATCGTCTGCGGCACCCCCAGCTTGGGTCCCTGGGTGGCGTGCAGCGCGATCAGAAGCGCGCCGATCATCGTCCCGGCCGCGATCGCGATCAGCGCCCACCAGAACGTCAGCCCGATCGAGATGACCACGGCGCCCAGGACGACGTTGAACACGTTGACGTTGCCGCCCCACCAGAACGCGAACTGGTGCCACGGTTTCCCGTGCCGCGCCCCGTCCGGGATCCGGTCAATGTGATGGGTCTCGACATACCGGCGTAGCTGCTCGCTGGCTACCGCGGTCTCCGCCATAACTTAATGTCCCTTTCTGCAACAGGAATCTGTGAGTTTGCGCTTGAGGGTTCGCTCACATCCGCCCAGCCCCCGACCCACTGATCAGCTCGGCCGCCCGTTCGGCAATAGCCAGAACGGTCGCGTGGGGGTGGGCGTTGGGGACCGACGGCATCACCGACGCGTCGGCAACCCGCAGCCCCGCCACCCCGCGGACCCGCAACTGGGTGTCGACCACCGCATCGGCGCCGCCGCCCATCCGGCAGGTCCCAGCCGGGTGGTAGTAGCTGCCGACCGTGCGCCTGATATAGCTGCGCAGACCGGCGCTGGTGCGCACATCGGCGCCGGCCCACACCTCCCGCGCACCCAGGCCAGCGAACCCGGCGGTGGCCGCGGCCTCGCGGACCAGGGCCAGTCCTTCCTCCAGCCGGCTGTTATCGCGCGGCTCACCCAGGAACCCGGGGTCAATCAGCGGCGCTGCGTGCGGGTCCGCACTGGCAAGGCGTACCGATCCCCGGCTGTCGGGGGCGACCACCGCCGCCACCAGGGCGAACCCAGCCGCAGGGGGCTGGCGCCGGGCTGGGGCCAGCGGCAGCAGGATCGGGAACAGATGCAGGTCGGGATAGGCGCCAGCCCGGCTGCTGCGCAGCGCCGCGTAGACCTCGCCATGGTTGTACCTGCTGGACGACCGTGGGGCCGGCAAGGCATACGACGCCATCGCGATCGGGTGATCCTGCAGGTTCTCACCGACCGCCGGGATATCAGCGACCGGGTCGATGCCGAGGGCGCGCAACCGATCGGCCGGGCCGATGCCCGACAGCATCAGCAGCTGCGGCGATCCGACCGCGCCCGCGCACACGATCACCTCACCGCCCACCCGAGCTCTAGCCGGTGCGCCCTGGCGCAGGTAGCTGACGCCCGTGCAGACGCCGTGCTCCACGTGCAGCCTGGTCACCAGGCAGCCCGTCGCCACGGTCAGGTTCAGGCGGCTTAACACCGGCCTTAGGTAGGCGTCGGCCGGGCTGACCCGCTCCCCGTCGGCGATGGCCAGGTCAACCCAGGCCACGCCCTCCTGGTTCGCGCCGCTGAGATCATCGGTGACCTGGCAGCCCGCTTCCTGCAGGGCGTCCGCGAACGCGATCGCGACCGGGTGCCGGTCATTGTCCGGCACCGCACCCACCCGCACCGGCCCGGCGATCCCGCGCAGCGCCGGATCGCGTCCCACAGCCGCCTCGCTGCGCCGGAAACACGGCAGCAGGTCCGAAAACCCCCACCCCGGCGCCCCGCTCGCGGCCCAGCCGTCATAAACCGCCCGGTGCCCTCGCACATGCACCATCGCGTTGATCGCGCCCGACCCACCCAGGACCCGGCCCCGCGGAAAAGCCACCGGCCCCGCCTCCACCTGCCCGGTCGTCACATTCGCCCAGTCAGCTGTCGAGCCGAGATTGTCCGGCCACGCGTTCGGCACGGTCATGGCGCGGGTACGCTGCGGGCCGCCCGCCTCCAGCAGCAGCACCCGGGCATTGGCGTCTTGCGACAGCCGGGCCGCTACCACGCAGCCCGCCGTGCCAGCGCCAACCACGACATAGTCGAACTCCTCCACCGCATTCCTCCGCAAATGCTGAACATGCCCGCACGCGGCCCAGCTCCGGCGAACTGGCCGCGAGCCGATCGGGTAGAGCAGCGGGGACCCAGGGCTGATGTTGCGGTCACAGGCCTGGGCCCCCGCGCTGCCTGAGGGGCAGCCAGACGGTGACACGTCCGCCCGAATGTCAGGAACCGATTGACGGAATGGTCATGAATAAGCGGACATAGCAGTATTAGCCAGGCTAGGTTGCGCGAGAAGCGGCCGTGGCGGCCTCTGGCTGAAAGCGCCCCGCAGCCGTGACGCACTCACCGTTTGGCAGCAAGCAGCCAGCCCGGCGACACTCCGGCTCTGCCGCCATAGACGGCGACATCAATTCCCGGATACGGCGCGCGAGATCCGCCGATATGTATCTTTCGCGACGGCCGGGAGGCTCGTGGCTGGCGGCGCCGAACGAGGCGATCTGTGCGGCGAGCGACGTTCCAGAATGAGGTCGCGGGTCTTGGCGCCGCGCGCCGCTATTGAGGTGGCTGCCGATGGTTTCGCGGCTGCGTTAGTCCCAGTGCTGCGCGTTCTCGCCAGTTAGTGAGCCTGGCGACTCGGGCAGCACGCAGAACACAAGGCCCGCCGGGTCGCGCATGACCCACCACGATTGCACCTGGCGCACCCGCTCTGCGCCGAGCCGCTCCAGCCGCGCCACCTCGGCGTCGAGGTCGTCGGTGTGGATGTCGAGATGAACGCGGGGCGCGCCGGCATCCAGACGCTGCACTAGCAGCATCAGGTCGTGGCCCGGCAGCATGCCTCCGTGGTACTCGCCAGACCAGATCTGGGGCAGCTCCTGGCCCGCCGCGCCCTGCCAGAACGCCAGCTCGCGGTCGTGCTCCCCAGGCGGAACATCAATGACGATCTTCGCGATCGTGCTGTAGTGGGCCATGGTAACCAGGGTGTCATGACACTGGCCAGTATCAGCGGCGGCCGCGGCCTGTGACTCGGCGCCTGCTTGACCACCACGTTCGCGCAGTCGGCTGTTACTGACGCTGGTCCGCTCCAGCGCGCGAATCCGGCGATCTGGCGGCCACAGCAGCTTCTGTGATCATCCGCTTCCGGCGCCCATACTTGGTCGATCTGTCGTCGTCATGAAACTCAGCGAGGTCGGCGTCTGGTCCGCGTCACGGAACAGCGGCGGGAGATACCGCAGCATGAGCACGGACCAGGTGATGTGGGTGACGGCGGGGGCGAGCACCCCGCCGGTAGCGGCCCGCTGCCAGCCGAAGATCACGCTGGTGATCAGGCCGGCCAGGACCAGCGCCGGGTTGCCGGTAGCGGCGGTCGATGCGGCGTAGGCGAGCGTGGTAGTGCGAAGCGGGCGCGGCCCGGACCACAAGGCGCCGCGGAAGAACAGTTCTTCCGCTACCCCGCTGCCCGACGCGATGAGCACGACCAGCGGGGTTGACCCGGCATCGGCGTAGCGCAACACGCTGGCGATGGCACGGCGCAGGCTGCGGTGGCGGCGGGCGAGGCGCGCGGCACCGTAGCACACGGCGAAGGTGGCGGCCCCGGTGACGACAGGGACGACGATAAGGGCCCGTGCCGCGCTTCCGGGGCGGGTGCGCCAGCCGTCGCCGCGCCATCGGATGGCGCCCGCGCCGAGCGCACCGCACGTCCAGGTACCGGCCAGGCCAGCGGTCAGCAGGTAGAAGCGCGCGGAGCCTGCCTTGACAGCGAACGAGGACCGGAGCAGTGCAGCTGCCGCCAGCCCGGCCGCCCCGCGCCAGACCGCGGCGTTGAGCACGGCGGCGCGGGGCGTCGTCACGAGTGGGCCTGCTGGGCCTCGCGCCGTTCGCGGAGCGCCGCGCGCACGGCGTCGTCGTAGGACATGGGCTGGATCGGGATCAGGTCCCTGATCGAGTGGTCGCGCACGATCACCTCGTTGGTCATGGAATCGATGAGGGCCCGGCCGGTACCGGTGTCGATGTCGGTGACCAGGGTCAGCCACAGCGAGGACAGCCAGGGGGTGAGCAGCGGCACGGGCAGGAGAAGCAGCGGGCGGTGCTCGATGGCGGCGACGCGGCGCAGCATGGTCGAGTACTGGAGCACCTCCGGGCCCCCGGCCTCATAGACCCGGCCCGACGCCGCTGGCGGCTCCAGCACGCCGGCCAGGTACCTCACCACGTCCTCGACCGCGATTGGCTGGGTGCGGGTGGCGACCCACTGAGGGGTGATCATGACCGGCAGGTGCTCGACGAGCTGGCGAGTCAGCTCCCAGGAGATGCCGCCGTGCCCGATGATGATCCCGGCCCGGATGACGGTGACCGGCACGCCGCCGGTGCCGAGCAGGTTCTCGACCTCACGGCGGCTGCGCAGGTGGGCGGACAGGTCGTCCGTCTCATCGCCCAGCCCGCCTAGGTAGATGATGCGGCGCAGGCCAGCCCGGGCGGCCGCCTCGCCGAACGCGGTAGCCCCGGTGGCGTCCTTGTGCTCGAAGTCCGCGTCCTTCAGGGAGTGCACCAGGTAATACGCAGCCTGGCAGCCGGCCATCGCCGGCTCCAGGGTGGCGGGGTCCTGGACGTCACCGCGCACCGGCGTGCCTGCACCCCGGTATCCGGCTGGGTTCCTGGTCATGGCGACCACGTCATGGCCGGCCCGGTCAAAGGTCACGCACAACCGCTGGCCGACGAAGCCGGACGCGCCGGCCACCAGCACCTTCACTGGGCCCCCCGAGCCTTCCGTGGCCGGGCCTGCCTGCGTGATCAGGCCGGACCGTACCGTAACCAGGACTTACCTCGTCTACCCGCGAGCCTGGGTTCATACACCGGCCCCGCCATCCAGGCCCCACAGGTGCAGGCGCGCCCGGGACCGCCCGGCGGACAGGGAGCACACTCAGCCATCCCCAGACCGGGCCAACCATGACGGCGCAACCCCCA
>Ga0335074_10005601_pt1 | contig 17386 bp, 6 predicted proteins | sample Lox_Sample_23_FD_206715 | JGI IMG/M metagenome (GOLD analysis project Ga0335074, IMG submission 206715) | Soil microbial communities from Loxahatchee National Wildlife Refuge, Florida, United States - Lox_Sample_2.3 | ecosystem: Environmental > Terrestrial > Soil > Wetlands | place: USA: Florida... | reverse complement strand
GCACCCGGTCGTTCGGCGCGGATCCCGGCCTGGTGGCGCGGCACGGCGCGGCGGCGGTGCGCGGCCTGCAGGCGGCCGGCGTCGCGGCGTGCGCCAAGCACTTCCCCGGGCACGGCGCCACGCTGCTCGACTCGCACGCGGAACTCGCGCTGGTCCCCGACGGGCTGGCCGCGGTCACCGACCGCGACCTGCCGCCGTTCCGCGCCGCGGTGGAGGCCGGCGTGCTCGCGGTCATGCCGGGGCACCTGCGGGTCGCCGGGCTGACCGGGGAACTGCCCGCCTCGCTGTCGGCGGCCGCGATCGCGCTGCTGCGCTCCGCGCTCGGCTTCGACGGGGTCGTCGTGACCGACGCGCTCGAGATGCGGGCGGTGATGGACCCGTTCGGCATCCCGGGGGCGGCCGTGCGGGCCATAGCGGCCGGCAACGACCTGCTGTGCCTCGGCCGCGACGTGCCGGAAGACGGCTACCTGGCGGTCCGCGCCGCCCTCGTCAGCGCGGTCAGCGCCGGCGACCTGCCGGGCTCCCGGCTGGAGGAGGCGGCCGCCCGGGTCGCGGGCTTGCGGGGGCAGCTCACCGGGCGGCGCGCCGTCTCCCCGGCGGAACCCGTTGGCATTGGCCTCGCGGCGGCGCGGCGTGCGGTGTCGGTGACCGGTGAGCTGCCGGAGCTGCGCGACCCGGTCGTGGTCGAAGTGGAACCGCTGCTCAACATGGCCGCGGGGAACGCCCGCTGGGGACTGGGCGGCCGCCGGGTGGCCGCCGCGCCGGACCCGGGCGTGGCGGCGTCGGGCGCGCTCAAGGCCGCGACGGGACGCTCGCTGGTCGTCGTGGTCAGGGACGCGCACCGCTCCCCCGCGACGCGTGCCCTGGTGACCGCGATCCTCGCCGAGCGCCCGGACACGGTGCTGGTGGAGATGGGCCTCCCCTACTGGCGGCCCCCGGACGGGGCGTGCCAGGCGTACGTGGCCACCTACGGCGCCTCCCGCGCCAACGCCCGGGCGGCCGCCGAAGTGCTCGGCCTGACGGGGGCACCGTGACAAATCCGTGGCGCTCCGTCGCATATAGCAGCAGGCTACAGATATGCAAACAATCGTTCGCGTGGCACGCTGACAATTGAGGAAACGGTAGGCCTGTGACCAGTTGACCGGCGAGCGTTGGCAGCCGCTTCTATACATGGGTCCATCGAAAAGGCAATGCCTTAGACCTGAAGCGCGTCATCCCTCTGAGTATCTCGAGAAAGAAACCTACAACCCTACGGGGTCACTCAACGGCCGTCTTCGTGGCTCCGCCATGCTGGGTCATCCGGGGGCGCAGCTGTAGCCTGACAGCGCCGCGTGTGAACTCTGCTTCTGTCGACTTGCTCGACCAGACATAGGCTTCGCCCGGCGCGAGGCTTGCCATCTTCGCCGGTGTCAGGTCCGCCAGCGAGACTACGGCCTTCTGCATGTGGCGAAGCCAGGCCGGTGAATTGAACTTATGAAGAATCACGATGTCGGACAGCTCGATCAGCTTGATCGGGACTGAGGGCGGGTCCTGGCTCGCCACAAGGACACTCATGCCTTTGTGTCGCATCTCCCTGACGCTCTCCACCAAACCATCGACTAGGTCAGGGCTGTCGATGTATTTGTGCGCCTCATCGAAGACCACGAGCTTGTTGAACCGCTCCCGCTGGGCATCCGCGAAGAGCTGCATCAGCACCACGAATAGGCCAAGCGCTTCGTCCTTCTCGATGAACTCGTCGCGCAGGTCCACGATGATCATCCGCCCTGGCCGGACGATGTCCTTAACCGATACAGAGTCGTCGATGTACTCCGCCGCCAGGTCGAGCCGCTGCTGGGCGAGCTGCTTCAGATGGTCAGGCAGACTGGAGTCGGCCACGCCGCTGCGGATGACATCAAGGCGCAACTCGTTACGGTGCGTCCGCATAATTCGCTGGAGCTGCCTGATGTAGGTGGACTGGTTCCCGACCGCACCCATCAGGAACCGCCAGTGCTCTGCCCGCAGTTCGCTCGACCCGAACTTCAGTGGAAGCACCGTAAGCCCTGGGTGTTCAAGCCGTCGTTGTTCCAGCTGATCAGCGGGCACCAGGATAACGACATCAGTCAGCGCCGCCGGCGCACCACCGTAACGCGATACGAGGTCACGGACCTGCGACTGATCCGAGTTCGGAACGACCATGCTCGTGAACTCGGGCGCGTAGTCCAGCGTCGGGCTGTAGTGGAAGACGATTGTGGCCAGTTGTCCGGGCAACCGATTGACCGGCGGGGCCGCCATCGTGGCTGCCTCGATAACCGATCCGAGTGTGTAGCTCTTGCCGCCCCCCTGCACGCCGAACAGGCTGATCGTGTGCGTCTCGTTCAGGTCGAGCGCGACCGTCCGCCCAAGCGTGTCTTGGCCCAGGGCGCCGTACTGCGGCGAGGGTCGGCTGGTACCCAGGAAGACCTGAGGCAGCCGGGTAGCGGCCGGACCTCCTGGCGGCTCCGTCGATCTCTGCTCGAAGGGCGAGCCGACCTCGGCGGCCGCGGTGACGGCGCTTGCCATGACGGTCGGCTGGGGCTGAGGCTCAGTCTGGGCTTCGTGTTCGCCGTTGCCAGCGTCGCCGTCCTGCCCTATGTCGGGGGGTTCCTCGTCCTCGCCGAGGTCCTCCGATGACAAGTCCGGTGAGGCAACCGCTGGCTCGGCGGGCGTCTCATGGTTGCGCACGGACTCGCGGAAGGCCGCATGGTCCAGCCTTGGCAGTGAGATATCGAGCGAGCTCAGCGTCCGCGCACGGTCTTCGGCCGCAAGCAGGGGATCGGTCGGCATCGCCGCGAGGAGTTCCTCGATGAGGTCTCGCCCGATCCGGTGATATTCAACCCCGCCGTCCGCGGACGAGCTCTCCCCTGTGCCGGACAAGTCGAATATCAGGCCGGTCTTGGTGAACTCGAGCCGGAAGGGACCGCTATCGAGATTGCCGAGCAGCCAGCTGGCCTCGTCGGCGGCATCATCGCTCATCGTACGGTGTCGTATCGCCCGGTCCAGGTAGAAACGGAGCATCCCGGCGAGTTCCGCGTTCCGTACCGCGCGGTCCGGGCGGTCGCGCAGTCCAAGAGCCGGGTCGAACCGCTCGCGAAGCACTTCCTGGCTGCGGGCCAGCTGCTGAGCGATCTTCAACTTGAGGTCTTCGAAGCCAGACACGCCGCGCAGATGGCTGTAGCACTTGACCTCGACGAGCCGACAGGTGATCGTCCGGCGGGTTGCTTCAAGGGACCATAGGGCGAGATCCGTCCGCTTGAGGCTCGCGGCCTCGCCCAGCTCCAGCGCGGTGTGCCGCGCGTCCCGGTAGAGCTCTAGGTGATCGTCAAGCGGCACAACAACCTGGCTGTCGATGGCCCCCTGGTAGCCCAGGTAGAGCCGGGCGAGGGCAAGGCCTAGCACCTCGGTCCGCTGCGTCGAGGTGGCCGAGGCCAGCTTGAACGCCAGTCGCCCCGACAGTAGGCGGAGCTGATCGAAGAACGTACCGACATGTCTGTCGTCCACGGCAATCCCATGCTGCCTGGCCACCGGTGCGAGCAGCGCGCTGAGTTCTTCCACCGAGCGGGAACTGATCACGAGGTGATGGCCAAGGCCGCCGTCGGCGGCAGAACCCTCGAAGTCGATTACGTAGTCGGGCCTGCGCACGCTGCCGGGGCTGTCGAAGTACTCCATGCCGAGCGTCCGGTCAATTGTGATCACCCAGTCGCTTGACCGGTGTGCCTGGTGCAACAGAGCGCTGTCGGCTGGGCTGAGCCCCAAGGTCACCTGCGGCGCCAGGCCGGCGCCCACCTGGCCGGTCGTCACTGCCGCGATAGCGGCCGAGATAGTAGCGGGCAGTACGGCGAGCAGGTCGCAAGCCTCTTCCCCGCCGGGAAAGCCCACCGCCCGGCCATGGCGCGGCTGCTTATGCCAGCGGATTCCTCCATCGTCCTCGGTGTACCGGACGACGACGTCCTGTACGAGACCGTGCACCGGGAGGGTACCGGGCGTGAAGCCGCCAGGTGCCGCATCGAAGGTCTCCCCGCCGAACGCGTCCAACAGGAACGTGAGGTGGGATGGACGGTCCTCGGTCACAGCGCGAAACTCCGCCAGCGGCAGCACCGCCACGGCCAGCTTCGGAATCAGCCCAGACGCTTGCCTGGTGCCGAAGGCCTCAGCGCCGGCCGCCGAACTCCATTCGTCCCGCATCAGGCGGGCCAACGCCTCCCCGGCGGCCGTGGCCGCGTCGCCCGCAGCGAAGAGGCGGATGTCGTACTTGATATGGGCGAGGTGCTTCCGGCGCTGCAACTCCACTAGTGCGTCGGCGAGCTGGTCGCCTCGTCCGGCATTGACCGCGCTGATGACCAGGGTGGAGACGTACGGGTGCTGGCGCAGATAGCGTTCAACCCGGTCCGCCAGTACGGGTGCCGGGACAGGGTGCGCACTGGTGGTGCGCTCGGGGACGAGCAGCGCGCGACGCAACTCGCTGATGAGCTCCTGCGGGTCCGGGGTGCCTGTGGGCAGGCAGGCACCCCAATACGGGGTCAGATCGGCGGCGGCGACGGTAAGCCTCCCGCCGCTGACTGGTACTGCGAAGGGGAAGCCGAGCGGGGTGATGCGAATCAGCGTCTCCCCAGCACCGGCCACCACCAAGCGTGCCGCGTCTTCCGTGCTCTCCAGCCAGTGGTACCCGAGCTCTCCCCAGGTCGTCAGCCACAACAGCCGCAGCGGGTGAGTGGGCGAGGTCAGCGTCACCGTCCGGCTGATGCCGTCAGGACCGTCCATCATGACTTCCACCGTGTCAGACGCCAGCGTGGCCGCTAGATCCATAAGCACGATGGCCCGTTGCGCCTCGTCACCCCTCTCGGCCTGCCTGAGCTGCCACGCCAGGAGCTCACGGTACGCCTCCGCGTACACCTGGGCAGCTGACCGCAGCGTGCGCAGGTCGCAGCCTTCAACTATCAGGTCGCCCGCACCGCTGATCGCGCGCAGTGCCGCCGCGCGCGCGACGGTAAAGTTCGCCACGGCACCGGTCGAGGATGCGGACACGGTTGTCTCATGAGGAACGGGTGCGTGCGCTGCGCCCTCCCTCACTTGCATCGTCCAGCGGCCGGCGCGCCCCGGGTTAGCCAGCGTCTCCCGCTGGATGTCTCGCAGCACCGGGGAAAGCGGAATCTCCGCCGCACCGTGCGGGCCGAACGCGACCCGCAGGCTGTTCCGCCCCGTCTCCTGTGGCCCCTTCCAGGTGACGGAACGGCACTGCACGGCCCGCCAGTCGCGGTTGTCGGCCAGAGCGCGAAACTCGAGGGTTCGCAGCGCCTGCGTGACCCCGGCATGAATTTCCGTCTTGTCGGGCGGCAGCGTTTCGACCAGGTCGTCGTCATCATCCGTCTGGGTGACAACGAGAAAGCGCTCGCTCTCGAACGGCTGGTACGGCGCGGTGTCGTCCTTCATGACGGGCAGTGATACACCGTCATGATCTTGCGGCAGAATCCTGACGAAATGCCAACCTTGTTCCAGACCGGCACCGCGTAGTTTCCCGAAGGAGAGCCGGTAGACGGTCCGACCTGTCGCGGCCGGCTTGACAGACTTGGCGACGCCGGTGGGGCCAGAGTCCTCAGACACGATCTGTGCGCTGAACCGGGCCAGCGCAGGGAATTGTTTCGCGACCGACTGAACCTCGAAAGTGACACCGAACTGGTTCGTGCCCTGCGGGCCTGATAGCAGGAACAGCTGACCGTCGAGGTTCTGCAGCACCGGATGGTCGGCGTGCTCCGGCTTGTCACCAATCCGGGGCAGCGCAAGCTCGCCGACCGTGAGCTTGATCGGCTCGGTTTCCTGGTTGCCCCCCAGCGGCCAGTTGCCGAACGACAGTGGCCAGTTGGCGCGGTCCACCACGATGCGGCGCGTCCACTCACGGAGGTCGTCAAGGCCGGTCTCGGCGACGAGCTTGGCGAGCTTCTGGCGGAACGCGACGTCGGTGAGGCCGAGCTCCACCACCCTCTGACGCTCCGGAAGGTCGGTTCGAGCCAGCACCTGCATCTGCTTGACGTTCTGCCCGGTGCGGGTGCGTAGCAGGGCCGGGTTAGCGAACAGAGTGAGGTCAGGCACGAGGCCGAGCTCGAAGAACGCGGCACCGATTACTTCCGGATCGTTGTCGTTGAGCTGGACGGTCAGCAGGAACCGGGCCCGTGCATAGCTCGTGTCGAGCGGCCACTTCTCCTCCTCGATCGTGGCGAAGAGCTCCTCGATGCCACGCCGCAGGTCAGGTGAAAGCTCTGCGAGCAAGTGCGCCGCGAGTTCACCGTAGACGTCGCCGAACGGCACCTCCTCGAACGTGGCGACGCCGAAGGAGTCCTCGGCACTGGCACGTGTACCAGGCGGGACAAATACGAGCAGCGGCGGCCGCAAGTTCCCTGCCTCGTCCGGATTACGCAACTCGACCAACTTGGTGCTGGTCACCGCCACCTCCGCGGGAACGGCTGGCGGGTCGCCGAGCACGAGTACTTGAGCGCCGCTGCCCACGGTGGCGCGGACGCGGTCGCACAGCCGGACCGCAAGCGATGCCTCGGCGTCGGTCACGCGTGCGCAGTGGCCGGCCTGACGGTCGCCGAGCAGGCTGACGAGCCGGGGCGCCAAGATGCGCTCCAGTGCCGCCTGAACATCACCTGGGGTGATCTCACGCAGTCCGGTGCTCATACCTCTGCCCTGCTGGTTTCGGCGTTGATGTTGTATCGGGGGGTGATGGTTTGGGTCAGGTAGGCGTCCGACAGGTCCGAGTAGAAGCCGATCTCGCGCAGCCGCGCGATGAATGCGGCCCGGTTCTCCCGGAGCGCGGCATGGTCGGTGACGATCGCCGGGCCGAACCCGTCGCCATCCGGAAGCCTGTCGATGTGCAGGCCGTACCGTTTCCGCAGCAAGCCAAGGAATTCATCGACCCGCAACGACCTGGTCTCGAAGGAACCGCGTGGCGTCACATCAAGGAGGGAAAGCTGCAAGAGTACTTCCAGCAGCCGGCTGTCGAGGACGAAGCGCCGTTGCCCGCCGCGGGGCTGGGCAATCATCGAACCCGGCCGGTTCTTGAGCAGCAGAGTATCGAGGCACTCGGTCAGGTACTTGCGGTGGAACTTGACCCGGAAGTGAGTGATCACCTCGACGTAGGTAGTGAACTCGTCCGTCCCAAGCTGGAGGATCTGGTCGTACTCCGGGTCTTCCATCTCCCGATCGCGCGCGTCTTCGATCGCGCTCAGTCGTCCAGCCGCGTAGCGGAGCCGTTCCTCACGACGCCCCTGGCCGAGCAGGGCAAGCAGGTCCCGCACTTGGAAGAAACCGCCCGGCGGCCGGCTCAGGCCGCGCTTGAACAGGTGTTCGGCGAAGTCGTCCAGCTTCTTCACGGTGAAGGCGGCCCGCACGAAGCCGGGAATCCGGCCGAACCAGAGCCCGGCGCTCCGCTCGGCCAGCCGGGCCGACATCGAGCCGGGCAGGCCGGTGACGTCGAGGAAGAATCCGCCATTGGCGGAGGCGTTCTGCTCGCCCCGGACCATGGCGGGGAGCAGCTTCATGATGTTCAGGTGGTACAGGGCAAGGTGGAAGGCGAGCAGGATCTTCAGGTACTCGACCAGGACTATGCGGGGGATGAGTGCCTGATGGGCCAAAAGCCGGAGCACGTCGTCGGCGAGCAGATCCGCCGTCTGCTGATAGAGCGGCGGGTACGACCGGTGGTCGCGATCATTGGCTGGCCGGTCGCCGATCTGGTTCTGCACGGCGTCGGAGAGGCTGATTAGCGCCTGCGTCTCGACGTCGATGTCGTCGCCCGGTCGGGGTGCCTGGGTGGGCGCGTCCACGCCAGCGAAGAAGAACTGCTTCAGGTCGCGCAGAGCCAAGGTGCCCTTGTTCCCTGACGCGTGGCTGAGCATCTCGTAGATCTGCTCGTCCGCGTTGTACGCTCGGGACCGGCGGGTGTTCCTGAACCGGTAGGTGAAACCGTGCAGTGGGCGGAGGCCAGCGACCGCCTGGGTCGTCTTGCCCCGGTTCACCATGTCAAGCAGGTGCGTCTCTACCCACTGGGCGGTGACCGCCGGGTCGAATCCCTCAAACGCCTCCGGGTGCTCGATGATGGTGTCCGTGAAGTCCTCAGTGGTGACATCGCGGGTTCGCTGAATGACGCTGCGCCGGCCATCCCACCACAGCCGAGGCAGCAGCCCGGTGAGCACTCGGTCCATCTCCAGCTGCTTGAAGTCGATGTAGCTGATGCCCTCGTGGCGGAAATCCTTGTCGATGCGGTTAAGCGTCATGCGGGTCACCGCCCCCGCCGTTGGAAAGCACAGTCCCGCGGGCAATCGGGGTCATGACCAGCCGACCGCCTGGCTCCCGGCTGATCCGGTGCGCGATCTTTCCGTCCACGGTCAGGATGACTTCCTGGTAGGGGGCGGCGGAAAGCTCGTTCTTGAAGATCACCAGGTCTAGGTACCGGCCCTGAAGCTCGGCGACGCTTGGCAGGTAGCCGTCTCGCTGGTGCTGCAGCAGTTCGAACAGGTCAAGCCGGATGCGCAGCCTGGCCTGGTGCCCGCCGGGTCCTTCTGCGGTCAATACCAGGTACTCCGGTTCACTCTCTACGTACCGGCTCGCCGACGCGCCTGCCGCCGTCAAGGCGAGCGCACGTGGCGGAAAGAGTCGGTATTCCCTAATGGTGCCGCCCGGCACATCGCGGATGGCGAGTGCGAGGTTGCCGCCGACGAGGCCGGCGTCCGGCAGCCCCTCGCCCCGGTTGATCGCCGTCACCAGTCCCGGCAATTCGGCGGCCAGATCCGCCGGCCGGGTGAGCAGGGCGAGGAAACGCTCCGCGGAGCGGAACGGGAGGGCGGCCTGTGCCCGCTGGTCATCGACGGACTCGAAGTAGAACCGCCGCCGGGCCGCCGCGAGATACCCCGCGTCCGGCATGGCCGGGTTCCCGTCCTGCCCGAGCCGGGCGAAGGCAGCAGCGAGTAGTTCGAGGTCGTAGCCGCCGCGCTGGTCGATGGTCATCATCGACTGGCCCGCCGTCGGACCGATGGCCGCGAGCCTCCGGTCGAGCGCGGGCTGCGGCACTGCGGCGACGTCGAGTTCGCTGAGCTGACGCAGCAGCCGGTCGGCAGCACCGTGCTCGCCGAGCCAGCTGTTGAAGTAGAAGCTCGACAGGATCTTCGGCGCGCTGCCCGTCCGGTACAGTTCGTGGATCTGCGCGCAGTCCCGGCCGGAAGTGATCGTGAACGCCAGTGCGGACCGCAGGTCGCGCAGCGTAATGTGCAGCTGGCCGCGCAGGTGGACCAGCCGGTACAGCTCGCGCAGCCGCCTGGTTACCTTCGGTCCCGCGCTCGGGTGCGCGAACGTCCTGGCGTTGTGCGGGGCATAGCAGGTCCGGACCAGATCGCAGCCCGCGCAGGCCGCCCAGTAACGCTCGCTGCTGAGCTCGGCGAGCACCCGGTCGAAGACCGGTTCCTGGCCGGCTACCAGGCTGCGCTGGTTCAGGTTCACCAGGGCGATGTCGTCGCCTGCGGGCTGGCCCGCTAGCCCGGCGTGGACCAGCGGGGTGAGTAGGGCGAACTGGGCGGCGTGCTCAGTGAGAAAGTCAACGAGCCGCCCGGTATTGATCGCGATCAGCCGGGTCTGTGCGGGGTCGCCCGTGCCACTCGCCAGGGCACCGTCGGCGAACGGCGCGAAGAACTCGAGCAGGACGTCGTCATTTGCCCGGTCGCCCTCGTCCTGGCTGCCGTCGTTGTTGGTGCGCAGCGTACGCCCGTCCGGCAGCCGCAGGTCCATCCCGTTGACCCTCGGCCGCCCCGGTTGGGCGCCGCGCTCGCGCGCGGCGCTAGTTAGCCGGTCCAGGAAGGCGGTCTTACCGTCACCCGCGTTACCAGTGATGATCACCAGGCGGTAGTGGCCCGCGAGGACGTCAGGGATCAGGTGGCCGTCCAGCGCCGTCACCACGTAAGTGCCGTACGCGTCCGTGCCTCGCGTTCCTGCGTTGCTGACCGGGGATTGGCTGTACAGCGTCTGCAGGTGGTCCACGAACGGGTTCACGTTGGACGCTGCCGGGACCGGCACGGGAAGCGAGACAGGCGGGGGCGCTGGCCTGCGGTGCACCTCGTCGATCGCCTTGAGGGCGGACAGGAACTCCTCGGCGCTGCCGTAACGGTCACCGCGCAGCGGCGCGATCGCGCGCAGCAGCGTTTCGACAAGCTCGTCGGACAGCTCACTGAACTCTGGCGTGGTACGCGGGTCGGCAGCAACCTTGTCGAGCGTCGGGCGGCTGCTGAACGGGTACTTGCCGGTCAGCACTTCGTACAGCGTCACGCCGAGCCCGTACACGTCCCGGTCGATGAGGTTTGTGGCGTTTGGCGGACCGACGTAGCTAGCGTCTGGCGGCGCATAGCGCGGCGAGCCGCCGACCCGGGACATGCTGGAGGACGTGCGCACGGCCACGTTGAAGTCGATGATCTTGGCACCCTGGTCGGTCCAGAGCAGGTTGCTCGGCTTGACGTCGCAGTGGAACACGCCGTTGGTATGCAGAAACGCCAGGCCGGTCGCCACCTCGATACCCAATCGGACGGTATCCGCAGGTCCAAGTGCGCGCTCCTTGACCAGGCCGCTGAGGTCCTTCCCGTCCAGGTACTCAAAGACCAGGTACGGCACATCCTGGCCATCGAGGTAGTCGGCGCTCTCCACCCGGACCACGTTCGGGTGCGCAGGCAAGGCGAGCAGCGTCCGGTACTCCTGCTCAAGCCGGGCGACGTTCGAGTCCCTATCCCGGTCGACGATCTTGACGGCCCGGTCCGCGTCTGCCAGGTTGTCGTACACCTGGTACACGACGCCGAACGTCCCGCCGCCGATCTTCCGCTGCACTGTGTACTTCCGGGTGAGCTGGTAGCCCTCGGGAAGGTTCCGGTAGTCCATCCGCAGTAGCGGCGGTCGGACAGGCTGCGACATACTCGCGGCGGCCAGGGACTCCTCGGCCTCGGCGGCCGTCGGCCGACGTTCAGGCGCCTGCGCGCACATCCGCTGCAGCAGGTCGATGAGCGGCTGTGACAGGCCGACAGCGGTCATCGGACCGGGCGGCAGGGCACTGGCGCGCTGATACTGATCAGCCGAGGAGGCGAACGGGAGCTCGCCGGTCAGCAGCTGGAAAGCGATGACCCCGGCGGCGTACACATCGGATGCCCGGCTCATCCGCTCCGGCCGGTTCTGGCACTCCGGGGCGAGATAGGCCGGATCGAGCACCTCGGCGAGCCGAGCGATGACGCTGTTCGACCGGGGGTCTTCTGGGCGGGCGTATTCGAACCCGGTCAGCATGCCCCCGCCACCCTCCGTGATAAGCAGCGTTGAGGGGGAGAGCGCGCGGTGCAGGACCCTGTTAGCGTGCGCGTGCGCGAGCCCGTGCAGCATGTCCTTGATCAGCCGCAGCTTGGCATCCATGCTGAGGGCGAGTTGCGGGTCGGTCAGGTGCGGCAGCAGCGCGCCCGCCCGGACATCCTCAAGGACCAGGACGTACTGGCTCTCGTCTTCGTTCGGGAAGAAGTCCCGGCAGGCGACGACGCAGGGGTCCGATGGCAGCCGCAGGAGCATGTTGTACGCGTTGGCGAGCGCGATCCGTTCCGCCGCCCGCAGGTCCGCCGGCTGGTAGGGGTCAGCATGGTAGACGCGCAACAGTACCGCCAACGCGCCGGGCGCGTCGGCGTTCCGAGCGCGATATTCCGTGACCTCGTCGGTTTCGCCCAGGGATTCGATGACTTCCCAGTGTCCGAAGCGGAGCGGCCCGGTGCGGCGTTCCGCGATCCCGGTGATCTCAGTGACGATCTTGTTGCCATAGTCGCGGATGTCCCGGAGAAAGGGCGGCCGGATTCGTTCCGGCCGGCTTAGCTCGGGCACGAGGTCGTCAAGCCCGATGACGACGTGCTGTGCGTCCGCGTCGGGCCCGGTCGACCGGTCAATAAGTCGGACATCCGAGAAGGGCATCACGACCAAGGCGTCGACGAAGATCCGACCTAGGCCCTTTTGCGCCAGGTTGCCTTTGAGCGCCTTGGCGTGACCGCGCAGCTTCTCCACCGGCGACCAGAACGGCTCCCGGTGGGCCGGGTACCAGCGGCCGCCCATGACCTCGATCCGGCCCCGGGTGCCCTTGACATCGATCAGCGTGACCGCGTACTCGGTGACGACGAGCAGATCGATCTCGTACTTGCGGTTCCCGTGCAGCCGCAGGTCGAAGTTGTGCAGCACCACCCAGTGTGCCGGGCCGTGATCGCGCAGGTCCCTGATCACGGCACGCTCGGCGTCGTTGACGGGCTCACCGCCGCCGATGATCTGAGCCATCGCCTGACTCGCCCGCCTCCTCCGCCTTTGGGGTCAGGGGACCATCTTGCCGTAAGGCCGCGCCCGCTGCACGCATTGCGGCATCGAGGAGCTCCTGCGCCCGGTCTTCGAGGTCGTCCGCTTCGTCCCGCCACCGGTAGGCCTGGCGCACGGTCTCCGCGATCCGTTCCCGATCGGCGGGTTTGCACTCGGGAACGGGCATTTCTCGCAGCAAGACCGTGTGATACTCCTGCTGCTTGCCGCCCACGCTCATCGAGCGGAGCAAACGGAATGCGACGTCTGATCGCAGGAAGGCGAACAGGTAGGCGCCGGAGATCTCCGGCGAACCGCTGAAGACTCGCACGAAATCCTGACTATAGGCGTGTTTATTCCAAGTGCCGGTCACCAGTATCGAGCGCCCAAAAACTTCATTCTCTCCCAAGGTCCCATGTGCAGCTATTAGTACGGTTTCGTCTTGTTGCAAGATATCGGCAGGTGCTTCGTTCGGATTGATCCATCTACCCTCGGGTTTAATCCAGAACGCCTGCCGCTGCCCGATGAGCCGAACTCCGTATGCTGGATCCGCGTCAATGCGCCTGAACCTGGCTCCGGTTTGAAGCTTCCCGCCACGGCAGATGTCGCCAAGCGATCGATGCGGCATTTCCCGCAAGCGTTCGGCGAGGCGATTGGCACGTGGCGAGAAGTTCAATGCTCGAAGGCTGATCACCTCGGGCCGTTGCACCGCAAAGCCAGTCTCGCGAGGCTGGTCGTGCCACTGGATGTCCAGCAGATCGGGAAGTCCTGCGCTCTCGAACAGGTCGCGGGTGGCAGCGGTGACTCCAGCCTGAAACTGGGCCCTCAGGTCGGCTGCCGCTTGGACATAATCGTGGATCTCTTCCTCGGTGCCACGATCGAATCGAGGTACCGGCAGGTCCGCGATATGCACGGGCTCGAGATGAGGAATTGATGACCCGTACGACCGGGCAGTTATAACGGGAATGCCAAATCTGCTTTTCAGAAATGCATAAAGATAGCCAGGAGATACCTGATTTCCGTCCGCTACCACCTTGATTAGATCCTGGGAAGACCAGAACCCCCTCATGTCCGGGCGGGCGTAGAAAACTCGTCCCAGCACTTGCCCCGCACAAGATATGAGCGTCATTCCCGGCTCAACTTCGAGGTAGGCGAGCTTGCTTGACTTTGCGTCCTTCGAAAGCAGCAGTGGAGTATTAGTAAGGTCCGCTTCCAGCATGTCGACGCTACCAAGGAAGGGAACGCCTTGCTCGGGATCGCTGACGTAACTGCGGCGGAACTGTGGTCCATTGTAGATCCCGCCATCGTGTCCAGCGGTCAGTTCGTGGAGCTGCTGCGTCCCTGGCAGTCGCTCCAGGAGCTTTTTGGTTTCATAGGCACCTGACAGGTAGGGACTCGCGTTCAGGCGCAGTCCCTGGTCGGCGAGCCAAGCAGACCGGACCGGGTCGCGGATGTCTGCGAGTTTCACGATTGCTCCGGGAAGCACGTGCGCAACTGGTCGCGCAGGTGGATGAAGGCCGGGGCCTGGCAGGACCGGACGGACATGGCCGCGGCGAGCTTACCGAACTCGGCGTTGCCAGCGCGGGCCTGGCCATTGTGCAGCAGGTCCGTCAGCGTGCTCGCCCGCGGCGCACGGCCGCTGTCCTGCCGTTCGAGTACGGCCCCCGCGATGTCCCGCTGGCGGAGCAGTTCACCGATGAAGACGGGGATGTCGAGCAGCGTGGTTTTCCCGGCGCCATTCGCTCCGGCCAGCACGTGGTAGCGGTCTAGGTCTATGACCAACTTCGGGAAGAACCGGTAGTTATGAGCCTCTATCCGGCTAATCATCGCTTAAGTCCTGGTTCTGGATATTTTTCGCGAAATGCGTTATATGCCTTAGCGATTTCTGGCAGGTCGTTGTCGATGGCCTTGACCCTGCGTGTAACGACGACTGAGCGCTCGTGCCCCCGGACCTGGATGATCTGCTTCTCCTCCTGCAGCTCCAGAATAATCTCGCCGTCCGGACGGCGCTTATACACCTCATTTCCGCGCCGGTCGATCCCTACTTTTTCCGCTACTGCCATAAAAACGGGATAATCCGGCTGGCGGCCGGCGATGGCGGCCGCGCGAATTTCTTCGTCGGTTTTTTTCTTCAGGAAGAGTAGGCTGGTAAGAATGTTAACGCCGGCCTCATGAATGAAGGTTTCCACCGGGAGCTCAACGCTGCCAAGCACCCAGCAATTCTCCAGGATCCAGGTCCGGATGGCCTCGTCGGTAGGGCCGGGGTTAGAAAGGATGCCGTTCGGCAGGACAATCCCGATTCGTCCACCCGGCTTGACCCACTGCACGGCCCGCTGGATGAACAGCTGCTCCGGCGCGATGGCTGATACCGGGTTCTCCCCCGCGACTAGCCGACCGGTCTCCCTGCTACGGGACCAGGACCGCGCCACCCCGTCGCGGTACATGTCGAGCGTCGCCGGATCTTCGATCTTGATGTCGGTGCCGAACGGCGGGTTGGTCATCAGCACGTCAACGACCTTGCCGAGCGGGATGCGAGCTTCCGCTTCCTCCCGCCCGTCCAGATGCCCCCGGGGAAACGCAAGGGAATCCATGTAGTAAATATTTCCCGGCTTTCCGGTAAGCATCATCACGCTCATGCTTGCCGTCCGCACCAGGAAACGGTCGAAGTCCGCGCCGAACAGCCGGTCGCGTGCATAGTCCTGCAGCTTGTCCTGGTGCTCGACGAGTTGTTCCCTTGTGTCGGGGAACCCCGTCGTCTGCTCCTGTGCCCGATACTTCTCAAGGAGGTGCCGCAAGGTCTCACGGAGGAAGCCACCTGTACCGCAGGCCGGGTCGAGGACGACCTCATCCTCTTGGGGATCGAGTATGTCGACCATTAGCTTCACGGCACCCGGCGGGGTGAAGTACTGACCCCTGTCGCCGCGCAGGTTGTCCCCGACCAGTTCCTGGTAAGCGATGCCCTTGACGTCGGCGTCGGTGCCAGTGAGGTCGTAGGAAGCAAGCTCTCCCACGATGAACGCCAGCGCACGATCGGAGAGAGTGAGCTCATCGGTTGGCCCGAAGAGCTCATACTGCCTTTTCACCTCGGCGAACAGGGCTTCGATCCGCCTCCTGATCGCGTGGCGGCCAGCATCCTCGAAGGGCTCGTTGGGAAGGACATAAAACTGCGGTGGCCGACGTGCCCGCAGGCTCTCCCGTTCGTCGTACATCTTGGCGAACAGCAGGTAGAGGAACTGCCAGAATGCCGCGTCCTTCGGCATGCCCTCGTTGCCGTGGATGTAGTTGTGGCAGCGGCGGAAGGCGGTCTTTAGCATTCCCGCCTCGCCGCGGCGCAGCCTGCCGACCGAGACAACCGTGTCGGGCTGGACGCTCTCATCCGCCAGCGGCCAGCTGGCCCGGGGCTCAAAGGTCGCGCTCCACCGGCTGGTCTCCTTCTCCAGGAAGAAGAAGTCCACGCCGTTGGTCCACATCCCATAGTGGACCTGCGGGGTCGCCTCAGTGCCAAGCAGGGTCTTCAGTTCAGCGAGGTCTTTCTCTGCTTGGGCGTACGTGCGGAGCTTCGTGACGCGCCCAACCTTAGGCATTGGCTTGCAGACCACCACCCGGCGCAGGTTCGCCATCGTGTGCTCGGTCTCGGGCTCGAAAATGGCGATGTCCGCTCTCCTCCGCGACTTTCGCCCTTCGACCTCGACATCGATCCGGAAGTCGCGCTCCATGTCCTGTACCCGGATGCCGTACTCGCCGTACAGCGCGCGGGCGACCTGCTGCCGGACTTCTTCGTTGCCCCTGAGCTTGACGGGCTGGCCGGTGATGAAATCAATGGCCTCGTCCTCAGCCAGGGTGCTCGTCGTGCCGAGACCGACCCTGCCTTCCGCAACCTCGCTGGCATCCTGGCTGAGCGGTTTCACTGACGCGTTGCCTCTACTTCCATGCACCCAACGAGCCGCGATCCGACCTCGCGGCATCTAGCTCTTCACGCTGACCATAGGAGTAAAGCACCAACCGGATCGGGCTCGAACAGCAGGTCTTGTATGACTGGCTTCGGCAAACCAGGCCTTTTGCCCAGCGGCGACCTGGACCGCCAAGTCGATGAGACTCCCTGGTCGGACCTGAGTCGTCAGTGGCGATACTTCGGGTGAACAGTTTGTCCTCTATCCGTGTGGCCACGGTACGCCTCCCACAGCCTGCTCACCTCTTCCGGCCTGCGGCGGGGGCGGCTCCGTTCCATCTCCGGTGCCCCTGACCTCACCCCTTCTAGAGACGGCGAGGTCAGGAACACCTCCAACCCTTCACCGTGGGCTAGGCCAGGAAGCCTTCATCGTAGCTCGGCGAACGCAACGTGTTCGTTGTGGTGGATGTGCCCGACGTCACCACAGTGGCGGGCTTCGCTTTCGCGGGCGCCGCCGGCAAGTCGACTCGGTCAGCATCACCCGGCTGCTCAACGGCCGGGAATGGAGGGAATCCCTGCGCAAGGCGCAAGCCGCTGGCTACCGGCCCGCACGGCAGTACCTGCCTGGAGGTCCGGGACGCTATATGTATGCGGGCTGCCAGCGCAGGTGCGCAGCCAGCCCGCAGCAATGGTTAGTGGGGGTCGTGGATGGCGGTCCAGATCTTTTCCGCGGTCAGAGGCATGTCCAGGTGCCGGACGCCGTAGGGCTCGAGCGCGTTCATCACGGCGTTGACGAGGGCCGGGGTGACGCCGATCGTGCCGCTCTCGCCCATCCCCTTGACGCCGAGCGGGTTGGCCGGGGACGGCGTGCACACCAGGTAGGACTCGATCGCCGGGAGCGAGGCGGCGAACGGGACCGCGTAGTCCATCAGTGACGCGGACATCGGCTGGCCGGAAGAGTCGTACGCCACTTCCTCCCAGAGGGCCTGGCCGAGGCCCTGGGCGATGGCGCCGTGCACCTGGCCCTCGACGAGCAGCGGGTTGATCACCACGCCGCAGTCGTCGACCGCGATGATGCGCAGCACCGTGACCCGGCCGGTGTCCGGGTCGACCGCCACCTCGCAGGCGTACGAGCCGGACGCGTACGTT
>Ga0335074_10005599_pt1 | contig 17387 bp, 13 predicted proteins | sample Lox_Sample_23_FD_206715 | JGI IMG/M metagenome (GOLD analysis project Ga0335074, IMG submission 206715) | Soil microbial communities from Loxahatchee National Wildlife Refuge, Florida, United States - Lox_Sample_2.3 | ecosystem: Environmental > Terrestrial > Soil > Wetlands | place: USA... | reverse complement strand
TGACGGCAAGCTGATCTGGGCCGATCTCTCTGTCTCACTCGCCCGAGACGACGCCGGGATGCCGTCGTACTGTATCAGCGTTGTCGTCGACATTACTGAGCGCAAGCTGGCGCAAGAGGCGCTGCGCGAGAGCGAGGCGCGCGCACACCTTGCCGACAAGCGGCTCGCGGAAGCCATCGCGACCATCGGCGACGCTTTCGCGCTCTGGGACGGCGACGCTCGCCTGATTGCGTTCAACGACCGGCTGTTGGACGTGTGGGGAGGTCGCAAGGACCTGGTGGCGCCCGGCGCGCAGATGGAAGCGATGCTGCGCGCCGGATACAGAAGCGAGATGGGCGACCGCGACATCGAAGCTGCGATCCGTCGGCGCATGGACATGATCGGCAAGCTCCCCGAGGACTACGAGATCACGCCCGCCGACGGACGCTGCTTCATGGTGCGGGAGCGTCGTCTCGCCGACGGCGGCTTCGTCACGGTTTACACGAACGTGACCGAAATGAAACGTAAGGAGGAAAAGCTCCTCAAGGCTGAAGCGGAACTGCAGGGTAAAGTGGTGGACCTCAGGGACGCGCAGCGGCGTCTTGAGAGTATGACCAAGGATCTTGTCGCGGCGCGCGACGCCGCAGAAGCAGCGAACCGTGCCAAATCGGCGTTTCTCGCCGCGATGAGCCATGAAATTCGCACGCCGATGAGCGGTATCATTGGCTTCGCCGATCTTTTACTCGAAACACCGTTGAACCAGCAGCAGCATCGCTTCGCCAAAGCTCTGAGTGAGTCCGCCAGCGCACTGCTCACGATCATCGACGATATCCTCGATTTCTCCAAGCTCGAGGCGAGGCGGGTGACCCTCAAACGAATCGTTTTCGATCCGCAGCAGGTGATCAATTCGACTGTATCGCTACTGGCGCCAACAGCGCAGAGTAAAGGTCTCAACATCGAAACAACGCCGGATGGGGATCTTCCGCGCCTGCTCCTTGGGGATCCCGGTCGCCTGCGCCAAGTGCTCCTCAATCTAATCGGCAACGCCCTAAAATTCACCGAGCGTGGTTACGTGCGGGTTACCGCTTCTCATCGACGCCTTGGCGGCGACCGGGTCGAACTGCGGATTGAGATTGCCGATTCCGGCATCGGAATTCCGGCCGACGCACGCGCATGGCTATTTACGCGCTTCAGCCAAGCGGACAGCACGACGCCACGCGCGTATGGCGGCACAGGACTGGGGCTGGTGATATCCAAGGAACTATGCGAGCTAATGGGCGGCACGGTCGACTATGACAGCGAGGAGGGGAAAGGCTCCCGCTTCTGGTTGGTGGTGGTTTGCAACATTCCTTCTGCGAAAACGCCGACACACGAGCATGGGACCGAAGCAACGAAAGAAACCGCCACTCGGAGCCTCGATATACTTGTAGTCGAAGACCACGAGCTTGTTCGGACGATGATTTCCGATATGCTGGCGGAACTCGGCCACAATGCCGATCTTGCCTGCGACGGCCAGGAGGCTGTCGCGGCGGTGCAGGCGCGACGCTACGACCTTGTGCTGATGGATGCACAAATGCCGAAAATGGACGGCGCAGCGGCAACTAAGGCGATCCGTGCACTCGACCCTCCGGCCAATGCAGTGCCGATCGTTGCGCTTACAGCCCATGCGATCGAGGGCTATCGCGACGTGTGTGTCGCCGCCGGCATGAACGACTATCTGAGCAAGCCGGTTAAGCTCACGGCGTTGAACACCTTGCTCGCGCGGTGGAGCGCACACACACCATCGGCCCCGCAGACTTAGGCATCTCATGCGTTGAGTGATCGCTTCGACGCTGCTGCGGCTCTTCACCTTTGGCAACGCATTTAGCAGCATCGGTGTAGATGAACTCGTCATCAGGCGGGAACGATTGAGTTGGCGGAGCACGACGTTTTATGTCTGCCGTTGGGCACATCTCGAACGCTCCGGTACGCGTATTGTGAGTCCGCTAAGGGCCGCGGGCGGCGGTAGGTAGGCGGCCCCTTCAGGTCTGCCGCGTACGAGGTGGAATGACGACGGTCTTGCCAGGATGGTGCGGTTGCGACCTTTCTGGAGTGGCCTATCGCCATTCTTGCGCGCGCTGCGCGCGCTCGATCCTCGCAACGCTCGCCTGCGCTTCAGAAGAACGCCAGCGTGCGGATCTCGATGCTCTCGCGCGGCCGGGCATCGGGCGGCGCGGTCGGATCGTCGAAGGAGGTGTGCGCTGTCCAGCGGGCACGGCCGTCCTTCAGGGAATCATAGACCTTGAACACCAGGGCCTCGTTCCTCCGCATACGCGGAAACCAGTACCAGCGGTGCTCGGGATTGTAGGTGACGGCGTAGGTCTGGCCAACGCGGTTGGGATAGCGGCGCTCGGAAATGACGAGGTCCTTGGGCGAGAGCGTGCGCGCGTCGCAGATCGCCAGCGGGAAGGACTCGACGGGATGGCGGATCGGGCGCCACACCTGCACGACGGCGAAGCGGCGAGTGAGCAAGCTCTCGGCCTCCTGCGGCAGCAGGTCGCGCACGCGCTGCGGACCAGACCATTCGGTATAGTCGTTATGGGCACGCCGCACCGGCTCGCGGATCTTGCGCGCCTCGCGCTCGTTGTCGTCGGCGGTGCGCAAGGTGTGATCGAAGACGACGACCCGAGACGCGCCGCTCTCGGCTTTGATCAGCGCCTCCATCTCCGCGTAGTAGACTTGGCGCAGCTCGGCTTCGTCGAAGAAATCGACCACCTTGGTGTCATGGTGGACGAAACGGAAGCCGTTGCGCTCGAGCGCGAAGCCGTCCGCGCCGCGCCGGCCATTGTGCAGGGTCACGCGGCGCGGATCGGTCGTGCCGAAATTCCGCACCTCGGTCGAGCCGGGCCCACCAGTATAGGTGAAGGGCGTCGCGCCCGTGTCGAGGAGATAGTCGATCGTCGCCTCGATGGTGTCGGGGGTCGTCTCCTGCTCGGCAGTCTCGATCATGGCGGGCTCCTTGATAGCGTCGATAGCGTCGCGTCGCGCGGACAATGATAGTGTAGATATCCATAATCGGAAGAACTGGCGTTTCGCCGGTTCCGATCGCGGCCGCGAGGATGGGGGGCGGGTCAAGTCAGCTCCGCTGCTCGCGGAAAGGCCGTCTCTCATCGCGTCGGCCGGAGTGGTGCTTGCCTTCGTCGGCGTGGTCGTGTTGGCAGCGCAGCCTGGCCTGTCGGCAAATGCGCTTCCGCTGTTGCTTGTGCTCCATGGGCCGCGTCGCACCATTCGGCCTGCTGCTTCCCGTGTTCGCCTTGATTTCGAGCCGGTTGTTCCTTGGCGACCGCATGACCCCAAAGCTGATTGTCGGTGCGCTGCTCGCGATCTCCGGCGTTGCCATTACACAAGTAAGGCCGAGCGCTCGATCACTTTGAACCCGAACGTCGCGTCGCGGCGACTTCCGGGTTTGGCACCGAGCCGCCATCGAGCGCTGAGCCGGCACGGCGCGCAGATCGTCGCGGCCGCTGCTCGAGACCCGAAGGCGACATGGCGTCTATCTCTGCGCGCTCCCCTGCTCCACCATCCGCGGCAGTCTTTGCGTCAAGATTTGTTCGGCCTCCACGGCAATGCGGCGAACAATCTCGGCGGCACTCGGGATGTCGTGGATGAGGCCCGCATCCTGCCCGATGAACAGTGGAGCTTCGTCGGAATTGCCGCTGCCCTGCGCAGCCTGCACGGCGGCAAGCGCTTCGGCCTGGCGCTGGCGCAGGGCCCATTCGCGCCCGGCCCAACGCTCGATGAAGCGGTTACGCAATGTGCGCGACATCGCGCCGGGCCAAACCGTGCCGGCGGCAAGATCGGGGATCTCCGACAGCAGCGTGTCGTGGCCATCGCTGTCCAAGATCGCCTGTTTGAAATTGGGATGCAGGGGCGATTCTTCGCTGGCGAGGAAGCGCGTTCCGAGCAGCGCGCCGTCGGCGCCAAGCGCCAATGCCGCCGCAAGACCGCGGCCATCGGCAATGCCGCCGGCCGCCAACACCGGAATCGGAGCGACGGCGTCGACGACCATCGGCACGAGCGCCATCGTCGCCTGCCAGCTGACGTGTCCACCACCTTCAGTGCCTTGCGCGATGATGACGTCGGCGCCGGCTTCGGCCGCGCGCACCGCCTCCGGCACGCCGCCTGCCATGAACGTGACTTTGCCGCCAGCGTCATGCGCGCGCGCGATGTAGCTCTTCACGTCCTGGTCCGGTCGCGGCCAAGCGAACGCCATCACGGCTGGTCGCAGCGCGAGCGCCGCGGCAAAGCTGCCCTCGTTTAGATTGAAGATGAGAAAATTCAGCGCGAAGGGCTTGTTGGTCAGCTCGCGGACCAGGGCTGTGGCAGCGTGAATCTGGTCGGCCTTCATACGCCCGCAGCCCAGTGCGCCAAGACCACCGGCATTCGACACTGCGGCGGCAAGCTGCGGCGCGTAAACCGACGCCATGCCTCCAAGCGCGATCGGGTGCTCGATGTGCAGGACGTCGCAGACCGACGTGTGAATCATCCTGTCCCCCTTACGACCAATTGTGTAACGAAAATGATATCTCGGAGCGCCGGTGCTGAATAGGCGCGATGTCGCTTCCTGGCAGCGAGCCGTTATCGGCAAGTGCCTGTTCAAAGGTCCGCTTCCGAGCGCTGAGCTGGCGCCGCGCGCTGATCGTCGCGACCCGCTGCTTGTGACCCGAAGCGGACTTGACGCGAGCTGGGTGACATCCATGTTCATCTGAGCGGGGCAACCGGACCGGTCGAGCCTGGGATAGGTACCGTTGTCGCAACGACTCTACAATTTCGGTTGGCGGTTGATCGGCTGCGGCGAGAGGAGCTGCCCAACACCAGCGGTGCTTTAGAGGTCTGCTACAGCGCGCTAAAGCCGACTACCCGCGTGAAGCATCGCCAAGGCGGCTGCTGACCCAAAGCGGACATCGACGCATCCAGGCCCGGACCCCTTCCAAGACGGCGATGCGCTTTGATACGATGCCCTGTCCGAAGGTCGGCGCGAAGACATTCAGATGCTAGATTCCAGCGCTCTCCGCGACCAGATGACGCTTCGACGGCTCCGCCTCGCAGCGGGTCTCATCATGCTTTGCTATCTCACGATGCATCTTTGCATGCACGCGCTCGGCAACGTCTCGTTCGAGGCAATGCAATGGGGTACTCGGATTCATGATTTCGTCTGGCACAGCGTGCCGGGGACCATCGCTCTCTACGGCGCCTTCGCAGTCCATTTTACTCTGGCACTTTACGCCCTTTACGCCCGCCGCAGCTTCCGTATAGGTGCCGGCGAATTGGTACGGCTTCTGCTCGGCTTCTCGATCATACCGCTTCTGTTGCATCACTTTGCTGCCGAGCGATACGTATATTCAGCTTTCGACGTCACGCGCCGCTACGACGTAACCCTCGCCTCTTTTTTTTATTTCGTTCCGTTCTGGGGGTGGCGGCAAGTCGCTGTGCTCCTGGTCGCTTGGACGCATGGATGTCTCGGCGTGCATTACTGGTTACGCGCACGACGCAATTATCACAAGTTTGCCCCGGTATTGCTTGCCTCGGCCACACTCCTGCCAGTGCTTGCTCTGCTGGGAATTTGGCAAGGCACACGCCACCTGTTCGCGCAGTGGCAATTGCACCCCGAGTTGCTGCAAATGACCGTGCGGGAAGGTCATATGCGCGATCCAAATGTAGGTGGGCCGAGCTGGGATCTCGAGGTCCAGCTTTACTGGATTTATGGTGTTCTCCTGGCGCTCGTTTGTGTCGGATGGGGGACGCGCTGGCTGCTTGAGCGTCGCCGTGGCCTCATCAACATAGCTTATCCTGGCGGCCGCGTGGTTCGCGTGCCAATCGGCTATGCTGTGCTCGATGCCAGCCGCCGCGCCAGCATTCCACACGCTGCGATTTGCGGTGGACGAGGTCGTTGTACGACTTGTCGCGTCCGCGTGCTGCGTGGGGTCGATACATTGCCGCCGGCGAGCGCTTCCGAGCAAGCGTTGCTGAATCGGCTGCACGCCGGCCCAAGTGTACGTCTGGGGTGTCAACTGCGCCCCCGCAGCGATACCGCAGTGCTTCCGCTATTGCCGCCGGATATCGGTGCAAGCGAGTCGCGTCGACGGGATTATTCGGAGGCTTCGGACATCGAACGTTTCGTCGCGATCATGTTTGTGGACATCCGCAAGTCAACGGCCTTGGTCGAGAAGCGTCTCCCTTACGACGTGGTCTTCTTGCTGAATCATTTCTTCGATGCCGTAGCAGGCGCGGTGGTCGACACCGGCGGGATGCCGAACCAATTCGTTGGCGACGGCATGATGGCGATCTTCGGCATACATTCGGGGCCACGTGAGGCTTGCTCGCAAGCATTGGCTGCGGCGCAACTTATCCATAGCCGTCTCGCCGACATGAATCGAGTGTTGGCTGACGAGTTGCCGGAGCCAATTGCGATCGGCGTGGGGCTCCACGCCGGCAGCGTGATCCTGGGTGAGCTTGGCTACCGGGATCGCTTCCTCCTGACGGCAATTGGTGACTCGGTCCATGTCGCCGCGCGTCTCCAGGAGTTAACCAAGGATCATGGCTGTCAACTCGTTGTATCCGACATCGTTGCCGTCACCGCTGGCGTAGAAATGAGCGGGTTTCCTGTACGCGAGGTAAACGTGCGCGGACGCGCGGAATCGCTGACCGTGCGAATTGTCGGCGCAATGAATGAGCTGGTCGCATGAATCTACCTGTTGGGACCTCGGCGTGTTACGAGTGAATGGCGAAGCGGTTGCACTGACCGGATGCAGTTTATAGATCGCCTTAGCCGAGTCCGAATGTCCGCTTGTGGCACGACGCTGTCGTCGTCGGCCACTCGGCCAAAGGTTCGCCTCTCGCACGTGAGCCGACGTGATGCGAGCGTCGTCCCGACGGCCGGTCATGGCCCGCGGCGGACCTCGGCCTGCGGTGAAAGTTCTACTACTCTGGCATCAGCAGAAATCGCCCGCGCGCTCGTACGCCTGGTCGATCAACCGCACGGCTCGCGCCCAGTCGTGCACGCTGATCGGTGGCGGCGCGCCTCGCCGCCAGTGGTCGAGCGCGTCGCGCACCACAGTGAAATATGGCGCGGTAATGTCGGCGCCCGCCAGGGTTTCGTCGCCCTCGGCGGTGGCGAGCTTCATGATCCCGTCCTTCATGGTGAGGATGGCGTCGCGGCCGGCGATCTTCCACTCACCGTCAGTGCCGTTGCGGGGGAACCCATTGCCCACCTCGACGGTGCCGAGAATGCCGCTTGCCGACCGGAGCATGACCGACGCGTAGTCCTCGACCGGACGCTCATGCGCGCGCCGGCTCAGTTGGGCGCCGGTCACCTGCGCCGGCTCGCCGGTCAGGTACAGAAACATGTCCAGCCCGTGAGCGCCGAGGTTCCGCAGGCAGCCGCCCCCGGCCTCGACGGGATCGAGCATCCAGGCGCAATCCCATGCTTCGTAGCGTGCCGGCCCCGGCCGGTTGATCCGGACGTAGAGGTGCGACAGCGCGCCGAAACGCTTCTCGGCCAGCAGCTGACGGGCGCGTAGCGCGAAGGGCCCGTAGCGTTGGGCCAGCGGGACAGCGACGAACGCGTCGAGCCGGGCCGCCTTGGCAGCCACCGCCTCCACCTCGGGCGCGTTGATCCCCATTGGCTTCTCCATCAGGAAGGGATAGCCCTGATCGAGCAGGTCGTGGGCGATCCCGGCCATTTGCCGGTGCCGCCCAAGTGCCACGACGAAGTCGGGGCGGATCGCCGCCAGCATCTCTCGGTAGTCTGTGAAGGTCGGCGGGCTCCCCACCTCGGCCGCTCGTCTCGCGACCAGAGCGGCATCGGAGTCTTGGATGGCGACGAGCGCCACGTCCGGCATGGCGACGAGATGGCGCAGGTAAGCGGCGTCATTGAGCGCATGCCAATGGCTCACCTCGATGGCGGCGACGCGAATGGTCATGGGCGTCCTCTCCCGAAGCGACCGGCGGCTGGAACGCACGCGGAATTCGCCGGAACCTGACCCTAGAGCCTTTCGACCGTCTCCCGCGGCTCCAGCACCACCACCGGGATCTCTCGCGCAGTCTTGGCCTGATAGCTGTCGTAGGGTGGAAAGAGGCCCGCCATCATGCGGAACAGGCGCTCGCGTTCCACGCCGGAGGCGATGCGGGCGACGCCGCGGTATTTCTTGTCGGCGACCTGGAACCGGACCTCGGGCTGGTCTCGCAAATTGAGGAACCACGCTGGGTGATCGGGCGCGCCGCCTTTCGACGCCACGATCACGAAGCGGTCGGCGTCGTTGCCATAGATGAGCGGCGTCGTCCTCGGTGCCTTGCTCCTGCGGCCGGTGGTCTGCAGCAGGAGGCAATTGACCTCGCGCGCGCCGGGACGGCCGAGATCGACGACGTGGCCTTCGGCGCCATCGCTCTTGAGGTAAAGCTCGACGTGGCGCTGCTGCCAGCCGGGCGTGCCGGGTTCGATCTTCGTCGCCATTCGCCTCCTCCAAGCAATGGGTTGCACCTAAACCGAAGATGGGGTGCGAATCAAGGCTGCGCGAGGGATGAGTGACGCGAGCGCCACACCGTCACGGTAGCGATGAGATCCTGAGCGCTCGAAGGCGCTACTTTCGCTCAGGAAGCGAGAAAGCTATCGTACATCGCTGGCGGCGATCGCGCATGCCTGCTTCACCGCACCGACATGGGAGGAAGCCCATCATGGAAGACATGGCTCCGACACGGGACACCAGGTCCGCCGCGGCACCGGCGCTGCAGGGGATCAAGGTCCTCGACCTCACCCAGTTCGAGGCGGGCCCGTCCAGCACCGAGGCGCTCGCCATGTTCGGTGCCGACGTCGTGAAGGTGGAAGAGCCCAACCGCGGTGAGCCCGGGCGCTGGGGATTCAGCGACCGCACCGATGCCGACTCCCACTATTTCCTCTACTACAACCGCAACAAGCGCAGCATCACCTGCAACCTCAAGACCGAAGAGGGCAAGGCGCTGCTGACGCGGCTGGTCGCGAAAGCGGATGTACTCGTCGAGAACATGGCGCCCGGCACCTTCGCGCGCCTCGGCTTCGACTACCCTCGGCTCAGCGAGATCAATCCGCGCCTGATCTTCGCGCAGGTGAAGGGCTTCGCGTCGGACAGCCCGCATGCGAATTACCTGGCCTTCGACATGATCGCGCAGGCGATGGGCGGCACGATGGGCGTCAACGGCTTTCCCGACGCTCCCCCCATCCGGCCGGGCGCGTCAGTCGGCGACACCGGCACCGGCATGCTGTGCGCCATGGCAATTCTCGCCGCCCTCTATCAGCGCCTGACGACCGGCCGCGGCCAGCACATTCAGATCGCCATGCGCGACGCGATGCTGAACTATTGCCGTACGCCGATGAGCCGCCAGGCGGCGCGCAAGGACCAGCTGCCGCGCGGCGGCAACGGCGTCCTCGGCACGGCTCCGGGCGGCCTCTTCCGATGCGCCCCCGGCGGGCTCAACGATTGGTGCTACATCTTCGCCTCGCGCGGCAACGAGGAGCATTGGCGCCGCCTGGTGCGCGCCATCGACCGAGAGGATCTGCTCACCGATCCGCGCATGGCGGACGGGCCCACCCGCGCCGAGAATCAGGAGGCGGTCGACGCGGCGATCACGGAGTGGACGTCGAAACGCTCGAAGCAGGAGGTGATGGAGGTCATCGCTGGTGCAGGCGTGCCATGCGGCGCCGTGATGACGACGCTCGAGCTGCTGCATGATCCGGACCTGCATGCGCGCGGCATGATGCAGACGATCGATCATCCTGTCCGCGGGCCGGTGATCGTGCCGGGCTGGCCGATCCGCATGTCGGACTGCAAGGTCGCGCTGAAAGCGGCACCGCTCCATGGCGCCGATACCGAGACGGTCTATGGCGAGTGGCTCGGTTGCTCCGCCGCCGACGTCAAAGACCTGCAGCAGCGCAGGGTAATCTGAGGATCGCGGGCTCTGCCGGTAACCCGCTTTCTGGAATCAGCGGCACGTCGGTCGACGATCTGCTTCTCGCGGGTGAGCAGACACGATGCGGCCGCCGATCTCGACCGCCGCTCATGACCCACGGGCGGAGCGCGGTTGCGTGGCTGTGCTCCCGCCCGTGCAGGCCGCGCTTGGAGCGGCTACGATCCCGTCCTAGGCTATCGTTGTCTACGAACATTGAGGGGGAGCAGGGACATGCAGTTGATCCATCCGGGGCCGGAAGAAGCGATGCTGTGCCTTCGCGCGGTGCGCAGCGCCGTCGCCCGCGCCGAGGGTATTCCGCCTGCCGCGCGCGCGATGATGACCGCGGCGCAACGGTCGATCCTGCAGACCGATGCCGATCTCGACGCGCTGGCGCCGATCACGCCGGCCGAGCTCGCCGCCGGCATCGCCACGCCGGGGCTCGGCGACCAGCTCATCCAGGCGATGCTGCTGGGTGTCCTCGCCGACGGCGAGCCCGATCCGGCCTGTTTGGCGCGGGCCGAGGCCTTCGCTGCCGCGCTCGGCGTCAGCATGCCGGGCCTGCGCACCGTGCGGCTCCTGTGCGAGCACCAGATGCTGCTGTTCCGGCTCGATTTTTTTCGCCGCTCGAACATCCGGGACATGCTCATCGACCAGTACAAGCATCACGGCGGCATCCAAGGCCTCGTTCACGGCTTGCTGGGCCTGCGCGGGTTTCGCGAAGACCCGGAATTGGCGCGGCGCTATAACGCCCTTGGCGACCTGCCCGAGGACACGCTCGGCTACGCGTTCTTTCGTCACTACCGCGACAACGGCTTCGCGCTGCCAGGTGAGCGAACCGGCTTCCCCGAAGGCGCGGTCTACCACGACATGACGCATGTCCTGTCGGGCTATGGCACCACGGTCGAGGAGGAGACCTGCGTCGGCGGCTTTACCGCCGGGTACAGGAAGGTCAACCCTTTCTACGTGTTGCTGCTTCCGACCATCAGCTTCAGCACCGGCGTCAACCTCACCGCCGCGAACCAGCCGCATGTCACGGCGACCTTGGCAAATCCAGGGGTCGCCGCCGGCTTTATCCAGGCGATCGAGCGGGGTGCGCGGGTGAACACCGACCTCTCCGCGAATTGGGATTATTGGCCATTGGTTGAGCTGCCCTTGGACGAGGCGCGCGCTCGGCTGGACATTCCTCCGCGCGACACCAACTGACGCGGTCGCTCGGCTGATCGGTGCTGTGAGGTGACCGCGAATGGATCGGGCAAAGACGATCGCTGTCTACACCGACTACAAGAGCCCCTACGCCTTTCTGGCCAAGGACCTGATCTACCGGCTTGCGGACGAGTTCGCGGTTCGCCTCGATTGGCTGCCCTACACCCTCGATATTCCAAGCTACCTCGGCAGTGCGCGCGTGGACGAGCACGGCAAGGTGATCGACTCTGAACGCAATGCTCACCAGTGGCGCAGAGTACGGTACTCGTACATGGATTGCCGTCGCCAAGCGCGAAAACGCGGGCTCACCATTTTGGGGCCGCGAAAGATCTGGGACTCCTCACTCGCCGCGATCGGTATGCTCTGGGCGAAGCGTCAAAGCGCGGTTGCCTTCCGGGCTTATCATGACCGGGTATTCGAGAGGTTCTGGCGGCGCGACCTCGACATCGAGGATCCGGCGGTCATCGCTGCGGTGCTGGCCGAGGCCGGCGCCGACATGACGGGCTTCGACGACTATCTCGCAGGCGCGGGCCGCCATGAACACGACGCCATTCGTGAAGCGGCCGAAGCAGCGGGCGTCTTTGGCGTACCAAGCTTCCTGATTGACTGTGAGCTGTTTTGGGGACGCGAACACCTGCCCGAGCTACGGGAAATGTTGGCACCCCGGACCAAATGAAAGAACCTGCTTTCAGGGCTTTGCTTTTCTTCCTGACGTGTTTTGTTTGTATCGGGGCTGGAGTAGTCTACGGGCACCTCAGCGAAGATCCGTGGCCCCTGTGCGCAGATGTCTGGGGCTGGGGTATGCTCCTCTATGGCGGCTTGGGCTTTGTGACAGGGCCGATCGTGGCGGTTTTCGTAACCCTCGTCTTCGGACGAGGGCCGCTATGAACACGGCGCAAGTGGCGGTGCCTTCGTCGTACCAAGCTTCCTGATTGACGGTGAGCTGTTTTGGCGACGCGAACACCTGCCCGAGCTGCGGGAAACGTGGACACCCCTGACCTTTGCGTCCAGGCCCGCTCCCTCCTAAAGAGCGCACGCTTGCGATAAGATCGCTGCAGCCGCCTTCATTTTGATGGAAGTCCCAAGTCGCGGACGCTCTGGGAGGAGATCACGATATGACCGAGTATGGTCCGCTGGCGCTGCACGTGCCCGAGCCTGCGGTGCGGCCCGGCGGCGTTCCCGACTTCTCCACTGTCCGCATTCCGCGTGCGGGCTCGGTCGCGCGGCCGCCGGTCGATGCCGATCCCGAATCGATCCGCGAGCTCGCCTATTCGATCATTCGCGTGCTCAACCGCGAAGGCAAGGCGGTGGGGCCCTGGAGCGGCCTGTTGAGCGATGCGGAATTGCTCGAAGGCTTGCGCTACATGATGACGCTGCGCGCCTTCGATGCGCGCATGCTGATGGCGCAGCGCCAGGGCAAGACGTCGTTCTACATGCAGCATATGGGCGAGGAGGCGGTGAGCTGCGCCTTCCGCAAGGCGCTCGGTCCTGGCGACATGAATTTTCCGACCTACCGCCAGGCCGGCCTCCTGATCGCGGCGGGCCATTCGCTCGTCGACATGATGTGCCAGATCTACTCGAACGAGCGCGACCCGCTCAAAGGCCGGCAGATGCCGGTGCTCTATTCGTCCAAGCCCGACGGCTTCTTTTCCGTCTCGGGCAATCTCGCAACCCAGTTCATCCAGGCGGTCGGCTGGGCGATGGCATCGGCGATCAAGCACGACACCCGCATCGCCGCCGGTTGGGTCGGCGATGGCGCCACCGCCGAATCGGATTTTCACGCCGCCCTGGTCTTCGCTTCGACCTACAAGGCGCCGGTTGTGCTCAATATCGTCAACAATCAGTGGGCGATCTCGACCTTCCAGGGCATCGCGCGGGGCGGCTCCGGCACCTTTGCCGCGCGCGGTTTGGGCTTCGGCATCCCGGCGCTGCGCGTCGACGGCAATGATTACCTCGCCGTCTACGCGGTCGCCAAATGGGCGGTCGAGCGCGCCCGCCGCAATCTCGGACCCACGCTCGTCGAATATGTGACCTACCGCGTCGGCGCGCATTCCACCTCGGACGATCCCACCGCCTATCGGCCCAAAGCGGAATCCGACGCCTGGCCGCTCGGCGACCCGGTGATCCGTCTCAAGAACCATCTCATCCAGCAGGGCGCCTGGACGGAGGAGCGCCACAAGCAGGCCGAGGCGGAGATATTCGATGCGGTGATCACGGCGCAGAAGGAAGCCGAGCGCTACGGCACGCTCCATTCCGGCAACACGCCCTCGGTGCGCGACGTGTTCGAGGGCGTCTATGCGGAGATGCCGCCGCATCTGCGCCGGCAGCGCCAGCAGACGGGAGTCTGAGCGATGCCGCGCAAGACCATGATCGAGGCCATTCGCGAGGCCATGGACGTGATGATGGCGCGCGACGACAACGTCGTCGTCTTCGGCGAGGACGTCGGGTTCTTCGGTGGCGTCTTTCGCGCGACGCAAGGCCTCCAGGCAAAATACGGCAAGAGCCGCTGCTTCGATGCGCCGATCAGCGAGCTCGGCATCGTCGGTGCCGCGGTGGGCATGGCCGCCTACGGGCTTCGCCCCTGCGTCGAGATCCAGTTCGCCGACTACATGTATCCCGCCTACGATCAGATCGTCTCCGAGGCGGCGCGGCTGCGCTACCGCTCGAACGGCGAGTTCACCTGTCCGCTGGTGGTGCGCATGCCGACGGGCGGCGGCATCTTCGGCGGGCAAACTCACAGCCAGAGTCCCGAGGCGCTGTTCACTCATGTCAGCGGCTTGAAGACCGTGGTGCCGTCGAACCCGAACGATGCCAAGGGCCTGCTCATCGCTGCCATCGAGGACCCCGACCCGGTGATCTTCCTCGAACCGAAGCGGCTCTATAACGGTCCCTTCGACGGCCACCCCGACCGCCCGGTCATGCCTTGGGCGAAGCACGAGCTGGGCGAGGTTCCGGACGGCCACTACACCGTGCCGCTCGGCAAGGCGGCGGTTCGGCGCCAGGGTGCGGCCGTGACCGTGCTGGCTTATGGCACCATGGTCTATGTCGCCGAGGCTGCCGTCGCCGAGACCGGCGTCGATGCGGAGATCATCGATCTGCGCACGCTGCTGCCGCTCGATCTTGCCACCATCGAGGCGTCGGTGCGCAAGACCGGGCGCTGCGTCGTCGTCCACGAGGCGACCCTGACCTCGGGCTTCGGTGCCGAGCTCGCCGCGGTCGTGCAGGAGAGCTGCTTCTATCACCTCGAGGCGCCGATCGCGCGCGTCGCCGGTTGGGACACGCCCTACCCGCACGCGCAGGAATGGGAGTACTTTCCCGGTCCCGCCCGCGTCGGCCGTGCGCTGCTCGCGGCGATGGAGCCCTGAGATGGCCGAGCATGTCATCAAGCTCCCCGATGTCGGCGAGGGCGTCGCCGAAGCCGAGCTCGTCGAATGGAACGTCAAGGTCGGCGATGTCGTGTCGGAAGATACGACGCTGGGCTCGGTGATGACCGACAAGGCGACGGTCGAAATCCCGTCCCCCATCACCGGCGAGGTGCTGTGGCTCGGCGGCAAGGTCGGCGACGTGATTGCGGTCGGCTCCGATCTCGTGCGGCTCAAGATCGCCGGCGAGGATCGTCCCGCCGCGGCGACGCCGCGCCAGAAGCCGGGCACGACGGAGCGCCGCGCCGCGCCGCCGTCACCGCCGCGCGCCGCGCCCGCACCGACGCCGCCGATCCCGGCCACGCCGCCCGCCGCAACCTCCCCGCCGAGTGCGCCACCGAGCCGCTTTAGCGGCGGCGCGCCGCGTCCGGAAGGCGAGAAGCCCCTGGCGGCGCCCGCGGTCCGGCTGCGCGCGCGCGAGGCCGGGATCGATCTCCGCCAAGTGCCCGGCACCGGTCCCGCCGGCCGCATCACGCACGAGGATCTCGACGCCTTCATCGCGCGCGGCCGAACGCATTGGGGCAGAGCCGTCTCGCCCGCGCGCAGCGGCGTCGAGGAGGTGAAGATCGTCGGGCTGCGCCGCAGGATCGCCGAGCGGATGGCGCTCGCCAACGCACGCATTCCCCATATCACCTATGTCGAGGAGGTCGACGTCACCCAGCTCGAAGAGCTGCGCGAGGCCCTCAACAAGGAAAAGCGGCAGAACCAGGAAAGGCTGACCTTGCTGCCGTTCCTGATGCGCGCCATGGTGCGGGCGATCGCCGACCAGCCCAATCTCAATGCCCTCTTCGACGACGAGGCCGGCATCGTGCGGCTCCATGCCGGCGTCCATATCGGCATCGCCGCGCAGACGCCGACGGGTCTCATGGTGCCGGTGGTGCGCCATGCCGAAGCGCTCGATCTCTGGGGCTGCGCCGCGGAGGTGAGGCGCCTCGGCGAGGCGGCAAAAGCCGGCACCGCGACGCGCGACGAGCTCCTCGGCTCGACCATCACCATCACCTCGCTGGGCGCGCTCGGCGGCGTCGCGTCGACCCCGATCATCAACCCGCCCGAGGTGGCGATCGTCGGTGTCAACAAGATGATGGTGCGCCCGGTATGGAACGGCATGACCTTTCTGCCGCGCAAGATGATGAACCTCTCCTCGAGCTTCGATCATCGCGTCATCGACGGCTGGGAGGCGGCACGCTTCATCCAGCGCATCAAAGCGCTGCTCGAGACGCCGGCGCTGATCTTTACGGAAGACTGAAGCCATGAAAGACATCACTTGCCGGCTTTTGGTGATCGGCGCGGGCCCCGGCGGCTATGTCTGCGCCATCCGCGCGGGGCAGCTCGGCATCGACACGGTGGTGATCGAGGCGGAGAAGCTCGGCGGCACCTGCCTCAATGTCGGCTGCATTCCCTCGAAGGCGCTGATCCACGCCGCCGAGGAATTCCACAAGCTGGTGACGATCGCGGCCGGAAAGAGCGCGCTCGGCATTTCGGCGGGCAAGCCGGCGCTCGATCTGGCCAAGACCGTGCTCTGGAAGGAGCGGATCGTCGGCCGCCTCACGACCGGCGTGGCGGCGCTGCTGAAGAAGGCGGGCGTCAAGGTGGTCGAGGGTTGGGCGCGCTTTCTCGACGGCAAAACCGTCGAGGTGGCGACCGAGACCGGCCGGCAGGTGATCCGCGCCGAGCAGGTGGTGATCGCCACCGGCTCGACCGCCGTCGCGCTGCCGTCGCTGCCCTTCGGCGGCCGCGTCATCTCCTCGACGGAGGCGCTGGCGCTGAGCGAGGTGCCGGGCAAGCTCGTCGTCATCGGCGCCGGCTATATCGGCCTCGAGCTCGGGATGGCGCTCGCCAAGATGGGGGCCGGCGTCACCGTCGTCGAGGCGGAGCCGCGCATTCTGCCGCACTACGACGCCGAGCTCACGCGCCCGGTGGCGCAGCGCCTGCGCGCCCTCGGGGTCGAGACGCTCCTTGGCGCCAAGGCGAAAGGATTGACGACGGCGGGCAATGCCGTGGTCGTCGAGGCGCCGGACGGGCGGACGGCGACGCTTGCGGCCGACAAAGTGTTGGTGACCGTCGGCCGCAAGCCGCTCACCGACGGGTGGGGCCTCGAGGCGATCGATCTCGACCGCGACGGACCCTTCCTGCGCATCGACGAGAAATGCCGCACCTCGATGCGCGGCATCTTTGCCATCGGCGACGTCACCGGCGAGCCGATGCTGGCGCACCGCGCCATGGCGCAAGGCGAGATGGTGGCGGAGCTCGTCGCCGGCGAGAACCGCGCCTGGGACAAGGTCGCGATCCCGGCCATCTGCTTCACCGACCCCGAGATCGTCGCCGTCGGCCTTTCGCCCGAGGAAGCCAAGGAAGCGGGCCACGACATCAAGACGGCGCAATTCCCCTTCCAGGCCAATGGCCGCGCCCTGACGCTCGAGAACGACACCGGCTTCATCCGCATCGTGGCGCGTGCCGACAATCATCTCCTGCTCGGCATCCAGGGCGTCGGCGCCGGGATTGCCGAATTGTCGGCGAGCTTCAGCCTCGCGCTCGAGATGCGCGCCCGCCTCGAGGACGTCGCTCAGACCATCCACGCCCACCCGACGCAAAGCGAAGCGCTGCTCGAATCGGCACTCCGCGCCTTGGGCCACGCGATCCATATTTGAGCGAAGCGCTCGGGTCGACGGGGCCGAAGGCTGACATCGCGCGGCTCAGAAATGGACCCCCGCTTTCGCGGGGGCGACGAATTTTAAAGCAAAATCAAATTATTCCGTCATTCCCGCGAAAGCGGGAATCCATCCGATCTCAGAGCGCGACCCTCTTCCACTTCGATTTCTTCTA
>Ga0335074_10005597_pt1 | contig 17389 bp, 15 predicted proteins | sample Lox_Sample_23_FD_206715 | JGI IMG/M metagenome (GOLD analysis project Ga0335074, IMG submission 206715) | Soil microbial communities from Loxahatchee National Wildlife Refuge, Florida, United States - Lox_Sample_2.3 | ecosystem: Environmental > Terrestrial > Soil > Wetlands | place: USA... | reverse complement strand
TCGTTGATGAGCACGAAATACTTGGCATCCGGATCTTCAAAAGGATTCGTAGCCACTGCACATTCCTTTCACAGAATTATTGATCGAGGGTCATATTATCCCAGATACCTTATACAAACCACTGCACCTGCCATGCACACGGACCCGGTTAGTGAACCGAGAGCACGCCACCCACAGGCGGATGTTCAACTGAAGTTGCTCAGCATCTGAACAGCTTTGGATAGCGGCCCAGAGCAGACTAGGACGACAAATTCTCTAGAGGAATTCCGTGTTCGCTGAATTGGCGCTAGTCCGCTCCCGGGGGCGTGGCTGCGCTCCCGGGGGCGTGGCACGCTCCCGGGCGTGGCACTCCGGCTCAGGGTAGGGCGCTGCCGGGCAAGCCGCCAGCACCGGGTACGTCGCCTTCCCGGCCGCGTGAAAGGGTCACACCACAACCCTCGACACTCGACACTGCTTGACAACGGCGATAGATAACGGATATCTAAAAGAATAACCGTTAAGGAGAAGTGGTGGAGCAGGGAGCCGTGCTCGCGATGCTGGCGAAGGAGCCGGCCCACGGGTATCAGTTGCGCTCTCGGCTGCGAGAGGCCTTGGGCCCGGTCGGGGACGCGATGAACGACGGGCAGATCTATGTCACGCTAGCCCGCTTGGAGAAGGCTGGCATGGTGACAGTGGAGCATACGGCCGGGGCGCCTGATCGGCCGGATCGCAAAGTGTACGCGCTGACCGCGGCGGGACAGCAGCGCGTCGCCGAGTGGATCGCGGACGTAAGCTGGCCCAAGCCCGACCTGGCTGAGTTCCACCTCAAGCTCGTTGCCGGCGCCGCCGCCGGCCTCGCCGACCCGATCGCGATTGTGCACAGACAGCGCGGTGAACTCATGCAGCAACTCCGGGAGGTCCAGCGTACGGCGCTGGACCTCCCGGAGCGTTCACCTGCCGGGACACTGCTCGCGGGTATCGCACTACGAATGCAGGCGGATCTTCGCTGGCTTGAAACATGCGAACGGAACTGGGCTCAGCACCGTAGCCAAGCATGAGCTAACACCTGGACACCTGCGTCAAGAAGGAATCGCGGCCAGATCGCTGACAGCGAGAATTAGCTCCGTCATGCCAGCTCCAATACCAGTCAATTTCCCGGATAAGCGGCAGTGCATACAATTGAAGCTGCAGCTGGCCGCTGCTCCACGAGCGCTCCTCTGTAGCACGTGCCGTAGACGGGATAGCTGGCACTCGATCAAAGGATGCAGCGGACGAGCGTCGAAGGTTGTACCGGGCTACAACTATCGCACCGAGCACCTTGGACTAAATGATGAAATCGTATGCTATTTCAGGCTACATTGTATTGCTCTCGGACGCCGGACCGGGCTAGCCTCCATCACATGCCCGTCATGCGCTGCACAGAAACATCCAGCGGGAGCAAATTATGACTATGGGAATCGAGCTCATGCCGCCTTCCATTTCCTCGGTCAGCGACCCGAACATATGCGACGACGACTATCTCGACATAATGAGCAGGATCGAGCATTTGCCACACGAGTATGTGCGGGTAAACGCTATCACGCCTGGACCCTACCTGCGCGAAGCTGGCACGAATCATGCTCATGTTCAACTGCTCGCGGACGCGGCTAGTTCGTCTGCACTGCCCCCTATTATTGTCCAGCGGAGTACTTACAGGGTCATCGACGGAATGCATCGCCTTGCGGCTGCTAAGCTACGACGCGAGGAAACCGTAAAAGCAGTTCTCATTGACTGCAGTGACGAAGAAGCGCTCGTGCTGGCTATCAAGTCGAATACGCTGCATGGCCTTCCCCTGTCCAAAGCCGATCGCATCTCCGGCGCCAAGCGCATTCTCATGGCACACCCGGACTGGTCTGACCGCGCGGTGGCGAGTGTCACGGGCATGAGCGCGAAGACAATAGCGGTACTCAGGAACCGGTCATCGGGTGAGGTAGTCGCGTTCGAGAAACGCCTGGGCCGCGACGGGAAGCGACGCCCTGTGTCTGCCATCGAGGGCAGAAAGCGCGCCGCCGCGTACCTTGAGGCCCACCCTGACGCATCACTGCGCGAGGTGGCTCGCGAGACCAGCGTATCGGTCGGAACGGTGCATAACATGCGCAGGCAGATGCGCTGCGGGGCGGACCCCACCGCGCCGGTCGTGCTGCCGTCCCAGCCGACTCGGCCGTCGACGCCCGGCCGCCCGAGGGTCTTGGCCGCGGCCGGCCCCGCGCCCGCGGTCAAGATGGTCCCGCCGGGCGCGCATGATGTATGGCAGTTCCGGCAGCAGGCCTGGTCAGCGATCTCCCCCAAGGTCGCCAATGACCCCGCGCTGAGGTACACCGAGGGCGGCCGGGCCTTCTTGAGATGGATGGCACAGCATGCGACGCATGCCGAAGACTGGCGGGAACTGGTCGGCGCGGTCCCGGTGCACTGGGTTGACGATGTCACTGCAATAGCCGAGAGCATCAGCGTGGAGTGGCGCATGTTCGCCGCACAGCTCAGGAGGAGAAGCATACCGGGAGACTGACGTCTCGGACGCGCCTCACCAAGCGGTGTCCGTACCGGCAGCTAGTACATATCGTGTCAATTATAGCCAGAGCAATGTCGAGGCTTAGGTGGTGGCTCACAAATGGCTACAGGTACAGTTTTGCAGTTTGACCAGATGCGTGGTTACGGCTTTATCGCGGCGGACGACGGCGGTGAGGATGTATTTCTGCATGCATCGGTATTCGATGGCGACTCAGACGGGCTCGCACCTGGGATGCAACTTGAATTCAAGGTTATAGCGGGCGATCGAGGACGCAAGGCATTCGCGGCCCATCTCGTTAATGGTGAATCCGGCCCTACAGAGGACTTGACTCCTCAACTAGGCCCAATTCTGCTTCCTCGGCAGGGAGCATCACTGGCGGCTACGCAGGTGCTCACTGCTCCAGGTGATTCTGGAGCAGAACGGGGACAGCCCGAAGACGACCAGATGTGTGATGTACTGACAACGGCCGAATTCAATGTAAGGATTACCGAACTACTCCTGAACACGGTCCCAGGGCTGACTGGTCAGCAAATCTTGGGGGTCCGGCAGTCCTTGCTGGGATTCGCGAAGAAACACGGATGGTCGGACGGCTGAGCTGGAGGCGGTGCAGCGTTTCGGACGGGCCCAGTTAACCGTCGTACTGCACGATGATCTTGGTGAAGTCGTACGGATTCTGCGTGATGGCCGAGCAGGTGCCGGGGTTCCAGGGTTCGACCGCGCCAGCCGGGCACTCGAAGTCGCGGTTGACTGACCAGAATGAATACAGCGCTGCGCCGTTGGCCTGGGCGAACGCGAGGATGTTGTCGAAATCTGACTGCTCGAACAGTTCCGACGGCTGGTCGGTGTGCCCGTTCATCAGCGTGATGCCCAAGTGCGACCAGGCCTGCGGCGCGGTCCAGCCGTAGATGCTCTCCAACTGGGATACCGCGTCTTCCGCGATGGCCTCGGTCTGCGCGGTCTCGGTGCCCGAGGTCAGCCCCACATCGAAGTCCATAATGTTGATGATGTCGAGCCTGGCGCCGTCGGCGATGGCCGCTTCGATCTCGTCGATGCCTGTGTCGGGGAACCCGACCGTCGTCATCGGTATGGTCAGCGAAACCTGCAGGTTCGGATCCTCCTGCTCCAGGATGTGGATCGCGCCGAAACGGATCGCGGTGTTGCTGTCCAGGGCGCCGTTCTCATAGTCGAAGTCCACCCGGGTCAGGCTGTACTTAGTGATCACTTCCTGATAAGCGGCGGCGAGCGCCGCGGCTGAGCCGCAGTCCGTGCCCAGTTCGGTGCCGTTGTAGCCGCCGAAGGTCACCGCGACATTGCCGCCGGCCGCCCGGATGGCCTGGACGTCGGCGAGCACTGTGGTGTCGTTCGAGACCAGTTCACTCGAATCGCCATCCCAAGCTGGAGTGCAGCCGCCCGCGTCGAGGACGAAGGAAAGGTTGAACTCCGTCTCGCCGGAGCCGGCGATGACCTGGGAGACCGGCGGCGGATCGTTGTCCAGCGGCATGTAATACACCGGGTGTGTCCACGAGCCGGGCGCGGACGACGAGGTAGACGTCGGCGTGGGGGTCGGGGTGGGAGTCGGGGTGGGGGTGGGCGAAGACCCGGGAGGTCCGGTCAGCGCCAGGTTGCCGGCGTAGTACGTGCCCTCGTCGTACCAGCCATGGAGGTAGACCTGAAGGCTGGTCTGGCTCGACGAGGTGGTGACCGTGGTCGTCAGCTCATCCCAGGTGGTCGCGGACGGTGTCCAGTCGTCGCCCGCGCCGGTGATGCCCAGGTACACGTAGGCACCCTCGACATACCCGGACAGGGTGTACGAGGTATCCGGCTGCACGCTGACGGACTGGGTGCACTGGGCGTCGTCGGATGACGTCGGGGTGCCTGCCAGCGCGTAGGCGGAGCCCGGGTAGACCGGGGAGGTCACCACGGTCGCGGTGCCCGCATCGCAGGTCCACCCGGTCAGGTTGCCGGTCGCGAAGTCCGGGTTGACCAGCAGGTTTTCCGTCTGAGCGCTGGCCTGGCTGACAGCGCCTGCTGCGGTGGCGCCGACGCCACCGGCGCAGATGAGCAGGAGTGCTACCCCGGCGGCGAGCAGTCCGCGCCGTCGCCGGGAGGAAGGCCGGCGAGAGGCGGGAGTGACCGAAGGACGCAAGGTACTGCCCTTCCCTGGTGAACCAACCCCCACCAAGGAAATAGTAAGAAAGTTTCTTATTATTTGTAAAGGTTAGTCGCGCAGCGTCAGCTTGCCGCCGATCACGACCTGGGAGGGCACAGTGCCAGCCAGCTTGACACACCATACGTTCAGTAGCGGCATCTTCCACACATCGATACGCGGTGGTATAAGGAAGGTGCGCGCGCATGATGTAGCCACCGGATAATTGGAGTGACCCCATGCGTTCCCCCCGCATTATCGCTATCGGCGCTACCGTGCTCGCGCTGGGACTCGCCGTCGCCATCACCGGAACGGCAACTCCCGCCAGAGCCGCCTCGTCTGTCAACTACGTAGCCCTCGGCGACTCCTATTCCTCCGGAGTCGGCGCGGGCGACGAGAGCGGGTCCTGCGATCAGAGCCCGAACGCTTACGGACCTCTGTGGTCGTCGGCTAACTCGCCCGCCTCTTTCACGTTCGTCGCCTGTTCGGGCGCCACGACGAGCAGCGTCATCAGCAGCCAGCTTTCGTCGCTCAGCGCGTCGACCACGCTGGTGAGCATTACCATCGGCGGCAACGACGTGGGCTTCTCCTCGATTATGGAAACCTGCGTCCTGGAGTCCACGAGCTCATGCGAGAGCGCCGTCGACCAGGCCGAGGCGTACGCGAACGACACGCTGCCCGGCGACCTCAACACGCTGTTCTCCGACATCAAGGCCGACGCGCCGAACGCCAAGGTTGTCGTCCTCGACTACCCCGACTTCTATGACCTCAGCGTTCCCATCTGCGTTGGCCTGTCCAGCGCTGACCACCAAGCGCTCGACAACGGTATCAATGACCTGGACGGCGTCCTCCAGACCGCAACCGATAATGCCGGCTTCCACTTTGCCGACGTCCGCGCCCAGTTCTCCGGTCACGAACTGTGCGACGGCGCGGGCTGGCTGAACTCCATCAACATCTTCGACATCCACACCTCGTACCACCCGACCGCGACCGGCCAGGCCGACGGTTACCTCCCGGTGTTCACCGCGGCCGCCGAGGCGGTCGGCCAGTAAGCGGCGGTCGGGTTTCGGCGCAACCGGAAAATCGATAAATGCCTCTGATCATGGTGGACTTATTGAGTCTGAAATTATGGCCAGCACAAGTTGGCCATAATTTCAGACTTTCCGGGAACTCGCGGCCGCGTGTCCGCCGGCCCCGTGGACCACTCTCTAGATCCCCGATCTCGCCTGGCACCCCGGTCCGCCCGAAACCAGCTACACAGCGCACATCAATAGTCACAAACTCGGAGGTTTATTCACGGGCTTGGGATATTGTGTGAACTTTACCTTTCGCCGCGATGTGTCGGCATAAATGGATGGCCCGCTCGCGAAAGGATTTGAGTCACCATACAAGATCCTCCGTACAGATCATCAAGTGTATCATATCGCCGGGTTTGAACACAAAGAAAATAATCGACCTTTGCATTCTCATCTATTTCGCAGAACGCGGGCCGGATACTCCGAACCGGCCACCCCGCCTCGGCCTTTTCGAATCAGTAGTAGCTATGCTGATTTATATGCGTCACAATCGCACCAGGCGGAAATCCGCGAGTCGCTCGGCGTCTCGCAGCCCACGGTCAGCAAGACCGTTCCCGTGGTAACGCCTCTGATTTCCGACGCGACGACCGGATATGTACCTACGGTCGGCGAAACTGTACCCAGACGAGAAGCACATCGTGGACGGGACGGCGCTTCCCTGCTGGTCGTAGGCGGGTCACGACCAACTGCGGTCCGGGAAGAATAAAACGACCGGATGAATGTCTAGGTCATCTGCACGCCGCTACGGGGAAGCTCACGCTGATTTCCGATCCCATTTCTGGAGGTTGCCGGAAGTCAACATGATAACCATTATCTAAGTGATTCAGGCACGCCGCATACGACGGCGCCGACGAACTTCGCCGGTGACAACGGATGTATCGGAAACGGCATGATTAGTCCTTTACGAAACGTCAGACGGCCAGCTCCTCAGGTGGCAGGATGAACTCAACACCCAGTAAATAAGATCCGCTGGAGAGCTGAGCAGATCATCTCGCACTTCAAGAGCCTAAAGATCATGCACGGCGACTACCGGCGCCCACTCAAGACGTTCTAGATGACAATCTTAGCGGTAATTAACCTGCATTTCTACCGAATGATCTGAATAACCTTCCCGCAAGAACCTATTCAGCAACAATAGCACGATGAAAGCGTGCGGCAGGAGCCTGAATAGCGTCCGAGAGGACAAGGGTTGCTGGCACGGAGGATTGGACGACCATGCAGCGTACCTGTAGTTTCACCACCTGTGGCGCCTATCTGGGCCGTGGCGAGACCTCGCGCGGCACGCGGCTGTGCAGTCGCCCGCTGACCGCGTCACAGTACCGACAGAACTCGCCGCTCTCACCGCTGGCGTAGCCGTGGCGACGATATCTGGGGTTGCTGAAGTCTCTAGGTACCCGGTTAACGTATCGAATTTGTCTTTTAACTCTTCACGATATTCAAGGGCGGACGCGGCGGGCCGGACGCGGCGGGGGCCCGGATGAAACCACAGCACTGGCGACGAGTGGGTCAAACACGCATCCCCACGGCAAGAAGGAGCGAGAGCATGGACACCAGCCAGGGGATCCCGAATTTCGTTCGCGCTATCTGGCGGCATGCGGAGCGCCAGCCGACCTCGCCGGCGTTCCTGCACGACGGCGAGGCAGTCAGCTACGGCCAGTTCGCCCGCCTCGCACATGCCGCCATGACCGGATCGCAGGCAGCGGGACTCATGGCGGTGACTGAACCCAAGTCCCCCGCCACGATCGCTGAGGTGCTGGCGTGCCTCACAGAGGGCAGGTCCGTCCTGCTGCCGCCAGCCGGCACCAGCGCCGTAGCGCTCGCCGCGCTGTGCGAGCGTGCCGCCGATCCGCCGAAGGAAACGTGCTTCGTGCTCACCACGTCGGGCTCGACTGGCACGCCAAAGCTGGTCCCGCTGCTGGGACGTGGCGTGGACAACTTCATCTCCTGGGCCGCCCGCCAGTTCGGCATCGGGCCGCGCAGCGTGGTGCTGAACTACGCGCCGCTCAACTTCGACCTATGCCTGCTCGACGTCTGGGCCACGCTGGCCCGCGGCGGCTGCGCCGTCCTTGTGGATGCCGGTCGCGCGGTCTGGCCAGGCTATCTGAGCGACCTGCTCGCCAGCACCAAGCCCACGATCGTGCAGGGCGTTCCGCTGCTATACCAGGTGCTCGCGAAGCGGGACCTGTCGTTCGGCTCAACCGGCCATGTCATCCTCACCGGCGACCATGCACCCGCGGTGCTGCGAGCACGGCTCTCCGCCCTGTTTCCGGCCGCGCGCTGCTACAACATCTACGGCTGCACCGAGACCAACGACAGCTTCATGCACGAGTTCAACCCAACGCAGGCCGATCATGCGCAGGCGCTGCCGATCGGTCAACCGCTGCCTGGCGTCCGCACGCGGATCGGGGACGACGGCGAACTCTCGGTCTGCACGCCATTCCAGGCGCCGGGATACATCGGTGACGACCCCACGGGCCGGTTCGACGGGGCCTGGTTCCGCACCGGCGACCTAGTCCGTCGTGAACCTTCCGGCTTGGTCTACCTGACTGGCCGAAACGACTTCCAGGTCAAGGTCAGGGGAACGCGGGTCAACCTCGAGCAGGTCGAGCAGGCGCTGACCAGCGTCGACGCCGTGCTGGAAGCCGCGGCGGTTACCCATGACGGCCGCATTCACCTGACGGTGCACAGCCTGCCCGAGGCTGGCTTGACGCCGCTGACGGTGCGGTCTCTGTGTGCCGAACGCCTGTCGCTGGCGATGATCCCGTCTTCCATCGCGGTGGTCAGCACGCCGCTGCCCAGGACCGTGACCGGAAAGATCGACCGGAAGCAGATTTTGCGAGATATCGAAAGGAAAGCCGCTTGAACACGACAACGCTCATCACCACGTTCATCACGGACCAGTACCTTCCGGGGACCAGCCCCGCAGAACTGGACGCCGACTACGACCTCTTGGCCAACGGAATCATCGACAGCCTGGGCCTGCTCCGGCTGATCGATTGGCTGCAAGGCGAGTTCACGCTCGACATTGACGATAAAGATCTGACACCTGATGCCTTCCGCTCAGTGTCGGCAATCTGCAGCTTCGTGGAAGGCAGGTGACATTGTGATCATCAGGCGACGGACGGATATCGAGGGTATCGAGTGGGGGAACGGGCTTAGTCACCGGTTCCTCGTCGAGGACGACGGCATGGGATACACCCTCACCGACACGACTATTTGGCCGGGAACGAGTTCTGCACTTCAGTACCGAAAGCACCTTGAGGCGTGCTATTGCATTTCCGGCACCGGCGCGGTGGTGGACAACAAGGGTCGGCGGCATCCGATCGAGCCGGGCACCATGTACGCGCTCGACCAGCACGACCCGCATCACCTGATTGCTACCGGGCCGGAGGAACTCCGGTTGATCTGCGTGTTCTCGCCCGCGTTGAACGGCGACGAGCGGCACACGCTCGATGCGGACGGGTACTCGGCATACTGACATGCGCATTAAGTGGAATGAGGAGCAGCGCGCGCTGCTTGCCGGGTTCGAGCCCTGGTATGAAGCGCTCTCCAGCGTTGGGGACGACTTCGCCAGCCGGTGGCAGTTGGTCCGCGAGTCCGGCCTGCTAGAGCTGCCGTTTGAACCGAAGTGGGGCGGGCGCGGGCTCGACCTGCTCAGTACCATGTACATCCTGGAAGGGCTCGGCTACGGCTGCAGGGACGCCGGCCTGGCCTTCTCGCTGGTTACCCAGCTGGTCAGCGTCGGCGTCCCGCTGCAGCAGTACGGCTCGGACGAACTCAAGGCCGAATACCTACCGGGCATCTGCCACGGCGACCTGATCACCGCGCACGCCATCACCGACCCGGCCGGGGGATCGGATGTGCTCGGCATGCACATGACCGCCCAGCGGGACGGTACCGACTGGATGCTCGATGGACGCAAGGCCTTCATCACCAACGGCCCGGTGGCCTCGCTCCTGGTTGTCTACGCCGTGACCGACCGGTCGGCCGGGCCACTCGGTCTGACCGCCCTCGTGGTGGAGCGCGACACGCCTGGCCTGAAGATGGGCCCGGAGCTGCACACGATGGGCCTGTCCGGAGCGCCGATGTGCGACTTGACCTTCGACGGATGCCGCGTGCCCGCCAGTCACGCCCTGGGCGGTGTCGGCCGAGGGTTCCTCGTGCTCAGCCACGTCATGGCCTGGGAGGTGCTCTGCTCATTCATCGTCACCGTCGGCGAGATGCAGCACCGTCTTGAGCGCTGCGTTCGCTATGCCAACGAGCGCACAGCGTTCGGCCGACCGATCGGGACGTTCCAGTCGGTTGCGAACCGCATCGTGGATATGCGGATCGGCGTGGAAACGGCGCGCCGCTGGCTGTACGGCGCAGCGGAGGCCCTGATCGCACACCCGGGCGCCCGCGGCGCCGAGACTGAGGTGGCCATCGCGAAGCTGGTGACCAGTGAGGCCAACGTGGCGTCCGCGCTGCATGCTATCCAGATCTTCGGCGGCAGCGGCTATCTCACCAAGACCGGCCTGGAGCAAGCGCTGCGCGACGCCGTCGGCGGCACGATCTACTCCGGCTCCTCGGAGATCCAACGGACCAGGATCGCGCGGCTGACCGGGCTCGCCGCGGAAATGAAGGCGGTGCTGTCTTGATAACGCTGCAGGCTACCGAATTCCTCGACAGCGGCCATCCGGTCGTCCGCGAGTTCGCAGACCGAGCCGCCGACGGCGCGCACGAGCCCGCCGACCGGGCGGTGCGGCTGTACTACGCGGTCCGTGACCGGATCCGGTACGACGTCTATGACGCGGACCTATCCCGGGCCGGCCTGAGGGCCAGCGCCATCATCGGCAGAGGCGCCGGGTTCTGCGTGCACAAGGCGATCGCCTACACGGCCGCGGCGCGCGCGCTCGGCCTGCCTACCCGGATCGTGCTAACCGACGTACGCAACCACCTGGCGTCGGGCCGGCTACGCGACCTGGCCGGCGGTGACGTGTTCACCTTCCACAGCCTGGTGTCCGTGCACCTGGACGGCCGGTGGGTGCGGGCGACGCCGGTGTTCAACAAGACGCTGTGCCGCCTGTACGGCATCACACCGCTGGAGTTCGATGGAACATCCGACAGCTACTACCACCCCTATGACGAGTCCGGCCAGCGGCACATGGAGTTCCTGCGCGAGCACGGGGAATACGACGACTTCCCCTATGACCTAGTCGTGCCCGGGCTGCGTGCCGCCCATCCTAAGCTGTTCGGCCACGCCGACCGCACCGTAACCGGATCCCTGGTCAACGAAAGCCTGGTCAATGAGAGGACGCATGATGAGTGACCAGATCAAGTACGTGCTCAGCGAGGACGACATCCCGCGTACCTGGTACAACTTCGCGGCTGACCTGCCGTTTATGGCGCCGATGCTGAGCCCGGTGACCGGTGAGCCGGTCGGCTTGGATGGGCTGCGGCTGTCGATGCCGGACGGGCTGGCAGAGCAGGAGCTGAGCACCGAGCCCGAGTTCGAGATCCCGGAGACGGTACGGCAGCTGTACCGGCAGTGGCGGCCCACCCCGCTGTTCCGCGCCCGCCGCCTGGAGCAAACGCTCGGCACTCCAGCCAGGATCTACTTCAAGTACGAGGGCACCGCTCCCACCGGCAGCTTCAAGCCGAACACTGCGATCGCACAGGCGTACTACAACAAGCTGGCCGGCAAGCGGGTGCTGATCGCGGAGACCGGCGCCGGCCAGTGGGGCAGCGCGATCGCGTTCGCCGCGCCGCTGTTCGGCCTATCCGCCCGGGTGTTCATGGTTCGGGTCAGCTACGAGCAGAAGCCTTACCGGCGGTTGCTGATGGAGACATACGGCGCCGAGTGCCTGCCAAGCCCCACCACCACGACCGAGGCCGGCCGTGCGGCGCTGGAGGAACGCCCCGATCACCCGGGCAGCCTGGCCATCGCCAAGGCCGAGGCCCTGCAAGTCGCGTATGCCGACCCCGACTATGGCTACACCAGGGGCAGCGCGCTGAACAGCATCTGCGCACACCAGACCGTCATCGGGCAGGAGGCCATCGCCCAGATGGCCCTCGCCGAGGACTACCCGGACATCGTGATCGGGTGTGCTGGCGGCGGCAGCAACCTGGCCGGGCTGACCTTCCCGTTCCTGCGCGAGCAACTACGCGGCGGCAAGCGGGTCCGTACCATCGCGGTCGAGCCGACGGCATGCCCCACCCTCACCCGCGGCCGCATCGCCTACGACCACTCCGACAGTGCCCGGATGACGTCGCTGGTCCGCATGCACACGCTCGGGCACAAGTTCGTGCCGCCGCCGGTGCACGCTGGCGGCCTGCGCGCGCACAACATCGCGCCGCTGGTCAGCCGGGCCGTGGAGGACGGGATGATGGAGGCGGTCGCCCGGCCGCAGGTCGCCTGCTTTGAGGCGGGCGTCATGTTCGCAAGGACCGAAGGCATCTTGCCGGCGCCCGAGTCGACGCACGCCATCTGCGTGGCCGTCGAGGAGGCGCGGCGGTGCGCGCAGGACGGTGAGTCGCGCGCGATCCTGTTCGGCCTGACCGGGCACGGCAACTTCGACCTGTCCGCGTACGAGGCCTACTTCGCCGGGCGCCTGCCCGATGACGCGGTCGACGACGAGGCACTCGCCTTCGGCTTCGACAGTATCCCCGACCTGTCTGCGGCCTGAGCAGGGATCGGAGGATCTCGCAATGAGCAGAATAAGCCTGATTAGGTTCGTCAGCCTCGGGCTGATCTGGGGGACCAGCTACACGTTCATCAAGCTGGCCGACGGTGGTCTGACGCCGAGCCAGGTGGTTCTTGGCCGGCTGCTCGTCGGGATGGTGACCTTGCTGGTCATCATCCGGATAGGGCGAGTCCGGCTGCCCGCGTTCGGCCGGGTGTGGGCGCACTTCTGCGTGACGGCCGTGCTCGGCATGGTCGCACCGTTCCTGCTGCTGGCCTGGAGCGAGCAGTACGCCAGCGCCGCGATGGCCGGCGTGCTGATCGCCTCACTGCCGCTCTGCACGCTGGCGGCGGTCACCGTGCTGCTGCCCGCCGAACGGGCCGGCCTGCAGAAGATAGGCGGCCTGCTCACCGGTTTCGCCGGCGTCGCGGTCATCTTTGCCCCCTGGCAGAGCCACATAGGCTCGCTCGGCGGGCAGTTCGCCGTACTCGGCGCCGCCGCTTGTTACGCAATGCAGACCGTCTATATCCGCAAGTTCCTCTCCCCGCGCGGCATACCGGCGCTGGCGCTGGCCGCCGCGCAGTTGATGGTGGCCGTGGTCCTGCAAGCCGTGATCACGCCGGCGCTCCCCTGGCACGCCCCCCACATGACGTGGAAGGTGATCGTCAGCGTGCTGGCGCTCGGGGCGCTCGGCTCCGCTGTTGCATACACGCTCTACTTCCGGCTGATCGCCGACCTCGGTGCCACCACCGCGTCAACGGTGAACTACCTGGTGCCGGTGGTGGCGATCACGGCCAGCGTGGTGCTGCTCAGCGACACCGTCACCTGGAACATGCTGTGCGGAGTGGCGCTCGTGCTGGTCGGCCTGGCATTCGCTGAACGTCGCATCCCGGTGCCGCGGATCCACCGCCGGGTCGTCTCTGCTGATGCAGCCATTCAGCGGGAGGAGAGCCCGGTATGACGCCGCGAGAACGATGGGGCTGGCGGGCCCGGTTCGGCATCCTTGTCATCGACAAGGACCCAGTCGCCGAAACGGAGTTCTGGTCCCTGGCGCCGCCGGGCGTGGGCGTGAATGCCGCACGCTTTGAAAGCCCGCGCCGGCCAGGCACGGATTTCTACGGAGAAGATCCAGGACGGCGGGTCGCCGAGACCCCGGGAATCAGTACCGGACTGGCTATCTTCGGCCAGATGCAGCTGGACGCCATCTGCCTGTGCTTCGTGACCAGCAGCTTCCTTGGCGGCATCACGTTCGACGAGCGGTTCGGGGAACTGGGCAAAGCGACCGCGAACGGTACCCCGGTCACCACCGGGGCGCAGGCGATCACGGCTGCCGCCGCACACCTGGGCATCCAGAGGCCGTTCGTCGTCGTCCCGCCATGGTTCAAGGACGAGATCATCGACGCGGCCGCCGCCTATTTCACCGAGGCGGACCTGCCGCCATCCGGTATCCGCCGGTTCGACCTCGGCACCGGCTGGGCCACCATGGCGCCCTGGCAGACCTGGGACGCGGGCGCGCAGTGGTCTGTCCGGCCCGAAGACCTGTACCGGCAGATCCGCCGTGGTGTCCCGGCGGGATCCGACAGCGTGATCGTGGCCGGCAGCGGGTTCCGCGCCATAGAGGTGATCGAGCCGATCGAAGCGGACCTCGGCATCCCTGTCCTCACCTCCAACCAGGCCGGCCTGTGGCAATGCCTGCGCCTGGCCAACGTGCACGCTCCCGTCGCCGGAGGGGGGCGGCTACTAGCCTGTTAGCCATGTGGACAAGGATGAGTGCTGCGGAGCGCGAGGAGTTCCTCTCCGGCGTGCATGTGGGCGTGCTGAGCGTGGCGACGGGCAGGGCCACGCTCACCGTCCCCGTCTGGTACAGCTACCAGCCTGGCGGCCTGCTGACGGTGCTGACCGGACGCCGGTCGCGCAAGGCCGGGGCGATCCGCGCCGCAGGGCGGTTCGGCCTGTGCGCCCAGGACGACAGGCCCCCCTACCGCTATGTCAGCGTGGAGGGCCTAGTCGTCTGCGAGGAAGAACCTGATCCGGCCGAGCGGCTCGCGTTGGCACGCCGCTACCTGGGCACCACGGGTGGCGACCAGTACATCGCGAGGAACCCGGACCCGGGGCGCGAGAACGTGGCATTCCGGATGCGTCCACAGCACTGGCTCAGCCAGGACCAGGGCAAACGGCTGCCGGCGTAAGAGGCCGGCACTTCGCGGACAAGCGCGAGGTTCAGTTCTCAGGCACGGACTCGCTGCGGGACCTCCTCGCGGCTGCGAGGATCTCGCGGGAGTCGATGGAAGAACTCACCGGCATGCTCGCTCGCTCTCCTACGCGAAGGTAGCGTACAGCCTTCTCCTACGAAATTTCGGTGGTACCGAAATAGGTGGAGTATGAGTACGGGGCAAGCGTGACCTGGACCTGGAAGAAACGCACTCCTTCCTGCACGCGGAAAATGACGACGACCTCCGGATAGGCCGCTACAGTGCCACGGCGGGAGAAATAGCTGTCGCTGTCGAATACGACGCGATAGAGTCCGCGCTCAAGATACCCGCTAACCCACTCGGTGATGCACCCGTCGTCGCCCGTCTCGGCATCGGTTACCGTTGCCCAGCCGGTATCGTCCGCGCGCGCCAAACTGGCGCGCACTCCGGCGGCAGGTTTCCCGTATGTGCCATCTAGCACTCGCGTAAATACTCTCACGTCAGGAATACCTGGCCGTAGCAGACGGCGTGTATGCGAGACAGGACAACCATGCACCGCCACTTTGTGATGGCCGAGGTCAGCTGCATGCTGCGAATGGCTTACAGCTTCCCGTGGCACCCTATCGAAATGCTATCCGGTGTCGATAACGGATCCTTGCCGTAGCGGCCAAGTGCCTTCGTCAGCAGCGCGACCGCATCCGCTGAAGCCGTCCGTGCGGCTTCAGCATCCCCGAGGGCAGTGTACGCGTCACCGAGCAACTTCAGCGCCCGCGCCTCGTACAGCGGCGTGCGCATCTCACGGAAGGTACCAGCCGCTCGCTGCCCGAATAGGATAGCCTCGCCCGGATCACCGCTGGCCAGCGCCAGCTCGCCCATCCCGTGCAGCGTACGTGCCTGGTCCGCTCTCTGGTCGGTGCAGCCGGCCAGCTCCAGAGCACGCTCCAACGCCTCGCGTGCCTGGCCGAACTCCCCCATCCGCGCCTTCGCCGCGCCAATGCCTCGCAGGGCGTGTGCCTCGTCACGAACGTCGCCGATACCGCGGGTAATTGACAGCGCTTGCTCGAACGCGGCGAGGGCGCGGGCCGGCTCTCCCGATTGCAGCCAGGCTTCACCGAGCCGGTTCAGCACCTGCGCCTCGATGCTCGCGACTCGCGCCGCCCGGATCAGCTGCAGCGCCTCCGAGAGCAGTTCCATCGCCTCACCGGGTCGCTCGGACTCCAGCCGGATCTCGGCTAGGTCGCGCAGCACGCACGCTATGTCATAGTTGTTGCCGCTCTCGCGGAACACGGCCAGCGCTTGCTCATAACCTCTGGCAGCATCCTCGAGCCGTCCGCTCCACAGGTCCACACACGCGATGCCCTGAGTGACACGAGCGGCCCCTCGTCTGTACCCCGCTTCCTGGAAAAGGTGCGCCGCCGCGGTCATTTCCTCGTGAGCGGCGTCGAGCCGCCCCTGAATGAAATGCATGTTGCCAATGGAATAAAGCATCACCGCGTGACCGCTGACGTCATCCGCCTTGCCGACGGCTTCAAGGGCGATCTCGTGAGTTTCGCGCCAGTCGTCCAGGTAGCTCCGGGCTTCGAACAACGTCACCGCGCTGAAGGCGAGGCTCCAGCACAGCTCCGTGAAGCCCGCCAGGGCCGCCTGCCGCACCCCCCAGACAAGTGTGGCACGCTCGCGTTCATACCAGGCCAGGGGATCGGCGACCAGCTGGCGCACCAGCCGGTCCGGCAGCGGCCACCGCGGCGCATCACTGGGTACCCGGAAATAGTCCCCGCCGAGATACACGCGGTTGGCAGCATCCGCAACGTGCAGCAAGGCGCCGAGCACTCGCTCAAGTACGGCCATCCGCTCGGCCGCCGACTCCTCGGCGGCCAGCCGTTCCCGGGCGAAAACCCGGATCAGGTCGTGAAAGCAGTACTGGCTGTGCACCCCGGAGTTACCGCCGTCGACCTCGACGAGTTGCGCGCTAACCAGGTCATCGAGCAGATCCTCGGTATCGGCCAGCGGCTCATCGATCAGCACCGAACTCAGCCAGCCCGAGAACAGCGGCAAATCCAGCAGCGCCAGCCGGCGAAACAGCTGCCGCGCCCGCGCGCCGGCTCCGTCATACGTCAGCGTGATGCTCGGCCGGATGCCCATGTCCCCGTGCCGCAGCTCATCCAGCCGCCGGGTCTCATCCGCGAGCCGGTCAGCCAGCTGCCGGATCCGCCAGTGCGATCGCGCCGCCAGCCGCGCTCCCGCGATCCGCAATGCCAGCGGCAGATGCCCGCACCAGCCCGCGACCTCGGCCGCCGCAGCCGGCTCAGCCTCGATTCGCCTCGCGCCCACGATACGGGCCAGCAGCTCCAGCGACCCGTCCGTGTCAAACACGTCCACGTCAATATTGACCGCCCCGGCCAGCCCGGCCAGCCTTCTCCGGCTGGTGACTATCACCGCCGCCCCACCGCTGCCCGGCAGCAGAGGCGACACCTGACTCTCGGTTGTCGCACCATCGAGCACCACCAGCACCTTCCGGTCCGCCAGCAGGCCGCGGTACACCTCCGCCCGCTCATCCAGCCCTTCGGGAATCTGAGTGCCCGGAACCCCGAACGCCCGCAAGAATCGCTCCAGCACCTGCATCGGTTCCACCGGCTGCCCAGCCCCGCCATGCAGATCAGCGAACAGCTGCCCATCGGGGAAATGGCTGGCGATCTCGTGCGAGGCATGCACGGCAAGGCTGGTCTTGCCGATCCCGCCCTTGCCGACGATCACCACCACAGGCACCGCTCCCCGCGCCGCGACCT
>Ga0335074_10005596_pt1 | contig 17390 bp, 11 predicted proteins | sample Lox_Sample_23_FD_206715 | JGI IMG/M metagenome (GOLD analysis project Ga0335074, IMG submission 206715) | Soil microbial communities from Loxahatchee National Wildlife Refuge, Florida, United States - Lox_Sample_2.3 | ecosystem: Environmental > Terrestrial > Soil > Wetlands | place: USA... | reverse complement strand
GACTGTGTCTCTGTCCTTGGCGACCGGAAGGCTCTCGCCGGTCAGCGCGGACTCCGCGACCTCCAGCGTCGCCGCCCGCAGGAGCCGCCCGTCGGCGGGAACGATGTCGTCAGCCTCGATCGAGACGATATCGCCGGGAACGAGCTGCTCGGCCGGGATCTCCTGCAGCTGTCCGTCTCGCCTGACCTTGGCCTTGATGATCATCATCTGCCGCAGGGCGGCCACGGCCGCTGCGGCCTTCCCCTCCTGCTGCAGGCCGAGCACCGCGCGCCACCCGGGCTCGGCCTTCCCGGTGTCGAACGTGTTGGGTCCGAACCGTTCGGCCCGCGACGCGGCCTCGGCCGAGCTCAGGCCGTGCGGCCCGTCCACCTTTTCCGCGTCCAGCACCTGGTCGGCCCGCGGCGTATGCCACACCGGCGCGTCTTCGCCTGGCGCCAGAGCGGGCACGGGCGCTCCAGCAGGAACGGTCACCTGTCCTCCCCGGGGCATCAGCGGTAAGCCGGCACCGGGCCGGGCGGGCTCATGTGGCGGCGCTGCGACAGGTAGACGGGGATGCCAAGGAGCAGGGCGCCGGCGGCCAGGAAGTACGGGGCCCAGTAGACCCAGAAACTGTTGCCGGTGTTGCGCGAGTAGACGATGAACAAGATGGAGAACACCAGCGCTAGCACGGCGACGATCATGTCCCGGACGAAGCGTGGCGTATGCATGGCCCGGTGATCCATCCAGCGCCATTTCAGCTGCGCGAGCGCGGAAAAACCGTAGGGGATGGCAGAGGTGATGCCGGTCATCAGGACCAGAGTGGTGAACACGGTGGCGCCAGAGGAGCCCACGTAGTTGATGACGATCGCGACCGAGGCCAGCGCGGTGGAGGCGACGATGCCGAAGACGGGCACCTGGCGCTTGGACATGCGCTTGAACCGTTCCGGGAACAGGCCGTCCTTCGCGGCGGCCAGCGGCATCTCGGCGCAGATCATGGTCCAGCCGGTCAGCGCGCCGAACCCGGAGATGATGACGGCCACCGCCATCACGTTGCCGGCCCAGGTGCCGCCGAAGATAGTGTTAGCCGCGTCGGAGAACGGCGCGTTCGCCTTGGCCAGGGTCGCGGTGGGCACGATGCCGAAGATCACGACGAGCGAGAGCAGGTAGACCACGGCGGTCGCGATCGTGCCCAGGATGGTGGCTCTGGGGACGTTGCGGTCGGGGTCGCGCACCTTGGCCGCGGCCACCGCGGCGCACTCGACGCCCAGGTAGCTGAACAAGGCGATGGCCATCCCGCCGCCGATTGCGTTGATTGTCGATTCGCCGCTGACGTTCCACGGGGTGAAGTTGGCGGACTTGATGTAGAACAGGCCCACCACCGAGATGAACGCCAGCGCGGCGAACTTGATGATCGTGGTGATGACCTGGACCGAGCCCATGTTCTTGACCCCGGACAGGTTGACCGCCGCCGGGATCCACAGCCCGACCAGCACCAACAGCACCGTGATCCACTTGGTGTGGCCCTTGTTGATGAAGTGCTCGACGTACAGCACCCAGCCGACCGCGATCGCGGCATTGCCGGCCCACGCGGTGATCCAGTAGGACCAGGCATTAATGAACCCGAGCGGATTGCCGAACCCGGCCCGCGCGTAGGCGTACGGTCCGCCGTCGGCGGGCAGTCGCCGCGACAGCGCGGCGAACAGCATCGCCAGCGCCAGCGCGCCGACGGTGGTCAGTGCCATCGAGACCAGCGTGATCGGGCCGTAGCCGGCCAGCGAGGTCGGCAGGTTGAAGACCCCAACCCCGATAATGCTGCCCACAATCAGCGCCATCGCCGCGGTCAGCCCGAACTGCGGGGCGCCTTCCCCGCCGGACGGCTCACTGGCCGGACGCGGCGCCTCCTGGGGAGTGTGGACCTGATCCGCCATATCTGAACCCCTAGTGGCGCGCGGTCGTCTCCGTGCCCCTGTTTGCCGGAGACCGGCCGCGTCTAGATCGTGCCCGGACTTGCCCGCCGCTTTCCTCACCCATTCGCGGGTGAATGAATTCCCATCCCCGGATTGACGGCGGTAACGGCATCCCGTAGTTCATCTGCGAGATATCTTTTGTTTGCCATTTGTTCATGAATCATGAATATCCGCGATAACGCGCCTACCTGGGCGCTGGCCTTGCGCTGCCGGGAGAGCTGGATGTATTTGTCCGCGGCGACGACCGCGGGGGCGATGAGCGACAGGGCGAGCACGACGACCCATTGCTTGCCGTCGAGCGAGGTGGTGTCGAGCAGGCGCTGGAGCATGCCGAGTTCCACGGCGGCCCAGGTTAGGATCCAGCCCAGGATGATCCAGCCCAGGTAGGGGAACACCGGCGAGGCCCACGGCACCTGGCGTTCCCGCCGCATGACCAGTCCGATGTTGACCGCGCTGAACGACACGATGGCGAAGGCCATGGTCATGTTGACCGACGGGGCGGTGGTGCTCGGCTTGCCGGGCCCCCACTCGAGCACCGACAGGGCGGTGGCAGCGACCACGAACCCGAAGATGAACCAGCGGATGACCCATGGCCTGGTGACGATCTTGGTGCCGGGCTTGCGCGGCGGCCGCTGCATAACCCCGGGGTCGGGAGCGTCGACGATGAACCCGATGACCACCGTGATGACCACGAAGAACTTGCAGAACAGCAACTGAAGGGGGAACAGGGCGACGCCGCCGTTGATGTTCAGAATGGTGGCGTAGACCATCAGCTGCAGCACCGAGGACAAGATGGTCAGCTGCATCCTGATGTAGGTGGAGATCCGCCGGTAGATGTCCCGGCCCAGGTCCACGGCCCGGACCAGGGTGGCGAAGTTGTCGTCGGTCAGCACGATCTTCGCGGCCTGCTTGGAAACCTCCGAGCCGCTGCCCATGGCGACGCCGACGTCCGCCTGCTTCAGCGCGGCGGCATCGTTGACCGCGTCGCCGGTCATCGCGACGACATCGCCGGACTGCTGCATGAGCTTGGCCAGGCGCAGCTTGTCCTCCGGCGCCACCCGGCCGAACACGTGCAGGCGGGGAAGCCGCTGCAGCACCTCGTCATCGGACAGGTGCTGCAGCTCGGTGCCGGTGATCACACCGGGGCCCAGGCCGAGTTCGTCGGCGATGGCTCGCGCGGTCACGGTGTGGTCGCCGGTGATCATCCGCACGTCGATCCCGGCGCCTAGCGCGGTATGGACCGCGTCCTTGGCCGCGGAGCGCAGCGGGTCCATGATCCCCACCAGGGCGACGAAGACAAGGTCCGTAACGGCGGCCATCGGATCGGCCACCGCCGCCGACATCGCCGCGTCATCCATGTCCTTGGCGGCGAACGCCAGCACCCGCAGCCCGCGCTCGGACAGCTTGCGGTTGGCGGCCAGGATCTCCTCCCGGACGGTGCCGATCGGGACGATCTCGCCGTGCCAGAGCGCCTGCGCGCAGCGCTCCACCACTACGTCGGGGGCGCCTTTGACGGTGACGAGGTGCGCCCGCTGGATGATCGGGCCGGCCAGCCAGTCCGGGCGGTCGTGGAAAGTGGCCATGAATTTGTACTCGGAATCGAATGGCACCTCGGCCCGGCGCGGCAGGGTTTCCCTGGTCTCCTCGGCGCCCACACCCATCTTCGCCGCCAGCACCACGAACGCGGCCTCCGTCGGATCCCCGATGACCGACCCGTCATCGCCCACGGTGGCGTCGGTGCACAGCACAAGGCCCAGGGCCAGGTTACGGAAGTCCGGCGGCGTCCCGCCGCCCACGCCCAGGATCGCGCCGGTCTTCTGGTAGCCGGGACCTTCGATCGTGAACCAGTCACCGCCACCCAGCATCTGCGTGGCGGTCATCGCGTTCATCGTCAGCGTGCCGGTCTTGTCGGAGTTGATGACGGTGGTCCCGCCCAGGGTCTCCACGTCGGACAGCGACTTGACCACGGCCTTGGACTCGGCCAGCCGCCGCGCCCCGGACGACAGCATGGCCTGGACGAACGTGGGCAGCCCGGTCGGGATCGACGCGATCGCGGTGGAGATGCACAGCAGCACCAGCGTCGTGGTGTCCATGCCCCGCACCAGGCCGAAGATGGCGATAATAGCCACCGCGGCGAACGCGATCGTGCCGAACACCTTGGTCATGCCGTCCAGTTCGCGCTGCAGCGGGGACTTGGACCTCTTGGTATCAGTGACCATCCGGGCGATCCGGCCCATCTCGGTCGCGCTGCCGGTGGCGGTCACCACGAACGTAGCGGTGCCCCGGGTGATCTGGGTGTTCTGGAACACCAGGTTGGTCCGGTCACCCAGGGCCACGTCGCCCTCGGGCAGCGTGCCCGCGTCCTTGGCGATCGGCGCGCTCTCCCCGGTGAGCGCGGCCTCCTGCACCTCCAGCGTGGCCGAGGACTCGATCCGGCCGTCCGCCGGGACCACGTCCCCGGCCTCCAGCAGCACGATGTCGCCTGGCACCAGTCCGGGCGACTCGATCTGCTCAACCTGCCCGGAGCGGCGCACCCGGACGTGCGGCACCTGCAGCTTGGCCAGCGCCTCCACGCTGGCCCGGGCCTTCAGCTCTTGGGCCGTGCCCATCACCACGTTGAATATCACCAGCCCCAGCACCACCACGGCCGTGGCGATCTGGACGATCGCGAAGCTGGCCGCGACGACGAGCAGCAGCATGATGTTCATCGGGTTGACCAACTGTGCCCGGCCCACCTCCCACGTGCTCGGCGGCGGCTCGGTCGGCAGCTCGTTCGGTCCGTACTGGGCCAGGCGCCGCTCCACCTCGGCGGCGTCCAGCCCCCGGTCCGGATCGACACCCATCTGCCCGGCGGCGGCTTCGGCCGACAGGGAGTACCAGGTGAGGTTCTCGGCGGGCTGTTGCAAGGTGGTCATCTGAGCTCCTCAGGACGGTGGTGACGGCTTACCGCGCCGCGGCGGGTGACTTAGTTCGCGAGCTGGACATCTTTCGCCCTGGTGTCGTGGAAGTGTTTCCACCCGTAGTCGAGGGCCATGCTCAGCACCAGGATGACCGCCAGCGCGACGATCGAGGCGGGCTCGTGGATCAACGTGGTGAACACGAACGTCACGAAGACCGCGCCCGCGGCCACGATGGCCAGGACGAGGACAAGGAGGTTGGCGCCGGTCTCCGCGCGGATCCGCACGTGGGCCGCGGTAATCATGGTGAAGATCACCAGGGCCACCGCGCTGCCGATCGACGCGATCGCGTCCAGGTTGAACCCAAGGGCGAGAACCAGGCACACCGCCGACTGGATCAGCAGCCCGGCCGAGACCCGTCCGCCGAGCTTCCGCGCCATCAGCGGCGGGAACTGCCCCGTCTCCGCCAGCCGCTCGGACAGCCCTTGGGCCGGATACAGTCCCGCGTTGGTCGCCCCCGCGGTGGCGAACAGCGCGGTGACGGTCATCAGCCAGTAGCCCGCCCGGCCCAGCGTGGGCTCGGCCGCCACCGCGATGGCGGTCCCGCCCGAGGAGATCACCTTCTCCACCGACAGCGTGCCGAACACGCCCAGCGCGATAGCGACGTAGATGATCGTCGCGATCCCGAGCGCCAGGAACATCGCCCGGGGCAGCTGACGGGACGGTTTGGCCAGGTCCTTGGCCGTAAAGGTGATGATGCCGAAGCCGAGGAAGGCGAAGAAGGTGAGCGCCACGGACGAGATGATGTCCTGGAACGGCGGGTACTTCGACGGCGCCAGCAGCGACGGTGTCATGTTGACCAGCGTGACCACCGCGAACACGGACAAGATCCCGAGCACGATGTAGACGATCACCGTCTGCGCGTTCGCCACCAGCCTGGACCCGACGATGTTCACTCCGGTCATGACGAGGATGATCAGCGTCGCGAAGACCTTGATCCAGGTGGTGTTCTCCCCGGCGAACGTTGAGGTGGCATAGCTCCCGAACGACACCGCGACCATCGCCGTCACGATGCCGTTGGCTAGGTACGTCAGCCACGCGGTCACCCCGGTGAAATGCCCGTTACCGGTCGCCTTCGCCACGTACTCCAGCAATCCCCCGGCCGACGGGTACCGCGCGCCCAGCTTCGCGAACGAGTAGCCCTGCAGCGCCGCGACGAACCCGGCGAGCAGGAACGACAGCCAGACCGCCGCCCCGGCCACCTCGCCGGCCGCCCCCAGCAGCGCGAAGATCCCCGCGCCCACCATTGCCCCGACGCCGATGAACGCGGCCTGGCGCACCGTCAGGTACTTCTTCTCCTGCGCTTGCCGCGATGACGGTTCGGCTGCCTCGGTGGTGCCCATCGACGCTGCGCCTCCTTAACCCGTGGCCAGGGATCTGGATCCGGCCGCGTCAGGCGCCTTCTGCGTGACGATGTTCGTGCCGGCGGTGCCCGCCACGATCGCGGTAATGTCCCCGAGCGAGCCGATCGCCGCGCGCTTGCCGGTCTTGGCCGCGAACCGGGCCGCGGCCTTGACCTTCGGGCCCATCGACCCGGCCGCGAACTGGTGACCGGCCAGTTCCTGCGGCGTCACCTGGTCCAGCCGCCGCTGCTCCGGGGTACCCCAGCCCAGGTAGACGCCGTCCACGTCGGTGGCCATGAGGAAGAGGTCGGCGTTCACGTCCTCGGCCAGCAGCTCGCCGGCCAGGTCCTTGTCGATGACCGCTTCCACGCCCACCAGGTCGCCAGGACCCGACGACGGGTACATGGTGGGGATGCCGCCGCCGCCCGCACAGACGACCACGGCCCCCCGGTCAAGCAGCCAGCTGATCGGCTCGATCTCCAGGATCTTCCTGGGCTCCGGCGAGGGCACCACCCGGCGCCACGAGGATCCGTCCGGCTTGAATGTCCAGCCCTTGGTCGCCGCCTGCCTGTCGGCGGCATCCTTGGAGTAAACCGGACCGACGAACTTCGTCGGATGGGAGAAGGCCGGATCCTGCGGGTCCACCACGATCATGGTGAGCAGGGTGGCCAGCTGCTGCTGCGGCGGCAGGAGACTCCGCAGTTCCTGCTGGATGAGATAGCCGATCATGCCCTGAGTACCCGCGTCCAGGACGTCCAGCGGGTACGGCTCCGCGTCGGCGTACGACTCGGCCTGCAGCGACAGCAGGCCCACCTGCGGCCCGTTGCCGTGCACGACCACGATGCTGTGCTCGGCGGCTAGCGGCGCGATCGCCTTGGCCGCGACCATGATGTTCCGCCGCTGCACCTCGGTGGTCATCGGCTCACCGCGCCGCAGCAGCGCATTGCCACCCAGCGCGACCACGATCCGCATCTCCGCGCCTCCTCGCTCGGGGACTTGGCCCGATACTGTCCGGGGCATCCGCGTGAGGTCGTCACCCAACCGAGGGTGATTCGCGCAGGCTCGTGGAGTCGTTTGGCCCTAACGGATCCGGCGGACCGGCGGCGGGTTCCAGCGGCCATCCAGCGCTTCGGGCTGCGGCGCGTACAGGCGCATCGTGATGCCGAGCGGGCCCGCTGGAGCCGGCAGCCAGTTCGCTTCCCGGCCGGCGCCTGGCGAGGTGTGCTGGATGTAGATGTCCAGTGAGCCGTCGCTGTTGTAGGCCAGCCGGTCACGGTCGCCGATCGCGAACCGGTTGATCGGGTTGGCGGCCTGGAAGCCGTGCTCGTCGTACATGGTGATCGACCAGAACGCGTCCGCGGGCGGCAGCTCGCCGGCCGCGAAGTGGCACAGGTAGTCACTGCTCCCGTCCAGCGGCTTGCCGTCGGCGTCGGCTTCCAGCAGCGGGTAGATGGCGTCTTCTGGCTGGTTGGCGCCCAGTCCCACCCGGGCGACGATGGCGCGCTGGAGGTAGAAGTTGCCGTATACCCCCATCGTGTCGGTATTCATCGACCATCCGTTGCTGACCCTGGCCAGCCGCGGGGTCGCCTGGGTCATCAGGTCCTGGGCCGCCTTGGGCACGGTGTCCAGGGCGGCCAGGGTCTTCGGGTCCAGCTGCCCGGGGTCGAAGCTTTCCCCGGGCCGCAGCCCGATCCGGGATATCCGGGCCAGCACCGAGAAGTCGGTCGGATGCGGCGGGTGGATCTTCATAAGCTCGGCCGCCAAGGCGAAGAAGACCTCCGCTCGCATGGCTTCCACCTGGTCCAGCGGCGGCGTCGTCATGTCCACCGCCGGATCGGCCTCAAATGGCGGCGGCGATGCCGGCTGGCCCCACTGGTCCAACGGGGTGACCGCATACCCGGCCTGCACCTGATGTACCGCCCCATAGTCACTGGGCCCGTTGGCCTGCGTCCGGCCGATGATCCACACGGTCAGAGTCGGGGCCTTGACCGGGCTGACCCCCGCGGGCAACGACCCGGACCATCCGGGCGGGACCAGCGCGTGATGCTGCGCGGCGGTACCCGTGGTCCGCCACCCAGGGGCGGCGAACACGTCGGTCCACATGTCGTAGACCGGAAGCAGGTAATAACGCCCACCGGTATCGGGGGCCGACACGACCACCGGTCCGCTGGACAGATCGAGCCACGCGGATGAATACAACGTGTCGAAGTTGGGCCGGACGACCGCCTTGAAGTCGGCGGACGGGAACGCCGGGATATGCGCGAACTGCCCCATCGGGGCCCGGCCCGGCGGCTGCCCGGCCGCGCTGTTCGTCAGCTGCCGGCGGGTGACCTCCATCGTGACCAGCGGATACAGGTACAGATAGGCCTCCACGCCAAGCTGGCGGAGATCGAATCTGCGCTCACTCATCCGGGGCGTCCTCTCACGAGATGACCAGCCGACACCGGCCAGCTACTGGGTAGCTGGATCGTGACAGCCCGGCTGCCCGCGACGCCTCACCCGCGATGGATGATGCCCTATTGTCCCATTCGCTGACGCGCGCCTGACTTGACCTGGCCCGAGGCTCTAAGCGATCATGACCGGGTGTCTTGTGGGGGGGCTGCCAGGCATGAGCGTCAGCGAGATGTTCGAGCGGGACGGACGGGCGAGACGCGCGGCCAGGCAGCGGTTCGACCTGATCGTGTCGAAGCTTCGCCGTCCGCCACCGCGGCGGGGAATCGTTGATCGTCGGTTGCTGCTCGGACGGCTGAGCCGGAGCGATGACCGGCCGGTCGTGTCGGTGGTCGCGCCGCCGGGCTACGGGAAGTCGACGGTGTTGACGCAGTGGGCTGAGGGCAGCAGGCAGGCGTTCGCGTGGGTGACGGTGGAGGAGCCGGACAACGACCCGAAGGTGCTGCTGGCCTATGTCGCGGCAGCACTCGACGAGATCGAGCCGATCGATGAGCGGGTATTCGATGCGCTTGCCTCGTCCGGCAGTTCGGTGCCCGGCTCGGTCGTGCCCAGGCTCGGGTCGGCCTTCGCGGCAATGTCCTCGCCGGTGGTGCTGGTGCTGGACGACGTGCACGTACTGCGTGACCGGGAATGCCGGTCGGCGCTGTCGGTCCTGGCTGATCATGTCCCGGCCGGTTCGCAGCTGGTCCTGGCGGGGCGGGCCGACCCGCCGCTGCGCATCGCGCGACTGCGCGCCGAGGGCCGGATCCTGGAGATCGGCCCCGGCGATTTGTCGCTGACCGCCGCGGAGGCGGCGTCGCTGCTGGACCATGCTGGCGTCATCCTCGGTGCGGACGAGGCCGCCGAGCTGCACAGGCGGACCGAGGGATGGGCCGCCGGCCTGCACATCGCCGCGCTGGCCATCAAGGCGGGCAGCCGGGACGGCGAAACCGCTCCCGCGTTCCGCGGGGACGACATCTTCATGCGCGACTACCTGCGCTCCGAGGTCCTGGACCGGCTTCCCGAGGCCGACGCGCTGTTCTTGACCCGCACCTCCGCCCTGGAGCGCATGTCCGGTCCGCTGTGCGACGCGGTGCTCGGGCGGCAAGGCTCGGCCGCGACGCTGGCCGGGCTCGCCCAGTCGAACCTGCTTGTGGTGCCGCTGGACCGGCGGGGACAGTGGTACCGCTATCACCACCTGTTCCGCGACCTGCTCCTGGCAGAGCTGGACCGCCTGGAGCCTGGCCTGGTCCCGGTCCTGCGGCGGCGGGCGGCCCAGTGGCATGAAGGCAACGGGCGCCCCGATGAGGCACAGGAGTACTGGATGCAGGCGGGCGACGCTGATTCGGTGGCCCGGCTGGCGACCGTGCTGACGTTCCCCGCCTACCAGCGCGGTATGGTCGCGACGGCCGAACGGTGGTTCAGGTGGCTCCAGGATCACGCGGACGTGGAGGACTACCCTGCGGCCGCCGTACTGGCCGCCCTGCTCGCCGCGCTGACCGGGAAGCCGGACGACGCCGAACGGTGGGCCCGGGCCGCTGAGCGGGGAGCCGCTGTCACCAGCCTGCCCGACGGAAGCCCGTCGATACAGCCGTGGCTGGCGCTGCTCAGGGCGCTGCTGTGCCGGGATGGCCCGGCTCAGATGCGCGCTGACGCGGAACTGGCCGCCGCGACCATGGCCGGGGGGAGTTTCTGGCGGACCTCGGCGATCCTGTACCTGGGGATGGCGCATCTGATGGCCGGCGATCCGGACAAGGCCGATGTCCTCTTCGCGGACGCGATCGCGGAGGGCCAGCCGGGCGGGGTGACGGTCGGACCCTGCGTGGCGCTGGCCGAACGGTCGCTGCTGGCGAGCGCCGGCGGCGAGTGGGATTTGGCCGAGTTGTACCTGAACCAGGCCCGGACGCTGGCGCGCGATGCCAATCTCGACGACCACCCGCCGATCACCATCGTGTACGCCGCCGCCGCGCGAATCGCGCTGCATCAGGGCGACAGGCGGCGAGCCCGCGAGGAACTGGCCAGGGCGCAGCGTCTTCGCCCTGCTCTGACCCACGCCGTGCCGCACCTGGCCGTCCAGGCCAGGCTGGAGCTGGCCGCGTGCTACCTCGCGCTGGCCGACCCGGCCGGGGCACGGACCCTGCTGCGCGAGATCGAGCAGATCCTCCTCCAGCGCGCCGACTTGGGCGTGCTGGACGGCCGGACCGAGGAGTTGCGGGCGCGGCTCACGAAGATGCGCGGCTCAAGCGGCCCTGGCGCGTCGGCGCTGACCGCCGCCGAGCTGCGACTGCTGCCGTTGCTCTGCACGCATCTGTCGTTCCCCGAGATCGGTGAGGAACTGTTCCTGTCCCCCAACACCGTCAAGTCGCAGGCCATCTCGATCTACCGCAAGCTGGGGGTCTCCAACCGTAGTCAGGCGGTCACGCAGTCCCGCGAGCTAGGCCTCCTGGAGGCGTGACAGCCTGGTGATGGCGCCTCAGGTAACGACCAGGTAGATGCTGTTGCCGATGAGCCAGAAGCCCAGGATCAGGCTCCCTATGATGATCACCTCGTCGGTGTGATCGTCAATCCAGGTCCGGAACCTGGCCAGCAGCGCCCGGCTATGGTCGGGATGGAGCACCGTGTAGATCTCCAGGGTCAGGTAAGACGCCGAGCCCAGCACGCAAAACACGAACAGCGCGATATAGCTCTCCCAGCTGGACAGCTTGGCGTCGACGACCGTAGCGGCACCGGCGCCGATCAGGACCCAGGGCTGCAGCGCCGGGGCCAGGCCCAGGGCGAACCAGGGTGACATGCCGTCCACGTGTTCCTGCCACTTCGGCGGCTTCTTCGGCGGCTTGGGCCGCTGCCTGGACCGGATGTGCCGAAGCGCGATCACCACCAGGACCGCGCCGATCGCGATCTTCACGGCGAGCGCCGCCAGCGAGGGCGCCGTGCTCGGCTTGGGGGGGCTGTTGCCGGTGGCGAGCACGGTGACGGTGACCACGATGACCAGGGACACCAGCCACCCGAACACGTACGCCGCGCCTTTTCGCACCCCTCCCCGGGAGGGCAGCACGACCATGAACGCGGTCAGCGGCAACGGGTCCAGCGCTACCGCGATGCCGATCAGGACAAGGTTGAGAACCATGGCCGTCCCCCTCGCCTTGACCTGTCCGAAGGCACCCTGATGCGGTTTCCTTGAGGTCATGATGCGCCGCGCCTGCGACGGCCTTCACCATCCGGAATGGATGAAACCGGCCCGGCGGCCGATGTCGTTCGCGCGATCCTCAGGCCATGCCGGGCGCCGCGTGGGCGGCCGAGCGAAGGCGGAACGCGGCCGCCATCTCCATCACGCCGAAGATCAGCAGCCAGATGCCGAGGATGATCGCCAGGCCATACAGCGAGAGGCCAGGGTAGGCGAGCACGATGCCCGCGAGGATGCTGAGCACCCCCATCGCAACGGTCCAGCCCCGCTGCGGTATCTCGCGGTGCGACAGGGCGGTGAAGATCTCGATCACGCCGTTGACGACCCAGAAGATACCGAGGAACACGATCAGCGCGAGCAGCGCCAGCAGGACGCGCGTGCCGCCGGTCAGGTCGTCGGTGGCAAATGCCCCGACGAGCCGGAAAATGCCGGAGATGATCAGCTGAATGCCGAACAGCACCGCCAGGACGAGCAGCGTCTCGCTGGGCCAGGCCCACTCGTCACGGCCGTTGCGTGGCGTCTCACGCGGGCTTTATCGTCACCAGGCCTGCTCTTTAAACCTTCTAGACCTTGGGTAGCGGTGCCACTGTCCGCGCGGTACTTTGGCGTCAGATGTGAGGGGGTAAGGACGATGCCCGTTTTCATGGTGGAACGCCGGTTCGCGGAGGACCTGGAGGCCTCGGCGGAACAGGCTGACCAGATCAACAGGATCAACGAGTCAGAAGGAGTGCGCTGGCTCTACTCGTTCCTGTCGGCGGACAAGCGCAAGACGTACTGCCTGTACGAGGCGCCATTCGCCGACGCGATCAGGCGGGCGGCGGAGCGCGCGGGACTGCCCGCCGACTCGGTCGTCGAGGTCACCGGCGTGGTGCTGCCCGACGGCTCGCGAGCCCGCATTCCCGAAGAGGTGCCAGCCGACTAGCGCGACGGGGCGGAGACCGGATCGGAGATCCAGCCCCTGGTCACGGCCAGCGTGGCGGCCTGGGTCCGGTTAGCGGCGCCGGTCTTGAGCAAGATGCTGCGCACGTGGTTGGCGGCGGTGTTCTCGGCGATCTTGAGGCGGGAGGCGATCTCCCTGTTGCTGCTTCCCGCGGCGAGCAGCCGGAGCACCGCGATCTCCCGTGGCGTCAGCCCGGCCGCGTCCGGGCCATCCTGGCCGCCGCGTTCGTCCGTCCCGGCACCCGGTACGGCGTCCAGCTGGTCGAGCAGCCGCAGCACCCGCTCCTGCCCGGTGCTGGCCGCCATCCGCCGCGCCTCCGCCCGCATCTCGGCCATCCGCGTCCGCGCGTCCGCGTCCCCGGCGACCGCGGCGGCGCCGAGATGGGCCGCCCACGCGGTGAGCGTCGAGGCCCGGTGGATCAGCGCGCCGAAGCCGGTCGCCTGCGCCAGCGCCGCCGCGAACAGCCTGTCCGCCGAGTCGCGGTCCCCCAGCAGCGAGTCGAGCGCGGCGAGATACGTGTCGGCGGGACCGAACACCGCGACGAACTGCCCGGCGATCAGCTGCTGCCCGGAGTACGGGGCCACCAGCGGCCGCAGCCGCCGGGCGGCGGGCACGTCGCCGAGCGCCAGCGCCGCCTCCACCAGGAACACGAGCACCGCGGTCCACTGGGCCCACGGCGACTGCAAGGCCGCCGTTTCGTCGACCCGGTCCAGCAGCTGCCACAGCAGGTCGCTGGCGTCCTTGCCGAGTCCGAGTTCCGTGTACAGCGCCAGCAGCCCAGGCTCCCAGGTGCCCGATGACTGGCGGATGGCGCCGAGCAGCGGCCGGACCTGTTCCAGGCCGCCGGTTTCCCGGCGGATCATGTACATCTGCAGCCCGTACGTGCCCTCGGTGTCGTCAGGCCCGAACGACCGCCCGAGTTCCAGCAGGTCCTCCGCTATCCGCGCGGCGGCGGCGAAGTCGCCGTCGAGGAACGCACGCGCGTAGTCGCCGCAGCGGAGCATGAAGTCGATGAACGGCTGCCCGCTGCCGCGTACCGCTAGCTCCAGGTCCGCGGCCGCCGCCGTCCAGGCGGCCCGGTCGGCGTGTATGTAGGCGATGGCGCAGCGGAAGACCGCCGCCGTGCCGACCACGGTCCAGTCCTGGGCTTCCCGGCCGAGCGGCGTTAGCTCGGTGGCCAGCGCCAGGTGCCTGCCGACCGTGTCCGGCCTGGCGCGCTGCCACATCATCGCCTCCAGCGCGTGCCGCAGCAGCTGGCGGTCCCGGAGCCGGCGTGCCTCACCGAGCGCCAGGTCGGCCAGGCGCCGGGAACGCTCGGCGTCGCCGGTGAACGAGGTCGCGCGTCCGAGGCTGGCCAGCGCCCACACGTACCGCGGGTCGTCGAGGTCTTCAGGGACGCCCTCGAGCGCGTGCGCCAGCAGCGCGCGGGCCCGGGTGCCTGGCAGTCCCGGACGCCAGGCCGCGTCCTCGTAGCCGATCGCGGCGCGGAGCCTGACCCGGGGGTCGCGGGAGTCGGTCAGCCGCAGGTACTGGGTCCGCGCGCTGGCGAAGTCGCCGGCCCGGACGTAGGCGTCCGCGGCGTCGAACCACAGCTCCTCCCGATTGGGATCAGATCCCTCGGTCAGGTCGGCCGCCTGGGTGTACCAGGCGGCCGCGTCCTCGAACGCCAGGCTCCGCTCGGCCTCCCTGGCGGCGAGCCGCAGGTAGCCCGCCGCGGTGTCCCCGTAGCCAAGGGCCGCGGCCCTGGCGAAATGGTGAGCGAGCTGCCTGATCACCGCCGGCGACCCGGATCCTGAGTCCTGCAGCACCTCCCCCACCCGCGCGTGCAGCCCCGCCAGGCGGGAGGGATCGATCAAGTCGAGCACCGCCTGCCTGGTCAGCGTGTGCGGGAAGGCGATCCGGCCGCGGCCAAGCTCCCCGCCGTCCAGCAGCCCGAACCGCACCGCGGCGTCGAGCGCCGCCAGCACCGCCGCCGCGTCCGTGGCGCAAGCCCGGATCAGGACGCGCACCTCACCGCCGTCACCAAGGACCGCCGCGGTCTCCGCCACGGCGCGCTCGCCGGCTGCCAGCCGGGACAGCCGCCGCTGCAGCGTGTCCCGGACCGAGACCGGCGCCCGGGCGCCGAGGGCTCGCGTCGGCGGCCCGCCGGCCCCCGCGCCGGTGAACGCGTCCGAGCCCGCCAGGTCCCGCCACAGCTCGCGCAGGAAGAACGGGTTGCCGCCGGTCTGGTCGCGCAGCACGGTGGCGTACTCCCGCGCCCGGCGCTCGCTCAGCCTGCCCTCCGTCGCCAGGTACTGGGCGACCTCCTCGACGCTGAGCCCGGCCAGGTCGAGCCGGCGCACGCCGTCCAGCCGGTACAGGTCCGCGATCGCGAAGGTAAGGTCGTCGCTGCGGTCCGGCGCGGTCGTGCGGTGCGTGCACAGCACCAGCAGCCGCGTCGCGGTCCTGGCGGACCGCTGCGCCACGTGGTCGAGCAGCTGCAGGGTGGGCTGCCCGGCCCAGTGCAAGTCGTCCAGGACGCACACCACGGGCCGGTCCTCGCCGACGGCGTGCAGCAGCGCCGTGATCGCGTCGAAGAGTTCCCGCCGGTGGTCCCCGCCGTCCACCGCGGGCGCGAGCAGCTCCGGCCGGTGCCGCCAGACCAGCGGCGTCAGCCGCAGCAGCTCCGCCGCCGAGTCAGGCAGGCAGTGGGCGAGCGCGCCGGACTGGGTGCCGCCGAGCAACTGCTCGAGGCACTCGGCGAAGGGCTGGTAGGGACCGCCGGGCTCAGGCGAGCAGGTCCCGAGCAGCACGACGGCACCCTGGCGGTACACCGCCGAGGCGATCTCCGCCGCCAGTCGCGACTTGCCCGCCCCGGGCTCGCCGCCAATGAAGATGACCTGCCGCCCCCCGGCAAGGACCGACGCCCATGCCTCCTCCGCGGCGGACGTCTCGGCGGCGCGCCCGACGAACGCGGGAATCGCCGCCCCGGCTGCGCGGATCGGATACGGCGGCGCATCCCAAGCCGCCATGCGCTCAATGTAACCGCGCAGGCCACAGCGGTCGATAGCCAGAATTAGCTACCCGGCCCCGAGCGCGCGGTACCAGGACTGGTCATGACGCGGACTGGCGCCCGTCCTTAGCGTGAGCCCAAGTCACGGAAAGCATGACAAAGGGGGAACCTCTCATGTCCACCACCGCACTGCGGAAGCTCGTCACCGGACCCGTCATCGGACCAGAGGACGCCGAGTACGAGGACGCCCGCCACGTGTACAACTTCATGATCGACGCCAGGCCGGACGCCATCGTCGGCTGCACCACCGCCGAGGACGTGCAGGCCGCCGTGTCGCACGCCGTCGCCACCGGCCGTGCCATCGCGGTCCGCGGCGGCGGGCACAGCGTGCCCGGGTTCGGCACCGCCGACGACGCGATCGTGGTCGACCTGTCCGGCCTGACCCGCATCGAGGTCGACCCCGCGAACCACACCGCGCGGGTAGGCGGCGGCGCCACCTGGGGCATGATGAACGACGCCACCATGGCCCACGGGCTGGCCACCACCGGCGGCATCGTCGCCAGCACCGGCGTCGGCGGCCTCACCCTCGGCGGCGGCATCGGCTACCTGACCCGGGCACACGGCCTGTCCTGCGACAACCTGATCTCCGCTCAGGTCGTGCTGGCCGACGGCCGCATCGTCACCGCCAGCGAGCGCGAGCACCCCGACCTGTTCTGGGCACTGCGCGGCGGCGGCGGCAACTTCGGCGTCGTCACCGAGTTCACCTTCCGGCTGCACCCGGTGCCGGAGAACATCTACGGCGGGCTGGTCCTCTTCGAGCGGGAGGCGGCCGGCGACCTGTTCCGCTACTTCGACCGGTTCATCGACGACGCGCCCCGCGAGTACGGCGGCTACCCGGCCTGGCACCTGGCGCCGCCGCTGCCGTTCATCCCCGAGGACCGGGTCGGCGAGCCGTTCCCCGTCCTGGTCTCCTGCTGGACCGGCGACCACGACGAGGGCGCGAAGGTGCTGCAGGGCTTCCGCGACGTCGGCCCGGTCATGGCCGAGCACGTCGGCGCGATCCCCTACACCGCGCTGAACTCGCTGTTCGACCCGCTGCTGCCGCGCGGCCTGCAGCACTACTGGAAGGCGGTCTTCGCTGGCGATCTCACCGACGAGGTGATCGCCGTGCACGCCGAGCACGCACAGCGGATGCCGGCCGTCAACACCGCGGTGCACCTGTACCCGGTCAACGGCGCCGTCCACGACGTGGCGCCCGACGCGACCGCGTGGGGGCACCGGGACGCGAAGTACGCCACCGTGCTCGCCGGGATGTGGCCTGACCCGGCGGACAACGCGGCGAACATCGCCTGGGTGAAGGACTACTACGCGGCGCTCGCGCCGCACTCGCTGGCCGGCGGCTACGTCAACTTCGCCTCAGGCGACGACCAGGCAAAGGTCCGCGACAACTTCGGCGCCGGCTACGAGCAGCTCGCGCTGGTCAAGCGGGCCTATGACCCCGGCAACGTGTTCCACCTCAACCAGAACATCATCCCGGCCTGACCTGGGGGGGCGCGGCCTGCTCTCCTGACGTCTGGCGAGCAGGCCGCGGCCGTACC
>Ga0335074_10005595_pt1 | contig 17392 bp, 17 predicted proteins | sample Lox_Sample_23_FD_206715 | JGI IMG/M metagenome (GOLD analysis project Ga0335074, IMG submission 206715) | Soil microbial communities from Loxahatchee National Wildlife Refuge, Florida, United States - Lox_Sample_2.3 | ecosystem: Environmental > Terrestrial > Soil > Wetlands | place: USA... | reverse complement strand
GCTGGATCTGCAGTTCCGCCGGAAACCACGGCCGCCGCAAGACCCGGGATTCAGCCCACGGCGGGGGAGCGAGGTCAAGTTGCGCGGCAAGGTGCTCAGCCAGCGCTGCCAGTAGCGCATCCCATCGCTCGTCGCCAACAGGCCCCGGCTCCTCTTGCAGCAGTGAGGGCTGAGTCTCGGCTTGCTCCCACCGGTACTCCTCGAGGAACTCCCATACGAGCTTCCACCGCACCTTGGCCTCAGCTGCCCGCGCCAGGCGACCGCTCAGCTCGGCCAGGGTCATGGGGTGATAGCCCGTCAAGGTAGGTGCCTCCACTGCATGTACGTGCCATGCACGAGCATACGGTGCTGATCCGCGCTCACCCAGGACCGCGGTGCTTAGCGGGCCGCTACTGCCGCCTTTCAAGATCAATCTGAGTGGCAGATTGAGTGGCAAATCGTGCTCGCGAGAGCGTGATCGGAGCTTGTGAGTGCTGACAGAGGCTCGTGTTCTTCCAGGTCAACACGGCTTACCTGCGGTGACGGAACTTGACGAGGGTTCATGGTAAGGAGAAGGTCTACGGTTCGATTCCGTAAGGGGGCTCGCAGGTCAGAGGCTTGCTGGTGTGTGGAACCGCGGACCTGTTTGGTCTTGGGGGGCAATCCGGGGGGCAGTTTCAGGCCTCCGGACACCTTCTTCCGACGGCGGAAAAGGTGCGGCGCTTCCGTCGGCGATACTCGTAGGCAGTCCCGCTGGTTCGGTGGGCGACGATCGCCCGGGCTTCTTGCCTGGTCAGGATGGCTGCTTTGGTACTCGATCCTTGTCATCACCGCCATCAGGACGATGATCCCGGGGGCAGGGTGGTCAGTTCTTGGTGGCGCGCGGGCACTCGCAGATCACCAAGTTCGGCGTGCCAGGGGATGCATGGACGAGGTAGGGTGCTCCGGTTCGCGGCCGCGGCTGCGGGCTTGATCAGGTGCTGCGGTCTTCAGAAGAATCCGAGGTTGGGGATGAGCTTTGCGGCGGCATCGATGATTTCCGCGGCGGTGCTGAGTGTTTCGGTTGCCTCCGCCGGACTTGCCTGCTCGGTGGGGTACTGGGGGTACTCCAGCTCGTTCCTCCTGCGGCGCAGGCCGCCGAAGGCGCGCAGGGCCGGGCCGAACTGAGCCCGGATGACTTCCTCGGTCGCGTAGTGACCGCCGGCGGTGGTGGGCCGCAGCCCCTGCTGCGCGAGGAGGGCGACACACGCCTGCCGCGCCGCGTCGTAGGCGAGAACGACACTGCTGTCGGGTGCCTGCTCCGCGATGGCACGTGCGGCCTCGAGTCCGCGCCGCGCCCGGTCGAGCCAGGATGCCCCGTCCGCCTGCGCGCCTTGCACCCGCTCGATGTGCCCTGAAGCGAGCAGGCGCTCAACCGTAGCCTCTCCGGTGCTCCAGCGCATCAGCCGTCTCCTTCTCGCGGTTCCTCGCCGATGACCCAGACAACCGGGGCCGTCCGGACCTGCTGGATGAGCGGGTCCGCCGCCGCGAGCCACCGCTGCCGGGAACACAGAAGGGGGTTCACCGGCAGCTGGAGGCGCTGCTCCGCCCGCTCGGCCGCCTCGTATATGTCGCGGCGCGGCACGTCGCCGATAACCAGAACATCGACGTCGTTCGGCGCAGCGCCGGCGACGCCCTCGTAGCGGGCGGCCCACGATCCGTAGATCGCCACAGCGGCGGCGCCGAGTGCCCCGAATTCCTCGCCGATGATGAATTCGGGGCCGAACGCGAGCGAGACCAACTCGGTCAGCGGACGGGTGTAGCGGCTGGCCGGGTTTGCCGACACCAGTCGGGAGCGCCCGACGCGGCGCTCTCGTATCAGGCCCGAGCCGGACAGCCGGGTCGCCTCACGCTGTACCGTGGTCAGCGGGAGCCCGAGGTTGGCTGCTACCTCGCTGAGGGTGTACTCGGTGTCTTGGTGCAGCAAGAGCAGGGCGAGTATCTCTGCCAGGTGCCTGGATCGCAGTATCGGCAGCAGTTCTGGCGCCTTACTACGCATAGATGAAAGTTATCATCCGATTATGAGGATCTGGTGACGACCTCGGCGATCTCGCCGGGGAGTCGGCAGGGCACAGGCACCGCAATCAGTCCCACACCTAGCAGCCCTGGCCATCCCTCCACTATCTGCGTCCCGGACAGATCTCCGTGATCACGGCCAGACGCTGAGCGCAACTCCTGCCATAACGAGGGAACACCCCCGATCCGACTCACCGGACGCCATCGAGTCCGCCTCAGATCACTCGTTTGTGCGCGACCTGATCGATCATTGGCGGGATTGGTGCGGCCACACCGAACGTAGACACTCTCGCTCGCCATCACTTTGGCGTGGTCATCACCCAAGCCTCGGCCACCTTCTGCGATCTTGGCCCAGCCGATCGTGGGCGTAGCACTCACCGAGACCGCGCTCAACGCGGCACCCATGAGGGCCACTGGTGTCAAGAGGGCACCCATGAGGGCCACTGGTGTCAAGAGGGCATAGGAATTTGACCCGGTGACTTGCGTGGTGTCGCCAGGCTGGCCTGACTGTTCTTCAGGATCTTCCTCGCAGCTGCCTGGTTCACGTCGCCGTGCGGGAGGGGTCAAGCTGGAGTCAGCGCCCGCAGCCGCGCAGCGGCGAGGACGAACGAGCTTGAGGCCGGGGAACGGCGGCGGATCATCGGAAGCGGGGAAGGATCCTTTCGTGCTGGGCCTGCTGAGGGTCGTTGTTGTCCCGGGGCTTGGGTTGGCGGAGTGGTCTCGCAAGCACCCATCCGGCGTCGCCGCGGCTTTGGCGGGACGCCATGACCATGTGTCCGGGACCGGGCTGCTCATTCATGTGATCGAGCGCGGCGTGGTGGCCTGCTCATGCCGCTGGGGCGAGCGTGCCCGGGGCTTGGTGACCCTCCCGGTCGTGGGGGCTGTCGTCGCGGCGGGTGCCGCGCTGGCAGCCGGCGTGCTGGTGTCGGTGGCTTGCATGCTGGCGAGCAGATGGTAGGCGCGGGTCAGCAGCTTGCGGGCGATCGCTATGGTGGCGATCTTCTTCCCGCGGCGCTTGGCGATGGCCGCGTAGGTGGCGGCGAACTGCGGTGAGCGCTTGGCGGTCTGCGCGGCCTGGTTCAGGACCCAGCGCAGCCACGCCGAGCCTTGCTTGGAGATGTGCCCATGCCGGACTTTGAGGTCCGAGCCGCGCACGGTCGGGGTCAGCCCGGCCCAGGCGGCGAGCTTGCGGGCGCTGGGGAAACGGCCGATGCAGCCGATCTCGGCGAGCATGACCAGCGCGGTGAACTCGCCGACGCCGGGTAGCGTCCGCAGCACCTTGACGCGCGGGTCGGCCTTGGCGTGCCGGTGCAGCTCGCCGTCGAGCCGCTCGATCAACGGTGCCAGGGCGTCGATGACCGCCAGGCAGTCGGTGACGATCTCCCGCGATGCGGGCGGCAGGTCCAGCTCGGCCAGCCAGCCGCGGCCCGGCCCGGTCCAGTAGCTGGCGGCCCGGTCGTAGCCGTGATCCGCGGCGACCGCGTGGATCCGGTTGCGCAGCTGGGTGCCCAGCCGGACCAGGCTGGCCCGGTGCCGCAGCTGCGCCCGCAGCTGGCGTACCGGCGGCGGGGCGATCCACGCCTCGGGCAGCAGGTCCGCCCGCAGCAGCTGCGCCAAGATCGCGGCGTCGACCTTGTCGTTCTTCAGCCGGACCGACGCGATCGCCTTGCACCGCAGCGGGTGCACCAGGTGCGGGTCGAACCCGTAGTCCTCCAGCAGCTCCACCAGCCAGCCCCAGCCGAACGCGGCCTCGAACGCCACCGGCGTCCCCGACGGCAGCCCGCCGATCAGCCGCAACATGGGCTCCGAGCCGTTCACCACGTTCTTGTTGAACTCGACCGTGCCATCCTCGGTGACCACCGCCACCTGGGACCGCTTGCGGTGCACGTCGATTCCGACGTAGACAGACATTGCCGGGCCTCCTTTCCCGAGCTCGTTCTTTCACCCGGAGCGTCCCGCTACCGGGCTGAGCAGGGAAGGGGCCCGGCCCTCATAGGGTCATGTGAGCGTGTCGGCGGCCATCGCGAGCGCACTTATATGACCCGTCCGCTTGGAGCGTCGCCGACCTGAGATAGCCACCGGGTCGCCGCGTATACCGCCGAATCTTGGAGTGTTTCCTTGTTTCGGAGCGTGCGAAGTCGGCTTAGGTTCCATTTAAGGCCCCAGCAAACGACTAACGATCCTTAAGGGTGGGGGTTACAGAACGGTGTGAGGTCGAGGCGGGTGCTGGCCAGGAATCCGTCGAGCAGGGCATCCCGGTATTGCATCCGCCGGAGCCGGGTCTTCACCAGGACAGTTAGCTCGGTGATGCTGCGCTTGGCCAGGTTGGCCAGGGATCGTTTCAGGTGCGACCACACCAGCTCGACGGGGTTGAGCTCGTGGGCGTAGGGCGGCAGCTGGAAGAACGGTCAGCCAGTCCCGTGCCGCGATCAGCTCGCTCATCGCGGCGCTGACGTGGGTATTGAGGTTGTCCCACACGACCACCAGCGGGCCGCCGAGTTGCTGGTGCGCGGCGTCCAGCAGCGCCGCGTAGTCCGCCTCGGTGAAGCCTTTGCGCTTGTCGGTGCGGCCCGGCGGCCGGCGGTGCACGCGGTAGATCAGCCGCGGCCGGGACCCGGGCCGGACGGCGATCAGCGCGGCGAGGGACACGCGCTTGTTGCTGCCGCCGGTGACGCTGACCACGGGCGTATGGCCGCGCCGGCCCCAGGTACGGCCCTTCGGGGGCCTTAAGCCCTGGCCTGACTCGTCCTCGAAGCAGATCCAGGCGCCCAGGTCCGCCGCTGTTTTTTTACCACCGGCCACGTCTCTTGCCGCCACGCGGCGATCCGCTCCTCATCGCGTTCGGCGCCCCGCCGGGCCGGGACCTGCACGCTCCACCCGATCCGGTGCAGCAGCAAGTCCACCCCCGCCAGCGTGTAGTCCACCTTGAACCGGGCACCGATCACCTCGGCGATCCGCGCCAGCGTCCAGCACTGATCCTCATCCCACCCCGAGACCGCAGGCCCCGCATCCAGCACCGACTCCAGCTCACGCAGCTCAGAACCCGTCAGCTTGCACTTCATCCCGGCCGCGCCCTTCGACGCCAGCGCCGCCCGTCCCCCCAACGCCAGCGCCCGCCGCCACCGGTTCGCCGACATCCGCGACACCCGGAACCGCGCCGCCACCTCCAGATCACTCGCCCCAGCCTCGATCAGCACTGCCGCCGCCAGCCGGACCTGCTCACGGCGGGCGCGCTCAGCCGCATCCAGCCCGCCGCCATCGGGATATCGCATGACCCCGGCATACCGCACCAACGCAGGCACCATCAGCCGAACCCGTAACCCCCGCCGTTAAAGATCGTTAGACACTCGCCGTAAATCAGGGGAGGGGGCTGGTCCGTGCTGCCGGTCGGCACTCAATCGCGCTTGAGCCTGGCGGCGACCTGCAGGCCACGGGCCAGGCCGTCGGGATCAGCATGTGGGAATGCGATCTCTCCGGTGCTGGGCACGACATGGCCGCCTGGCTCAGCGTCGAGCACTGCCCTGTCGAGGGTGAACGAGATGTTCTGGGGGGTAAGGTAGCCGACCGCTGGGCCGGGCCGGTTCGGGTCGTGAATGCGCAGGTAAGACTGCGGCGGTCGGGCCGGGTCGCGGGGAACCGAGGGACGCATGACGTACCCCATCTCCGCCAGCCCGTTGTATGCCTGGCGGACGTGAGGGCTGCCGTAGGTTTCCAGCCGGGCGAGCACCGTGGCGAGCGTTGCGTCCGGGTCGTCGCGATGCGCGTCGAGTTGCAGCCCCTCGCCTGGTGGTGCAGCGGCCCGGGCATGCGATGGACGCCATCCGGGCGCAGTGGTCTCGCTGCGGAGGGTCTTGTCCAGCACCCTCAGCAAAGGACGGAGGTCGGCGCGGAACTGGGCGTGTCTGAGTTCCACGGCGTGCCGGGTCGCGAGCTTGCCCAGGCTGGGCGGCAACTGCTCAGGCCTCGGCATCCGTGCGCCGTCCACCAGCACCGGGATCACCCGCACGCCCCGCGCCAGCGCCGCCTCGATTTCCAGCCGCACGAAGTCGTCCGGGTCATCCAGCCGCGGCCCGTCCTCACCTGCGGCATCCAGCCACGCCCCGCCGATCACCGCCAGCAGGACAAAGCATGACCCCACCGCCTCGTTGATGACCTCGGCGAAATCGTCTCCGGGCTCGATCGAGTCGACGTCCTTAAATACCCGGCCAGCGCCGTAGCGCTCGACCAGTTCGTCGAACAGCCAGCCCGCCGGGTAGCCTCCATCGCCGCGCCGGTAGCAGATAAAAATCCGCCCAGCAGACTCCGCGGACGCATCCGTCACGATCCGGTCCTCACGATCTGCCGCTCTCTGTTGACCCAGCATCGACGAAGGCGCTGATGCCGTCAGGGTGACAAATTTATCAAGACGCCCGCGCTTCACAGTCGTTCCCGCGCTGGATCGAGGTCACTTGCGCCTGCATGGTGTCTGGTCGCGGGTGCGGCAGACAAAGATGCACGACTCGTCGGCAGCGGGGAACTGTTACCCAAAAATGAATTCGACTATCCTGGGCCGCGTGACTAGGGAGGCTTATGAAGATCATTCTGAGGGGCATTTTGGGGGGCAGAATGCCGCTCGTGAGGGCTGATCTGGGCTAGCCGGAGCTTGCGTGTGCTGACGTCCGCCCTGGTCAGGCGGCATATAGGCACGTCAGAAAATGCGTCGGCGGTTCATGGTAAGGAGAAGGTCTACGGTTCGATTCCGTAAGGGGGCTCCAGGTGGTCGATGTTTTTCGAGCATAGAACCGAGTACCTCACCCTCGCGAGTGACACTTTGAGTGGCACGACCCACCACTGGTTCGCTGATTTAATGCTCACTTTTAATCCCATTTGGTACACCATGGCGGGGTTGGGAAGGCGCAGATTTGGCTAACTTTGGTCGGAGCGGTTCCCGCGCACAGAACGGGTTCCAGGTCCTCCGCTGGCAGATATGGCAGGAGCAGATGCGCAGCAGTCCTTCGCCGATATCGACGTGGATTCAAGCACGGTGATGCTGCTGCCCATCGATCCTTTCTGATCACCAGCGCATACTCATGACCGCTCGGGGATTAGCCTGATCTGGCTGGCCCTGGCAGCGCGGCTGCTGCCGGGCGGCGGAGCCCCCGTGTCTGAATGAGTGGCAGATGCAGGCATGCGGGCCGGCCAAGGTTGCTCGGCGCTCGTGGCTTGCACACCGTGGAAGCGTTATCGCCTTGGCCGAACTCACCTTCGGCGGCCTGTCCCTGGATCTGCCCGGACTATCACCAGCACGGGTGATCAGGGGAGCGGCAGGAGAGCCATCCCTGGGTCGGCGGGCGGATCAGGCGGTTTCGCTCAGCCCGAAGGCGTCCGGGGTGATGTCGATGTGGAACTCGATCCCGAGCACCCTGGCCAGCCTCGACAACGTTGCCAGCGATGGCTCGTGATCTCCTGCCTCCAACCGCGCGATAGCGGGCTGGTGCATGTCCAGAAGGCGGGCAAGCCCGGTCTGCGACAGGCCGTGGTCGATCCGGTACCCGATCACCCGCATGGCGACAGCATGCGCCAGCACTGCCCGCTCGTGCTCGCGGCGGATCTCCGGGTCGGCCAGCTCCTCGGTCGCGATCTGACCGGCGGTCTTGAGCTCCGACAGCTTGGTCATCTGTCCTCCTCCAGGTCCGCCAGCCGCTGCAGCGCCTGACGCACCGCCCGCTCGAATCCGCGCGGGTCCGATTGCGCCTCCGGCCCGACCGCCGCCACCACGAACACTTCTCCCACCTGCCGGTATAGCGCCCGCCACGCGTTACGCCCGGCCCTCGGCCGCAACTCCCGCAGCCTGTCCGCGTGGCGCACGGCACTGGTATGCGGGTAGCCGAGCCGCGGGCCGTAGACGCCTAGCTTGGCGTCAGCGTTGATCAGCGCGGCCCGCTCCGCCTTGGGCAGCGCGACCCGCTCCTGCTCAGCCTCGGGCAGGTATGAGACTGTCCACATCAGCAGTCTCCTACTATAACACGCTTGTTATTGGACCGTCAGCGGGAGCCGGGTCACTCGGGGCCGGCGTCAGGGGCAGGCGTCCCGGCCGTTCGCATCGCGCTGGTGCGGATGAACTCTGACAGCGTGACACCTCGCGACCTAGCCGACTGAGTCAACGTGTCGCGCTCTTGCGGCAGAAGACGGACGGCGACCAGGGCGGTGCGCCGCCGGGACTCCGAGCGTGGCCGCGGCGGCGCCTCACGACGGGCCTTTTCCTGTTCCACGGCAGCGTGCCTCTCTGGCTCGGTGATTTCCACGTACCGCATCCGACCACGCCAGCGGCACATAGCGGTATAACCGCCCCGGCGTGTCGCGGCGGTTATACCGCCGTCACGTGTGACCATCGGCTGTGGGGATAGCGCGTCGCGCGAATGTCTGCGCAACCGATAGGGCTCGTATGTCAGCAGGACTGGCGCGTGCGTCATCGAACGATCTTGCTGGGTGGCAGGGTCGGCATCTGGGCTCCTGCTCACCTATATATCCGCCCAAGGCCCTCCAGGTTCCGTCAGTGACGTCGACCGTCGTCAGCCGTGAAAATGTCGGTGCCGGCCCGCAGACAACGGTGCCTGGCGGCTGCTCGTCGCCGATAACGCTCCGCTGGTCCTCGGTTTCCTGGACCGGGTTTTCCTGACGCCGAATGTCCGCCAGCTGCCCGGCCCGGAGCTGGTCGATGCGCTCGATGACCATCTGTGGGCGCTGCGGGCCGCGGACGCCGAGGTGTATCCGAAGGACGCGGAGGCGTACCTGGGCGACTGGGTTGAGAAGAAATGGCTGCGCCGATGGTATCCGGCAAATACCGATGTTCCACACTACGCGCCGACCTCGGCGGTGGAGACTGCGGCTGCGTTCGCCCACTCGCTGAGCCGTCGCGAGTTTCTCGGCACGGCAAGTCGGCTGCTGATGGTCCGCGATCTGCTGCGGCAGATCACCGCCGGCGCCGCCGCCGATCCCGACGTCCGCCTCGCGGCTCTGCAACGGCAGCGCGCCGAGGTCAATGAACAGATCGATGCTCTGCGTTCGGGTACCGCCAGTGGCCTGGACGATACCGCGATTCGCGAGCGGTATGCGCAGGCGGTCGCAACAGCCCGCGAACTGCTAGGTGACCTGCGCCAGGTCGAGGAGAACTTCCGTGGTCTCGACCGCGAGGTGCGACGCCAGGCGACCACGTGGAGCGGGCCGCGCGGAGAGTTCCTGAAGATGGTGTTCGGCACCACCGCTGAGATCGGCGCGTCCGATCAGGGCCGATCCTGGTCGGCTTTCTGGGAGCACATGACGTCCCACCGGCAACGGGAGGAGCTCGATGAGCTGCTCGCCGCCGTCAACGACGTGCCCGCGCTCGCCGGCGTCGGCGATCAGGTGGGGCAGCTCCTACGCGAGGAACTGTTCAGTGCTGCCGGCGACCCCAGCGCACATTTGCTTCGCTGTCCGCGCAGCTGCGCCGATTCCTCGACGAACGATCGTGGGCCGAAACCCGGCGCATCCATGAGGCGATCAAGCATGCACTGGCTGCGGCGATGCGCGTTGGCGACGATGGTTTGCGCGAGGCCGGTAGCGAGCTGCCCGGTATGGGAGCAGACCTGGCGCTGCCGCTGGAGCGGCCGCTGTACACGCCCCGCGTGCACTCCCGACTCAACTCGAGCCTCGCCGAACCCAGCGACGACGAACCGCTAGAGTCCCTTGTCGACCTGTTCGACATCAGCCATATCGACATCGCCGCGTTGCGCGACGCGGTCGCCGCCACGGTCGTCTCCCACGGCGGGCACGCGACGCTTGCCCAGGTTGTCGAGGCCCACCCGCTCACTGAAGGCCTCGCCGAGCTGATTGCCTACTTCCAGGTCGCCGATAGCGGCGCGACGCTGCTGGCCGAACGCCGCGAGCAGATCCCTTGGATCGACGCCGAGGGTCGCCGTCGGCAGGCTGACGTCCCGCTTGTGCTGTTCGGCGCTAGCCCGCATCTGACGTCAGTAGCCGCCGCAGTCGTCACCGACCAGGGAGGCCGATGACATGCCCCCACCCGAGCTGTCTGTCGCGCTGGCCACGCTGCTTCGTGGCCCGCTGCACGCCGAGGACTCCCCGACCCTCTGGCGGTCAATCACCACCCTCGGCGCGCAGCTACGAGATCATCTCGAAATCCTCGGCATGCAACTGGTCGTCGACGACACTGAGAAGTACGCGTTCCTGCGCACCCTCGACGAGCTGCCTGAAGGTATGCCGCGCCTGGCCCGTCGGCATTCGCTCACTTTTGGTTCCACTGTTCTGCTCATCCTGTTGCGGCAGGAACTAACCACCGCGGAGTCCGACGGGGAAACACCCCGCGTCATCGTCACCACCGCGAAAGTAACCGAGTGGATGCGCGCCTACCGGCGCGACGGTGCCTCGGAGGATCGAATCAACGGTGACAGAAACGCCCTCGTCAAACTGGGCTACCTCCGCAGGCTGCGAGGCTCCGAGGACACCTACGAGGCGCGGCGCATAATCAAGGCGCTTGTCACCGCCGACTGGCTCGCCCAGTGGCGCGACCAACTCCTCGCTCCCGCCGGTTACGACGCGGCCGACCGCGAGGACACTCTGGCTCGTGGAGCTGACCCCTCCGAGGATCCCGCTGCCGATGAACTCACCGAGGCCAACAGATGACAAGCACTGACGCCGCCGACCCCACAGCGGAGGCGATAGCGCCGCGGCCGACAGGTCCCGTGCGCGTCGGCATTCGCCTCCAGCAGTGCGAGCTGCTCAACTGGGGCACCTTCGATGGCACTGTCCAACGGCTGACAGTCAACGGCGCTAACGCTTTGCTGACCGGGCAGATCGGGGCCGGCAAGTCGACCATCGTCGACGCTCTCACCACCTTGTTCGCCGCACCCAGCAAGGTGGTCTTCAACCGCGCCGCCGGGGCGGACCGCAGCGAGCGCAGCGTCGAGACCTACGTGCTCGGCAACTACCGCAACGTGTTCGACGAGGCCACCGGCGCCACCCGGCCCGAGGCGCTGCGCGACCGCAAAACGGCCTACAGTGTCGTGCTTGCCCGATTCACAGGCCTGCCCGAGGGCACCCTGTCAGTCGGCGCCGCGTTCTACTTCGAAGCCTCTGGCGCGCTGCACCGCATGTATTTCACCGCGCCCGTAGCCCTCGACATCGCCGAGCACATGACTGGGCACACCGACCCCCGCGAGGTCCGCGCCGCATTGCGCGCGGTCGGCGCCGAGGTTTTCGACGACAACTTCAGGGCCTACCAGCGCAGCTTGTGCCGCTGGCTGTCCATCACTCCAGCCGCGCTCGACCTGCTGGTGCAAACGGTGTCGATGAAGTCTGTCGGCAACCTCACGGATTTTGTCCGCGCCCACATGCTCGACGCCATCGACACCGAATCGCGCGTCGCCGACATCCTCGAGCACTGGGGCGATCTCACTCGTGCCTATGAGCTCGTCCTAACCGCCCGCCATCAGCTTGAAAAGCTTGCACCTGTCGCCGAGTACACCGACCGGTTTGACCGAGCCGACGCCCGCATTACCGCATCCCGCGAAGCGGCAGCAGCCGTGCCGTACCTGGTCGAAGAGGCCCGCGTGGAACGTCTTGCCGACGCGATCCGAGAGCTGGACCGATCGCTGCCAGCGCTTCGCCGTAAAGTCGAGACGCTCCGCGAGCGGCACGACGCGCAACGAGGCACCCTCACCAAATACACGGTTGCCGTCGAACATGGCGGGGGAGCCGAGCTCGCCCGCGCCGAGCACGAGGTCACGCGGACCGAAGATGCGCTCAAGCGTGCGCGCGCCTCGCTGGGTGAACTGACCGATCTCGCCCGCGCTGCCGACATCACTCCGCCACAGGACGTCAGCGACTGGGGTCGGTTCACCCAGGCCGCGACCGCTGCCCGCGACGAACTCGATGCTGGCCGCAGCGCCGCCAAAGAAGCCGAGTACCGCGCCGTCCGCGCCTACCGCGACGCCAGCGACGAGCTCGCCCGCATGGAGGCCGAGCTTGCCGAAGCCTCCACGCGTGAGAGCAACGTTCCGATCGAGGACGCCAGGCTGCGCGGCCGTATCGCCGACGCGCTTGGGCTTGCCCCCGCAGATCTGCCCTATGCCGCTGAACTCATCTCCGTAGCCGAAGACGCACCACGATGGGAAGCGGCCGCCGAGCGGCTCGTCCGCCCGCTCGCGCTGTCGATGCTCGTGCTCGACGATCATTACGGCGCTGTCGCCGCCTGGGTCAACGCTCAGCACCTTGGCCAACGCCTGGTGTACTGCCGACAACTTAAAGAGAATATCCTCGTGGTCGCCTTCGGCCTGGCGCCGCAAAACACGGCCGGCTCGGACCAGTGCCTGCCACGGGCGCTCAGCTACGGACAGTGAGCCCGACCGCTCACCTCCATCGGCCCAACCGATGCATAACGCCGAATATTCGGTACGTCGCGTTGGGTTGCTTCGGGGGTCTTGGGCGCGCAGATCGTCCAGTTCGGAACGGACGCGCAGCCTGATAAGGCCTCGACGTGTGAGTGGGGGCGAATGTGCGCTGCGCTGCGGCTGGCTGGGATCTTTCAGGCCCTGGGATCAGGTTGCCCGGACGGCGGCGGGGCGAGGCGGGAGATGGTTGCGGCGGCCTCTAGCCTGTTGGACGCCCCGAGCTTGCGCAGGATGTGCGAGACGTGGACGCTGGCGGTCTTGACGCTGATGACGAGCACCGCGGCGATCTCGCGGTTGGTGTAGCCGCAGGCGAGGAGGTTCAGGACCTGCGTCTCGCGCGGGGTCAGGCCGAGGATTGCCTGTGGGCCGTGCTTGTCTTCGGGAAATGCCGCCTGCGGGGGCGCGAGATCGAGCCGCGCGCGCTGGGCGAGCAGCTCGACTTCGCGGAGCAGCGGCCTGGCCTCGATCCGGGCCGCAACGGCGTGAGCCTCCCGCAGCGGCACGGCCGCCTCGGTGCGGGAGGCGCCTGCTGCGACGAGCGCTTCGGCCTGGCGCCAATGACAGTACGCCACCAGCGGCGGGCGCTCGAGCCGCTGCCAGGCCGCTGCTGCCTGTGCCCACGACTCCGGCCGCGCCGGGCCGCGGGCCCGCTGATACTCGGCCTCGGCCAGGGCCAGCCACCCTCCGGCGTTCGGCGTGACCGCTGAGGCCTCCGCGGCCGCGCGGCGGGCCACGGTGATGAGCTCCCGCGCCTGGGTGAGCCAGTTATGGATGGCGCCGGCGTCCCGGCGGGCGCGCGCGAGCGCCGCCAGCTCCGCCTGTGCGCGCAGTCCCTTGGCGCACATCTGGACGCGGATGTGCGCCGCTCCGCGCTGGCATGCCTGCGCCATACCGTTCTGGATGGCTGCGTCCGCGTCGGTCCAGCGGCGTTCCCAGAGGGCGAGCTCGGCCAGGCAGGCATCGTAGAGGCCGTGCACGCGGTCCTCGCGCAGGGTGGCTCTTGCGTCCTCGAGGTGCGCTCGCGCGGCATCGTAGTCACCGCGGCCGGTCTCGACGACGGCGCGCATGGTAAGCAGCCAGTACGGGAAGCTCGAGGTGATGCCGCGCAGCGCGGCGGCGCTGAGCCTTTCGGCTTCGTTCCAGTCGCCGATCGCGAGCAGCGCCTCGATCTGGTTCGCGACCAGCAAGGTGTTGTTGATCCCGTACCGGCGCATCGCCTTGAGTCCCGCCTGCCCCAGTCCCGCCGATTCGCTGAGTCGCCCCAGCATCGTCAGCGCATCGGTGAAGTTGGTGTACGCGCGGGCCAGGCCGAGATGGTCGCCGATCTCCTCGGCGAGCTGCAGGGCCTGGCGAAAGTGAGCGGCACCCTCCTCGCCGCGGCCAAGGTAGGCGAGGTCGCCGCCGAGCACGGTCAGCGCTCGCACCTCTGCCTCGCGTGCGCCGAGTTCCCGGGCCAGCGCGAGCGCCTGCTCGCCGATCGGCAGCGACTCCGCATGGTGCCATCCCACCATCACCCCGCCCGCGAGTGACCCCAGCGCATACGCGCGCTCTGCAGACGGCGGCTGCGCCGGCGCGAGCTCCACCGCGCGCTCGAGCGCGGCCAGCGCGGCGTCGTCACTTCCAATCTCGTAAAGGTATTCACCGAGGTCCACGTGGAGGACCGCCGCACGGGGCAGGTCTTCCGAGCCCACGAGCTCGATTGCGCGCCGTGCGAGCTCGACCGCGCGCGTTGCGGCGCCGACGTGGCTAGCGAGCCCGGCGGTCCATGCGCAGAGCCCGGCAAGGTCAAGCCCGGCCAGCCCGGCCGGGTCCGGTACCGCGGGCCACAGCGCGAGCGCCCGTTCCAAGTGCGTGTGCGCTTCCGCGAGGCCGGACACAGCCTCCGCTTGCCTGGCCGCCTCGACGGAGGCGGCCAGCGCCTCTGCCGGGCGCCCCGCCGCCACCCAGTGCGGCGCAAGCTCCGCCGCTCCCGCCATCGCACTGCGCGCGAGCTCTCCGGCAAGCCGCGCGTGCAGCCCTTCGCGCTCCCCGGGAAGGATCGTCGCGTAGACCGCCTCCGCGAGGAGCGCATGCCGGAAGCGGAAGCTCCCGGTCTCCGGCTCGGCGACGAGGATGCCGTGATCGACCGCCCGGCGGAGCGAGTCCCGCAACTCCTCCTCCGCCAGCTCCACGATCGCGCGGAGCAGCGGGTAGCGGACTTCGCGTCCCGCTGCCGCGGCCAGGCGCAACAAGGCCTGGGCCGGCTGGCCGAGGCGGGCGACGCGCTGCAGGAGGAGATCACGCAAGCCACGGGGGAGTTCGCCGCTACCATCGCCGGCAGCCGCGAGGAGCTCCTCGGCGAAGAAGGGGTTGCCCTCCGAGCGGGCCACGATCGGGTCCGTCACAGCCGCCGGCAGGTAAGCCCCGGCGCGGGCCGCGACCAGCGCCGCTAGGTCGTCCCGGCCGAGCGGACCGAGCTCAAGCACGAGCGCCGAGCCGGAGCGCCGGACACCCTCCGCCAGCCTTAGCATGCGCCCGGCCGACGCGGGCTCGTCGGCCCGGTAGGTCGCGAGCAGCAGAACCGGCCGCTCGTGAAGGTTGTGCGTGAGGAAGACGACAAGATCGAGCGTCGAGGCATCGGCCCAGTGCAGATCCTCCAACACGAGCAGCACAGGCGCGGCGGCGGCGGCCCCAGTGAGCAGCGCCAACGTCGCCTCGAACACCCGAAGCTGCGAGCCAGCCGCTTGCCGGCCGGCCCGCCAGGGCTCCCCGAGCGGGCGCAACGCCTCCGCGAACGGTAGATAAGGCAGCTGCGTGCCGACCAGATCGATCGAGCGGCCGACGAAGGCCTCGAACCCGGCGCCGCGGGCAAGCCTGGCGACCTCGGAGGCGAGCCGGGTCTTGCCGATGCCCGCCTCTCCCGCGATCAAGACGGTCTGACCCGCCCCCGCCCGCGCAGCCTCGAGCGCCCGCTCAAGCTCCCCGATCTGGCCTGTGCGCCCGACGAACACCTCGCTCGCGCGAGCCTTCATTTCGGAAGTATCGCGCAGCAAACCCCTGGCCGGAAGGCGCCCATAAGCACCCAGCCGCCGAAGATACGCAAGGCCGGGGTAAGAGATAAGGCTCTGTGCCCGATGCGCTCGCGCTTCCCCGACGGCCACGATCGAGCCGGGACGAGAAGCCACGGAGGCGGGAAATGACAGCGCTTACACAAAACGAGCAACGGCGGATGAAGGTTCATCTAGTGCGGGGCGGCGGCGGCCTGCGGCTGCACGTCCGCGAGTGGGGCCCGGCGGACGGGCCGCCGATCCTGTTCATACACGGCTGGTCGCAGAACCACCTCTGCTGGGCCAGGCAGTACGAAAGCGCGCTCGCCGGCGAGTTCCGGCTCATCGCCTACGATCTCCGCGGCCACGGGATGTCCGAGGCCCCGCCCGAGCCCGGGCACTACACCGACGGCACGCTGTGGGCCACGGACGTGGCTGCGATCATCGAAGAGCTGCATCTCGACCGGCCGGTACTCGTCGGCTGGTCATACGGCGCGTTCGTTATCTGCGACTACGTACGCACCTACGGCCAGGACCGAATCGCCGCCATCGACTTCGTCGAGGGCGCGGTCAAGCTGGGCGAGGCCGCCTTCGGCACGCTCATCGGCCCGGCCTTTCTCGACCACTTCGTCGGTGCCACCGCCGACGACCTGCCCACCAACATCGAGGCCATGCGCTCCTTCGTACGGGCGTGCGTCGTCAAGCCGGTGCCAGACGACGACCTGGAGACGGCGATCTGCTGGAACGTCGCGGTGCCGGCCGTCATCCGCGCCAATCTCGCCGCCCGCGAAATCGACTGCGACGACGTGCTGGCCGCCCTGCAGGTGCCGCTGCTTGTCACGCAGGGCAGATCGGACTCGGTGGTATTGCCGGCGATGGCGGAGCACGTACTCGCCATCTGCCCCACCGCCGAAGCCTCGTGGTACGACGGCACCGGTCACATACCACACCTGGAGGACCCCGCGCGCTTCAACCGCGATCTCGCCGAGTTGACCCGACGCGCCCGCAGCTAAACCGGCCGGCCAGCAAACCAGCGGCGCTATTGCGCCGCTCAGATCACCCACATCCGCACGGCGACAAGCGACGCCGACGCGCCAGCCTGCCCGCTCCGAACGGCGGCTACGGCGTTGCTGAGCATCGCGCGATGCAGGTCACTTTGGGTAGCCGCCTGATGGGCGGGTCCAGTGCGCGCTGGGCGCTGGTCAGGGATGGCGGATGCGCAGCAGGCCACGTTGCAGCACAGCGACCGCTCCGGCGAGGCTCGCTGGTTCAGCCAGGCTGGCCAGGTCTTCGATCGCTTTGATGACCGTGGCGGGGGACTGGTCGGCGAGACGCAAGATCACAATGCCGGCGTGGCTGCCAGGCGGATAGGCACGGATGTCACCCAGGCCCACGTCTAGGAAGATCAGAACCCGCTGGGCTGCGGTGGACGCGGCGACGACGTCCTGGTCGGGCCGGCCGGCAAGGTGCTCGCCGGGAACCGTGTCGACATCGTGCCCGGCGGCGGCCAGGACGCCGGCCGCCGAGACGAGCAGGTTCTCGTCCAGCTTGAACTTCACCGTGACTGCGGGATCGGCAGCAGTCCCTCGCGTGCTAGCGCGGCGCCGTATGCTGCGGCTGCGCGCACGCCCGCCGCGGTCACCGTCGGGTACTCCGCGGTTATCTGCTCGGTCGTCATGCCCGCGGCGATGCAGTCCAAGATCACGCTGACCGGGACGCGGGTTCCGGCGATCACGGCCTGGCCGTGCATCACCGCCGGGTCCGCAGAGATCATCGCCATCTGTTCGCTGATCACGGTCACAGTTTGCCCTGCCGGGGCTGCGAACGCGAACCCGTTACCCGCATGGCTGCGGAAAGCCGGGCGGCTGAGACAGCCAGCAGAGGTCGTGCCGCCCGGCCGGAACA
>Ga0335074_10005594_pt1 | contig 17393 bp, 21 predicted proteins | sample Lox_Sample_23_FD_206715 | JGI IMG/M metagenome (GOLD analysis project Ga0335074, IMG submission 206715) | Soil microbial communities from Loxahatchee National Wildlife Refuge, Florida, United States - Lox_Sample_2.3 | ecosystem: Environmental > Terrestrial > Soil > Wetlands | place: USA... | reverse complement strand
TCGTAAATGGAATCTTTCGAAGGATATCTACGATTTTATTGTCGGCAATAGAGCAACAACTCAGTTAATCGTTCAAGTTTGCGCCAATGGCCTGGGATTCCTTCACGTTACAATAATATGCCTGCTGATCAACTATGCTACCCGCTTAAGGCTCGCCTCAGTCGCAGTATCTCTCGATACCCTACGATTCTGGACGTACCTCCTCTCTCAGCATTGGAATTGGGAATTGCCACTGCACTTCTCGATTGCCCTCCTCGCCTTTCTAGGGCTTTGCATTGTCCCGTCTGCTTTATGGGCTGGTGCGATTACTCCTATCAGCGTAATAGCATTCGAGCAACAGACCATTCCACTACCGTCTTATTCGAACACGACACTCCTGAATCAAAATTGGACGGATCGATCCAACCTACCGTCTGTAAGGAACAGTAAAGGCTTTTTCACATATAATGTGGGTGAAGAATTCCTTGGAGATCTCTTGGCCTCTGCCGCTTCAGCGACCACTATTGATGGCAGCGTCCGGCAGCACGCCAAAAGCGACTTTTCACGGTATACTTACAGTGGCCGGTCTTATGGAGCTGGAGCATCAGTTGGCTTAACAGACGACAATATTATTCTTGATCCGCTCGTCACGCAATACTCGTTCCAAGAGGCAGGATACGCTCCTATGGTTACATGTATTTACAACACCAGCTCAGCCTACTCCATAGACCCCACTGCACTAAGTCCTTTTGTTTATGCTGCATCAGGTCTCCTCCCAAACAGCAACCCGGGGCAGCAAGAGTGGTCAAGATACACTGGATACAGCACCGACACAATTGTCGCCATTGGAGTTGCCACTGATCCGGAGGAGATAGGTCGAATGATTGGCATTGCTGCAGGGTCCGACTATGCTACACTGAACGACACACAATGCACAATTGACTTTCAACCAGCTCAGTTCAATGTCACAGTGGACACAATCAATCGCAATATCACCGTTACCCCTGTCAAAGGTGTTGCAAACACCACGAACATTGAACCCAGTGGCATGCTAACCTTCCTCACAACCTGGCAATTGACACTGATTTCAACGGACCAAACAAGCTTGTACAGCTCTCTCGTTGGGAATTCCATCAACGCCAGCGTCAACAACTATATCACTGCCGTAGCGAATGGAAACGGCGACCCTCCCACTATAGCAGAAGCCACTCTGGCGGGCATGAGCAACTCAGTCTCAGCCATGATCGACGACATCCTTACCGACTACGCCAGTGCGCAACTCATGGTTGCGAACGACACACAAGCTGCGACTGCTTCCGTCGGCTTCCAAGCACTACAATTAGGGCAACAGGAATACATCATCGGTATTACAATCTTCAACGGCATTATTATCATGCTTGTGTTAGCGGAGGCTGTTAGAACGCGTGGCTGGAAAGGCCTGGTCGATTTCGACTACATGGATCCACGGAACCTGATCATTGCCAGTTCAAGAGGTGGCGAGGGGATTGCCGTGGCTGCGGATTACAAACGAGCATGGGGCAAGACGGCCCAAAAACGGGGCAAGAGTGTTGCTCATCAAATTGGCCGCATTCGCGTCCGGCACAAGGGGTCACACCTGGTGTCGGCGGAGCTGGAAAATTGGATGAAAGCCGCCGAGAGGAACTCTGATGCTTCGATCGGCACTCTTGACCCGGATCCGGACGAACAGAGACAGAGATTGGCACATTCATTGACAATATGATGCTTTCGAATCGCTCGGTATGAAGGGGGAAAAAAAAATAAAATAAAAATGGACCGTGTATGGAGGGGGTGAGGAGGCAGATCCAACCTTCAACCCTTCGTATTTCGTTATTCAACCCTGCTGAGCAAGTATCGAAAAACCCTAGCTTTTTGCTGCATGAGTCGAGGGTGGGATTCACCAGAAACATCTTACGCCATGGGACATATGCACTTAGAAGCATCTATAACGATACCATGTGATATGATTGACATGATTGAATATGTTACAATGTAATATATCTATCTTAATTTATAATGAATGATACCCTTTTCATATATATATATATATACAAACATTGGAACAGTCTGCCAAAAATACGATTGACAATTGCCAAATGCAGCTACAGGCTTTCCAACGCGTACATATAATCGCCTCGACATTAACTAGGTGTGGGTTGGAAGATGTAAAATACTCAGTAATAGGATAGCTTTCAATACTCAAATCAGGCATTGGTTAAAATTTCCATCGCGTCACGAGACAAGTAATGAGGAAGGCCTTGTGTATACTGTATACCATAGATTTGGACTATTAAGCTCGAGTACAACAAGTTCAACTACCCCACTTTAGCTCCTTGCAGCACTCTCTCCATATCATCGCGACTCTGACGCGCAAAGGGACATCCCAGTTAATTTATCCACCGAATAAAATGCTCCCATTTCGATCCAGAGAGAATCTCCATTCCCCATCCTGCAACCCGCTCAATGCAATAAATTTTTGAGCCAAACTAGAAATTCCACTCCAGGAATCCAAACACTAGTAGTTAAATATCGAACCATAAGGAGATAAAATGACAATGATAACAAAAGAGGTAAATGGTGACCGCTGTGACCAGACAGACATGATCGATAGAAGATGTCGTCATGCGAATGTTTCGTGGGCGTAAAAGGAAGGAGATACGAATCCACAAACATGCTAGCAGCGAGACGATTGTAAAGGATGTCAACACGAACACTGAAACCGAAAGAAGCCGAGCCGATTGTGGCCGAGCATACAAGCAAGCAAACAGAAGCAACCTCATAGGCCGTTATGCCTCATTATATCCCACACCGATCCCGATTAAATCCCAACGCCATACTCAATCCTTTTTCTTAAGCCAAGCTCTCCTACCGCAGCCTGTCCCGGGCGCGACGAACGAAGTAGGGGTATTGGACCAGCCACTAGTCGTCAACACAGCATTAATGGCTCGGGGGGCCTTCGGGCGACAGACTCGACGGGTCGATAGTATCGAATTGGACGAGCTGGTTCATATCCATGTCGGCTTGCGATTGTTCTACGAAAGCCGGGGATGGAGAATGAGAATGCATTGGTAGAGCCAGGCTGTGTTTCGAGTACATCTCGTTGAGACCTGTTCCATCATCGGATATATTCGAATGATGATCGTGCCCCATATTGTAGACATCTGCGGATGAGCTGCGATGCATCATTGAGAGTGGTGGTGATTGATCCACAATGGCTGGATCACCATGACTCATGAATGAGAGGGGAGAGACGGAAGGAGGCGCCATATTTGATGGGTTAACCATAGGGGAGAGATATGGGACAGTGTACGGAGTATTGTAGCTCGAAGGAGGCATGGTGCCCGTATCTGGGCCTTGGGGGAAGAAAGAAGGGCTTGCATAATCGGACGGTGAGGTAGTTGTCGCAGCCGACATAGGATACTGCCTAAAGTCCATGCCGTAGCCCGTGGAAGTGTCGATCCGCAGATTCGAGCCCATAGGTCCTAAAGTGTTTGGCTGCTGAGGAATTGGAGCGAAAATGTTGGGGTTGTGGCCCTGAGGCTGACTGTCACCCGAATGTTGGATGAGGAAGGATGGCATAGGGGGATTAAACATGGAGAAATCGACAGCCATAGGAACAGATCTACTCCTTTGTCTTTTATGTCCAGGTCCGCGCGCACTGGGATGAACGCCAATTCCCCATTGCTCTTGGAACATGCCTACATGTGCTTGAGCATTATAATTCGGTTGAGATGCTGGGCGATGTCCAGTGGGAGAGACAGGCGCCGAAACTGACAATTGTTGGTGGTCGAACGGATCGTGGCGGTTCATGAAGGAGTCCAGCGAGACAAGCTTTGCAAGCTGACCGCTAAGAACCTTTGGATGTCCACCAAGGTGGTGTAACATGACCGCCGAGGCTTGTTGATCTTCGGTGAAGTCTCCACACTGGAAAAATCCACCAGATCCAGAAGAATCCATGAAGAAATTCGGTGGTCGATTAAGCTCAACGACCAAACCGCCAGACTTTCCCATTTCGGCATCTCCATTTTCCAGGTAGATGTTCTTGATGTGCGAAAATGGGTACTCGATCTTGTAACCAGCTTGGTCGTTGTTGATGTAGTATGTCATACATGCTTTATCGGGTGAATAAAAGATGATTAGATCCATCATATTCTGGCCAATTCGTTTCCATGAACCAATACTTAAGGATCGACAAGACAAATGATGAATGACTATAAGATGTAAGCAAAAAGTCTTCGCGATGAGGAGTGTCACAACATACCAACTTTGCCTTGTGGCCCTTGATCGCCGCCAAGAAGCATACCTCCACTGCCGTACGGTGAGAGTCCACCACGACCTATAAAGTTGCCTCCTAATCCCTTTCCGGATTCCATAGCTTGCATCGCAAGATAGTTTCGCATTGCTTCTGGAATGTTATCACAATCCTCTCCGGTTTCTATACTCTTCTTTGCCAGAAGTTTTATCTTGGCCCGTCTAATGCATTGTTAGACTTGAGACAGCTGACCTCGATATCGCAAGACATACCTATTTTGGAACCAGATCTGGACAGAACGTTCGGTCATATTAATATCTTCCGCAATGCGTTCTCTAACGGTAGCAGTTGGGGTAGGGTTCTTATTAAATTCGACTTCAAGGGTGAGTAATTGATCTTGCGTAGCCCTTTGCCTTTTCTGATTCTTCTGTTGCTGTGTCAAGGTGCTTTTCCGCGGCGGACGCCGAGAGGCTGACGCCGAATTATTGCTGTTGGTAGCAGACGCCGAAGGTGATGGCGTCGAGGACATCTTCACCGATCCCTCCTTTTCCGACATCTCGGACATTGGATTGCTTCAAATCCGGGTATGGAGTCGGTATAGTGCCACTGAGTGATTGTCGTGCTTAAGAGGTGTCTTAAAATAGATCTACCTGTGCTCTCTGCGTGAATATTGTATCGCGGCCGAATGAGTGTAGGCTTAGCGGTTTCAATGTGGTTGAAAGTTATCGTATTGTATCGAAAGTGGTCAAGAAGATAAGAGGATAAGTGTGATTGTAAATAATTCGCTGTATCTGGCAGGAATAGAATGGCAGAGTATCAATTCAATGTGGATGAAGATCCTGAAAATGCTCGTAGGGAGCGTGAGTCGAGTAACGTCTTCGAGCCGAAGGAGTGTATCGGAACCCCAAAAGGAATGATGGGAACCGTATTGGCTAGACAATGAAAAGAAAAGAGTGCGTCTGAGAAGGAATCAGAGAGAAGCAACGACGGTGATGGAGGTCGATGGACGAGGTGAGGAGAAAGAAGAGGAGCAAAAAGGGAAGAGCGGACAAGATGGACCGCTTGGAGGGAGTTCAGTGTCTCACGGGCCAGAGCGTCTTAGCGGGCCAGGGATGGGTTGTCGAGGTTGGGGGGTCAAGCGGTGCAGGCATGATAAGAGCCGGGGGTGGGATGCAAAAGGGGAACAACATACTCACACACCGCCCGACCAACCAAGAAGGATCGATGCAAAAACACAACCTAGGCGTTTGAGCTTTGCCCAATAGTCAAACCCGGATTATGGTCCTCGGTACACACTGCACTTCTGCAACGGTACAATACTACCACGGTACAGTATGCTGCAATGCTAGAAAACGTCTGACTGTGCATCATGGGAGGGCCTCACTGCTTCATTCTGTATCTATTTTTCGCTACTCCCTTTGCGCCGCGACGGCCTGTTCAACATGGCCGAGCGACTCGTCAAACGTTCTCTTCCAAAGGATTCTTACACTTCTTCCGGCTAAGGAACAAGCTCCAATCATGTTGCATCGCTGCTCAGCTCTCCATACCAGGCCTAGATGCAGCCAGCTACCGTCTGCCGCCCATCCATCCAATTGTGTTGGATCCTCGATGCATCGAGGTACAGGCTGACCGCGGACCCGTGTAAAGAGGAAGTAATGCAAGTCCTTCGAAGGGCCTCCTCCAGCGGACTGCAACGGAGGTCGCGTCTTCTTGTTCCTGCAGCAGTTTTCGCGCTTGTCCAGCACGGTCAGCACCCACCCAGTCCACCAACGTATCGTGAAAAGCAACTTCTAGGAACAGGTTTAGCGTCGCTTCCACGGACCAATAGGCTTAATATAGCGTCATCAGATCCTCTACGCGCATGAAAGGGGTTTTCTGCCGATCAACATGCCTGTTGTGAAAGCAGACAACAATGAGCTCTAAGCATAAAAAGCAGCACGCCACTGCGCCCAACGTACCCTGGGCTGAGCCATGACTAGAGACTCCCTGTATCGGAGCTCTCAAGCGCCTACAGAATACTCGATGTCTTGTGATCCACCTCCCTGCCCAAGATGAACATGTACAAAAGTAGACACTAAAATTTCTTTCTTGTCAGCCAACGAAGCTCGTTGACGGGACGGCGATAAGGCTCAGTTTGTTTGTGTGGCGTTTCATTCCGTCTACCCAAGGAGCTGTACCCTGACGTCCTCGTCTAAAAGCTAACGTCTTCGGCATGTGATTCGAAGATCCCTAAGCCAATAGAATGATAAATTTCCACTACATTAATATACATAAGGCGGCTCCGGCCAGTTCTCTCCCTACCAAAGGCCCTCGCACAAATGGAAGAGGGATGCCAAGCCGTAAAAGAAGAATCTGGGCTGCTTCGGAGGGGGGCGCGAGCACCTGTCAGAAACTGACATTCTTCATGCGCTTCTCGGTTGCATTTCCGAACTACACCGTGTGAACTCTGTGCGTGTTTCTTTGGAATTCAATCCGAAGTCAAAAGAGAGAGGTAGGCGTGTTCCTGCTGGGTTCGGATTTTGGAGACGAAGTTTCAAGGTTAACGATGAAACTCGCTTATGGAGTCCTTCTCTTCTATTTCCTATCTGGGCTCTCTCCAGGTTCTCCGTCAACAAACTATTATCCGATGATTATACCGCTATCTTATCATATATGTAAGACCGTGGTCTTTTCATTTCTCTACATATTTCAAATGGCTTGAGATGCCTTGATCATAAGTTTACGAGCAATCTCGCTGCTCAACTGTAAAAGTCTCCTATGCCACAAAGCGGTATCTGTATACCACGATTTCAAAGGATAGCCTTGTTACTCAATGAAAGTCACTCTTTATGGGAGATGAGCTGTTTCTCTGCAGGCGAAAAGCTTGCACGGACCTTCTATTATGCAGGGCATATCGAAAGCTTCCGCTATGCCGCGGTAGTTAAGCTCAAAGCTCTGTAGTAAATTACTCTTACAGATCAGACTATATCAGTGCATCTCATACTACTGAATTTAGACGACCACTTCGAGTAAAATCACCGTGGTTTATTTTCACTGGGCCACTGTTGATCAGAATGCCCTTCATAAAGACACTCTCACATTTCCAGTGCCACACAAAATTTTGCCAAAAACTAAGCTTTCCCTTTTAATCTGTCTTGCCAAGGTCTTAAGTTCATCGAGTTAAAAGGTCCCAAAAGGGCGTGCGTTTAACTTTCATTGATTTTATATAGTGTTTGATTCTTCAATTTGGACACTACTATTTTCATTATAGCATAATTCAAATTTGTTACCTACGTTCTTGAGCTGTTTGGAGCGGTTTTAGGAGGATATCGCGACGAAGCATCGCGCGGCAAATTGGGCTGCTAGTCTCCCAGGACGGATTTCAGTACTTAAAAATAGAGAATGACCTTCTATATTATATCGAAGAAGGTTTTATCTACTGATAGGATCATTCCCTACACTCTGAAAGTTTCCTTCATGAAGCTGCACTCGATTGATGACATCGTCCTAATAATTTGCATATATTAGCCTTAGTCAAAATAGCAATACAGCGCAAAGTTAATCAGCCTCTAGTGTGACTTGTCAGCACCACATTAGAGAGAGCTTGCTGAAGATTATTCATCGAGCAATAAATCAAGGGTGATAATACTGACCTACAGGTTTACAAGAAAACAGGGAATATATAATTCGCAAACTAATATTCATAAAAGAAGTCTCCGATCCCAACATGCCCCCTCTCCTTCTGCCACATTACCACTAATTCGGATGTCGTCAGAGAACCTTTAGGCTAGACGTTTATACCTCGTCTAATGAGCTCTAACTAATTCAACTGAGCTCCAGACCTATTTAGGCGTTAAGTAGGGCATGGAATCTGTAAACGCACCTGATGGGTCTAACGGAGAGGTTTGAGGAACTTGAAAGCAAAGGCAAAGGTAGAGGTAAAGCGCAGCACATGGCTAGAGAAGGAAGATAAAGTAGGCATTATTGGTCTTCAGACTTCTTATTGGAATTACAGCCGTCGTGGCCATGAACCAGTGATTCTAGCAATACTATACAGCTTGTACAAGGCGAGCAAGCCCTATTAAGGCTTGCAAATAAGGCGGAAATCAGGGCTTACTAGCATGAAGTCCTAGTCTATATAGTGAGCATTCTACTCCATGATTTAGGAGTAAGCTTCAAGCAATTCAATCAATTCAATGCTGCGCACTTAATCACTTATTATAACCTCGTGATTCCAACAATTCTTGTGTTTTAGTAGAAGACTTGGGGTGAATGGTACTTCCAATCATTTTAGTGATACCTTGAGTAGTAATATTATGAACTATATTATCCCGACTCTACACCATTGATCGAACCCAGTCGGTCATAAATAAACAAGCTAAGGTAATGCTGCTTGTCATAGTGACTTTGATTGATGCTGTTATACATTATTCATACACTAGTTTTCACACAAATGAATTATTCTACGGGGCGGCACTACTATTAAGAGTAGATCTCATTGCTAAGGCCCCATTGCGCTATTCTCCAAAGGCTGACCGCCTATGAGTCTCCATTAATCGCACATCTAAATTCAGTGACCATGAAGCTTGATATCAAATCAGATACCTACAATTATCCGTCCATCATTCGAACGGGCTCATAGGTACTGGAGGCTCGTATCCTCGCCGCATCAGAAATGCGCCGAACCTTTGCTCCAACCTTGTAAACTAGACGCAAAAGCTGTCAGCTAGATATTTCATGCAAGTGACCAAGCCGTACTAAAATTGGAAAAGAGCTTGATTGGTCTCTGGATGTCTGAGAGGATTGGAGGAATTAGGACTCACCACGCTTTTGCTCATGTAATCCACAACCCCGTCCTTAACCCAAATGCCCCAACTCCCCATCTCATTCGCCAGGCACATATCTGTCAGCAGCCTATCACCCACAATAGCAATCTGATCCGCTCGAATGTCTCTCAAGCCATCTTTCTCATCCGTGCTGCGGAAGTAATCCATGATTTCATTGCCACAGCTGGGCTTTTTGACGGAGTGGGTGAGAACCGTAACGCCAGTATTATTAGAGACTATTTTGGCGAGAGAGAGTGCTGGATCTGATGCTGAGGGAGAAGAAATAGAACCGGCGGTGTTGGAGACGATTAGTAGGCGGGAGCCGGGGTAGTGCTGGCGGAGGAGGGAGAAGTGGTCCTGGAGAAGCGTTAGGAGGATCATGTGACTCCCAGACGGAGATCGCAAGTAGAAACCCAGAATAAGCGCCTTCTGAGAATCGATAAATTTATAGACCATTCTGAGAGGGAGAATATCTAAAAATGGCAAACAGGAACAGGACATGAAAACTGAAAAACTTGAATAGACAGACAAAACACAAAAAACATAGACATTATGAAACTCTTCTTCTTACTCTATACGGCTTATAGACCTCATTATCATTCGGCCGTGCAAAACAGTCATCCTTATCCAACACCACAGCCCTTATATTAGCCTTGCCATACTTCTCAAACGCCTTATTCAGTGGCACGGGCAAATCATTGAATGTCGAGATCGTAGCATGCGGTAGACACAGACCTGGCCTTGCAAGCACCCGGAAAACATTCAGCGTCGCTGAGACATTGAGCATACTCATGTCCCAAGACATTTGCAGAAAGTCATTGACGAAAGAATGGAAGGGAAATATCAAAATGTTGATGATGAGGCTTGGCGAGGCTTGGAGCTTCAAATTCGCGCTAGCGAAAAGGTCTAATCCGCGATGAACTTCCTCCTGATCCAGGACAATAATTAAGCACTTTACTCTCGTCGCACGACTTCGCAAGATATCCACGTGAAGGCGCTGCCACCATGACGAGCACAATTGGAATTCCGATCAAGCTGCTGAACGAGGCGCAGGTACGTTTTTTTTTCTCGTCCAGCCTTCTGCCCCTCCGTGACATCCTCCCTGTTACCTCTTTCCTAACTACTCACCGCCTACTTGTTCATGTGGCTATACTAACCTCGGGTTCTAGGGTCATGTTGTCACTCTAGAGATCACATCTGGCCAGGTCTATCGGGGCAAGCTTCTTGAGGGTGCGTCTAGATCCCCACCGCCTATTGAATATTTCCAGGGCATCTTGTTCCCAGCGGACTAGAGCTAATACTGACATGATGAGTATCGCAGCCGAAGATAATATGAACGTCCAACTCAAGGATATCACTGTCACGGCGCGAGATGGACGAGTCAGCCATCTCGACCAAGTCTACATCCGGGGGTCGCATGTGAGATTCTTCATTGTGCCTGATATGCTTCGGTATGGCTCCTCCCTTACTCTTTACCTGCAAGGCTCTGCTCCTCTTTACATAAAACAACACATTATCCTCCACCATAGTAGTAGCTAATGAATCGTCTACAGGAACGCGCCGATGTTCCGGAGCCGAGGTGTCAAAGGCAGAGGTGTGGGCTTGGCGAGAGGAAGGGCGACGGTCAGCAGAGCTAGAGCAAGTGGCAGAGGGGCAGCGAGAGGTTAAATATATGTCGTCAACGGAGATGGGCGAACTTGTGGAATGAAAAACCGAATCAAGGCATTTCAGATGGCGTTTGGAAAAGTGAGGAAATTGAATATGTGACTAGATTGCTATGAAGAGCGTGTGCTTGAGGGATTAGATCAACACAAGCATCTAACCCAAATTCATTGTGGCTCTTGCCTACCTCCTCTTTGGAAGTTCTGTTGAACAAATTATTTATATCGATTTTCGTCACGTGCAGTGGCCGATAGTGGAAGCAAAAATCCCCGAGTCCCCAGCCATCACTTGAGACTGAGCATGCATCACGGCCCAGGATTAATGTAGCTCTGTACAGTTATCCCAAGTGTACATGGCACAATTCGGAATCCATTGACACCTTAGCGGGCGAAATAGGAATATCAGGTGTTTTATGCGGTTGCAGACATTCCATATCTCACATAGGAACCCGCCGAAATAAAGTTATTTGCTTTTGCTTTGCGCAAAAAGTCGCTCGCAATAAGCTGTTGAGTTCTTATCGCCTAGCGTCCCTAGCTTGGCCCAAGCCTTCATGACAACAGCAAACGAAATTCTTCAGCTCAAATCTTCTACTCCTTCAACATCGTCTTCACATTTCCCGGAGGCATGGCTTTAACCATGCGGCCAATTTTGAGACTTGGAGCCTCCTCAGTCGGCATCAATGGCGCTAGGCGATCTTTTATGACGTCGTCTTTTGCACGTGCTGCTCGACCAAGTTCCCAAAATCTTCTCCCAAAAAGCAAGCTTCGTCACAGTTTTCGACGTGGTTATGCTGAACAACAAGGTGGCGCACCGGTTGCGCCTGTCAAGAAGCCTCGCAGATTCAGAGCCTTGAGATGGATATGGCGTGCTACCTACCTATCCATGCTTGGCGGCGTAGGCTACCTGGCGTATACCGTTTATGATCTTCGTCACCCTGTAGATCAATTAGAGCCAGATCCCAGCAAACAGAATTTAGTCATCTTGGGTGAGGACGCAAAGTCTTAAGCCTCTCGTTTCGCCGCTAATTGAACCCTAGGTACTGGTTGGGGAGCTGTATCTCTGATCAAGAAGCTTGACACGGAAAACTACAATGTCATCGTCGTATCTCCTCGAAACTACTTCCTCTTCACTCCGCTTCTGCCGTCATGCACTACTGGTACCGTCGAGCATCGATCAATCATGGAGCCCATCCGAAGCATTTTGAGGCACAAAAAGACTTCTGTGAAGTACTACGAAGCTGAGGCTAGCAAAATTGACCCTGTACGCAAAGTAGTATCAATTGTTGATAACTCCGATATCAAGGGCAGCACTGCGGACACTGAAGTTTCCTACGATAAGCTTGTCATCGCTGTTGGCGCTGAAAATGCGACCTTTGGCATTCCAGGTGTTCGGGAGCATTCCTGCTTCTTGAAGGAGATCGGCGATGCTCAACAGATCCGAAAGAGAATCATGGATTGTGTTGAGACGGCAACATTCAAGGATCAATCTCCTGAGGAGGTCGAACGCCTTTTGCATATGGTGGTTGTGGGAGGTGGACCAACTGGGGTTGAGTTCGCGGGAGAGTTGCAGGACTTCTTCGACCAAGATATCAAAAAATGGGTCCCAGATATCAGCGATAAGTTCCGTGTCACCCTCGTAGAGGCCTTACCAAACGTCTTGCCTTCATTCTCAAAACAATTGATTGATTACACGGAATCAACGTTTAAGGAAGAGAAGATTACCATCAAGACAAAGACAGCTGTCAAGAAGGTCACAGATAAGACAATAGAGGCAGAGTTTACAGGGCCGGATGGGAAGAAGTCCATAGAGGTGTTGCCATATGGCCTGCTTGTCTGGGCGACTGGTAACGCTGTTCGCCCCGTCGTCAAAGACTTAATGTCTCAGATCCCGGCTCAGAAAGACTCACGGAGAGGACTTGCCGTGAACGAATATCTTGTCGTTCAGGGCACAAAAGACATCTGGGCCACTGGTGACTGTGCCGTAGCCGGCTATGCGCCAACGGCTCAGGTTGCTTCTCAGGAAGGTGCATTCCTAGCTCGCCTTTTCAACACGATGGCCAAGACCGAGGCCCTCGAAGCAAAGATCCATGAGCTTAGCACGTCTCTGAATATCTCAACAAAAGATTCCGCTGCGGTTGCTAATGAGCTCGAAGATTTGCAGAAGCAGCTGCGAAGAGTTAGGGACATCAAGCCTTTCCATTATACTCATCAAGGCTCTTTAGCTTATATTGGAAGTGAGCGTGCTGTTGCGGATGTGACTTGGTTCAATGGCAACTTTGCGACAGGCGGTGGCTTGACTTATCTTTTCTGGAGGAGCGCATACTTGAGCATGTGCTTTAGCAGTAGGTCTACATTCAAAAAAGGGCATGGACTCTACTAACTCTTTATAGCGCGTAACCGTGTTTTGGTGGTCCTGGATTGGTTGAAGTCAAAGGCTTTTGGCAGAGATGTTTCCAGAGAATGAAATATGTAATCTTGCCCTTTATGGGGCTTTCCTTTCCTATATCTTGACGGATAGACTGGCTGGTGTAAGGTTGACGGCACTGGGGACGATAGTACATATGAGCAGCTGAAGTACTATGCAGCTTAACATATGATCATCTAGTTCATAGTGAATGTCGATTGTGTATCATAAATTCCGTTAACAGCACTATAATAAAATCTAGTGACCGTCCAAGGTTAGCAAAATCCACATGCTATTCCCCTTCGACCCAAGGTTCGTCGTCACCGCCTTGGGCAGTAATTTTATGAGAAGCAACCTCATCTCCTTCCCAACAGTTTCCTTCCTCCCTCTTTCTCTTCACCAGAACAATCCATATCCTACCCTCAGTCGCCCTCTAACATGAACACCCAAAACCCCCAAACGCCCATCACCGCCCCTCGGCCTCCTCGGCCCTTGCAATCCAACTCTCCCAAAACCCAATACCTGATAATTTACAACTTCGTGTCAGCACTATTGTGGCTCGTCGTTCTTGGGCGTGTGCTAGCCCTGGTGCCGCTTTTTGGCTTTAGTAAGGTTTATCTGGGCGTCGGGAACTTTGCGAAATGGACGCAGACGCTGGCGTTGTTGGAGATTGTGCATGCTATGCTGGGTGAGCTGTCTATGAAGTTGTGACTGGGAGTTAGGCTAATGGGATTTTGGCATTCTAGGGCTTGTAAGAGCACCAGTATTCACAACAGCGCTGCAAGTTATGTCTCGGATTTTCTTAGTGTGGGGTATCGTTACGTCCTTTCCGTTCCTGGCTAAGAGCGCGGCGTATTCGACTATGCTGATCGCGTGGAGCGTTACGGAGGTGATTCGGTATTGGTTCTTTACGTTGAGCTTGGGTGGGTTATTGCCGGGGTTTTTGAGCTGGTTGAGGTATAATACTTTCTGGGTGCTGTATCCGCTGGGTATCAGTAGTGAGTGGTGGTTGATTTATAAGGCAGTGGGGCCGGCGAAGGGGATCAGGCAGGAGTGGGCTTGGTTGTTGCAGTTGATTTTGGCGGGTTATGTACCGGGTGAGTTTAGCTGTGTAGTGTGTTGCTGGAGGAGTCACTAATTGGTGCAGGGACGTATATTCTGTTTTCGCATATGATGGCGCAGAGGAGGAAGGTTATGCGTGGGAAGCAGGCGAAGAGGACTGAGTGATGTAGGGCATCCAGTCTACTGATATTTAACGGGTTAGGTCTACGGCGGCCCAAACAATGGCTAGATCCTTTTTTGGCAGCATAACAGGAGACAGTTGGACGAGAAAGTATAAGTATAATCTTGGATGATAGGCACAGATAAATCGAGGGAAGGTATGCCGCACTCATAATAGATTTAGGAGAACGTAAAAGAGCAAGAAAAGTTAAGAATTAGGAATTATCATAATGTTTTCATGATATCTTTCACGGCTTTAGCAGCAAAGCGCTTCCTTTCAGCATCTGGCAAATCAGCGCCCATATCTAAGATACCAATTAGTACGAGTACGCCCTTAATCAACTCTACCAGCTTCAGGAGCAGACTTACCCCTCACAGCTTGCATTCTCAACATCAAAGCCTCCAGCTTTTCGACTTCATCCTCCTCGTCTTCCTCCCTATCCCTCGCATCTTTCGCCTCCCCTTCCCCTTCCTCATCTTCATCCTCATCCCCTTCCCCTTCCCCATAAATCGCCCTCTTCATACCAAACATTTCCATTTCTAGCTCGGCTGTTTCGGTGCCGAATCCCATACTGTCCTCGTCTTCAAGATCGCCAAAGTCGTCAAGTCCAAAGTCGTCCTCGATGGAGGCCCAGTCGTTCGCTTCAAGGGCTTCTTTTAACCGCGCGATGCCGGTCAGTTCTATAGTATGGCGTCAGCTGGTACTACCATATTCAATTGACACTGCCTCCATGGCCATGAGATATTGCCGTGTGGCCCAAAGTAGAGCAGCGAAAACACAAACACCATAGGCACCTCTCACACCAACGAACCAATAAACTAGAAGAAGCAGCAAATCACACCAAAGAAACCACCACCACCTACCACCAAACTCATTCCTCTCATTCCCTGCAATACCCCCAACTTCCCCATCGACAAACTCAAACCCTCCCTCCATACAAACATCCTCCCACTCCTCCCCCTGCACCTCCAACCCCGGCACAACAGCCCTCCGTAACGCAACCGCCAGACAAACCCCATCCCACTCCCCCTTGCCCTCTTTCTCACTCACCCTTTTGCATCCCTCAACGACTCTTGCCACTGCTGATAGGAGGGCCTTAATGCCGTCGAAGTCAGCAGCGGAAGAGGGTTTCCGGAAACACACTACGAAGGCGCCTAATGCAGTTAGGACGTCACTGGCGCCAGGGAGAGAGGTGGAGAGGAAGGACTGCGCCCAGGTGGCGTAGCTTGCTGTGGCTGCGGAGGGGGAGTCAGTGCCAGGGGGAGGGGCCGCCGGGACGTCGATCCAGATGGGGATGGTGGCGGTGTAGTAGGCTGTTTTGAGGGGGAGGGCGTGGGAGCTGCCGGCGAGAGAAGGCTCATTGGGTGAAAGGGTGGGTTTTGTGCCGGTTAGGTCTGAAAGGGAGTGTTAGTGGGGTTTGTTGGAGAGGTATAGGGATGGGAGTGGGTGACCTTGGAGGAGGTCGAGAATGGGAGCGTCGGGGGCTCCGACGAGGAGGATGCGCCGTGGGTTTGGGATGTCCATCTTTACGGGTCTTAGTTTTATGGGTTTGGGTGAGGATATAGGTGATGGAATGAGATGGAGGTTGGGATGAGGTATCAGCACGTGATACCACCAATCAGAATTGATATGGGTATTTTACAGTGTATAGTAGGAAAGTATGATAGCCACGAATCTGGATTATAAAGAATTTTGTCTCCATTTAAATATGCTTTAACCCATTCTGTTGCTCTCCTGCATCTTTACTCTCACCTTTTCTATGATGCATTTGCCTTAGGCTCCCTCATCATGCAATACAACTTGCACACTACGCCATCATCGTCACAATCCATCTCTCTCACAAAATGGAAGCCCATAGCTTCATAGATCTTTGTGTTAGGCTCATCTCGACTACTTTCCAAATAGCATCTCATTCCCTCCGCATCAGCCTTCTTCGTAACTTCTTCGAATAAAGCTCTGCCAATACCTTTCCCCTGCTTAGAAGGTAAAACTGTGATGATGTTCAGGAAGTAATAGCCTCGAGGATCGGTCCAGAGCTCTTTCTGAGCTACAGCTTGGGAAGCTTTCCAAATATAGTAGCGCTAACAGGGCTGGTTGTCAGTAGTCTCGAAGGTAGAGTTTTTGCAAGATGGCCCCGAGTATGTTTCAAAATAGGCGCACCTTGACATTGAGTCCGCCTCGTCCATACCACAAGTTCATGGCGACTTGACTTCCCCATAGCCTCCAGCCCTCCCACTTTTCCCACAGCCATTCGCCCCAAGAGGGCCGATGGTCAATAGGCTTTGGAGGTATCCACATTGCTACTCCAAGGACTTCGTCACTTCCGGCCTCTTTGGCGACATGAAATAGTGCATTTCGGATACCCCATCGACAGCGAATCCCAAGAGAGACGCGATTACGTGCGAGGTCGACCTGTGATAGGTTAGTCTTATGGTTACATGTGGGAAAGCGAATAATGGGTTGTCAAAGATAGTTTGGGCATAGGATGGAGAGAGGCTCTCCATGGCAGTGAACTCTATAAATTTAGATGATTAACCTTTGATCTATCATCATATACCCAGCGGTTATATGGATCATCCGCAAACGCAAGCTGAATTGTTGTAATAGCACCTTGGATGTCTGACTCTGTAAGAGGCGTGACTTGGATGGGCATGATGATTGATAAAAGCAATCGCCATGTAAAATGCTAATTTTTATACAGGTCAGACGAGATGTGAGCAGGCTAAGGCAAATATTTCCGTCCCAGGAATCATTGGCTAGTAGAGACTTGGGGAGATGGAATGTTGAAAAAGCCTGCTTGTATGGTAATTTGATACGGTGAAAATGAGTTTCTCGTTTCGCTCAGCTTCCTTAGTCATCACATGATCATTACTATCCAACTTAAAATGCATTAGACCGAACCGAAGCGGTCAAAATACCTGGGCTCTGACGCGACAAAGCTAAAGCCCCCATTCGTCTTATGCTTCGGGCACGATATACGGAATCGGATGGACAATGTACTGGAAGGCTGATGTACGGTATCGATCTTGAACTAGGGGTGAAAATCTCTGAC